>JACCDO011500736.1_pt1 | contig 34470 bp, 17 predicted proteins | sample 7446101 | NCBI WGS metagenome assembly JACCDO01 (sample SAMN15323440, study PRJNA562643) | freshwater metagenome | isolation source: river surface water | place: USA:Blue River Watershed | collected 2017-08-16 | reverse complement strand
GGGTAGATAGTGTCCCTCACAAAGGAGTTGCATGGCACGAATTATCAAAGTATCTTTGGGTAGATTGGGCTCTTCGCCTTCTTTAAGGTAATGAATTCCATGCCAATTATGCCAACCAATTAGTTTTTGAATCGATGCTTGCAGCTGCCTGAAGAAGTAGGTGGAGTTGGTCGATTTTAAGTGTTTATTCACTATGGATTGTACTTCAATTGCACCACCTTCCTTGAATAATAATCCAACGAGTAATTGAATTGCTTCAATTTGAATGGTCTCGTCAATACCTACAGCTATCAAATCAATACATAATGTAGTAGCGCCACATTTATTTAAAGCGGATATTACTGGTGCAGCTGCTAAATCTTGCTCTTCGCCCCCATCTTCATCACGATCATAAATGGTCATTCCCATCTTTTTCTCGATCATTAAGCGAAATACTCTAATAATCCACGACGCCGTGTATATGCACTTCGGATTCATGCGTTTTTCATCATTTACAATTAACATATTTTCATGAATATGCGCAACCAACTTCATTAAAACTGCTTCAAAGCGTAAGTCTTGTAGTACCAGCTCGTCTACAAATGGCAGACTTTCCAAGATCTCAATGAAAGCTGCACTTTCTTGATCGATTTCTTCTTGCAAAGATTGATCTGCATTCAAAGAAGTAACGAATTCTTTAAACTTGTTGGAGATTATAACATCTTCAGATGGCTCAAAGTCGACCAGTGCCTTCTTAACAGCGTCCTCATCATCGATACTTGAATTACCGTTACGCTCTAAGTTAGGCATAATGACACGAGATGCACTTTTATTCAAGGCTAATAACGCCAAATACATTTTTTCTTTCTGATAAGAGGAAAGTCGTAAACTGTCGATGAAGTAAACATCCTTAATACTGTGAAATAAATTGGTAATCAGATCGTTGATTTGAAGTTGGTTCAAGTGACACTTATCACTGCTTAATGTGCCGTCATCTAGTCTAAATTTAGCACTATCGTAGTAACGTTCGAAAAAACCACCTATCAAGAAAATACTTATGCAAATATATTCAATTTTATGTTTACTTATCGCGGGATTTTCCCATCCCAACTTGTCTAGCAACCGAATGTCATCTTTTGCGAATCGCAAGGTTCCCAGAAATGACTCTAATAGACGCCAAACACAACCTTTCTGTTCTAGACCAGGAATTCGCATTTCAACTTCGATGACAGCATTGAATAAGAATTGAAGATACGCAATTTTACCAATCAACAACATTCTAGGGTCTAGAATAGTGTTGATACAATGCACGTAGTTGAAAACACTCTGGACTTTTGCTTCGACAGTAGTTATGTTGAGTCTACCGACGGTGCAGTTTGCCATAATTTCAATAAATGTCAAATGATATGCCAATTTCTCTGGAAGCTCACTCATCTTAAGATCACCCTCATGATTCAAATATGGTTCCATTAAACTCATTTTTTCCTCGTAATCAGGATGACTTGCATCTACAAAATACAACGCAACTTTTTCTAATCTACCAGGTGACGTCAAAGTCTTCATTATTTCTCGTTGGTTGTTTACTATATTTTTATCTCCCACATTTGTGATGGCAGTAAAAAGTGTTAAGTACTGTGGCTTTTTACCGTCTTTGACTATTCGATCTGATAGATTATGAAGATATGTATGCTCTAACGAACGCATTAACTTCTCGTTATCCTTGAACATCGCCCTAATTACTAGGTGACTATTAATATCTGCATCCAATGAGTCAATGAAAAAATCAAGTTGTTCATAAGCCAAGAACTGATTTTCATGGTTGGCATAGATGAACCAATACATTAAATCATTGCATAAAGTTAATAAATTAATCGTATTCTTGCTGGCATCATCTAACTCGCCGGTGACTTCGTCGGGGTCTTTTACAGAGTCTAGTAAACCTAAAATCTTCAGGCAGATACTAAAGCAGTCCAAGTTACGATAGGATCGTTGAATATCAGAATCAGGTTCATAATCTTGAGAAAATTCCAATTCAACTCGTTGTTTCCGCGTTAATAGTATGAGATTATTCATGATAGTTATTGTTTGTTGGTTCTGTTTTATGTCTGCATCTGACTGTAACTCACCCCATAACTCATGAGTTTCCGCATTTCGTTCCAATTGCTTCAACATGGATTCAATTTCAATAAACTGTTTCTCCCGTAAATCGCCAATAACTAACTGACATACACTTATATTTTCTAGAAGTCTTTTGCGGATTGAGTTGTGTGCTATGATTACATCGAGGGTCGATTGTGTCAAGTTGGAAGAGTTAAACATTAACACGTCAATTGTAATATGATCAAAATCTCCAACTCCGAGAGTTAATTCTGATGATTCTGTTATTACTTGTTGAAAAAGATCGGATGGAGTGCGTTTATCTTTACCGGTTGACCATAGATAAAAATATCTCAACAGTAAGGACAAGTTTCTGTCTTCGATCAATCCTTGGACAAATAGCAGAATATCCACAGCATCCACCATTGTTTCTATCTCAAATGACGGGCAGACAGCATACCGTGCAGGCATTATCCACTTAGGAATTTTCACTTTATTTAACTCGCTCAATCTATTGATCACTCTGGCAGCTCTTAATACACGAAGCAAACGCACCATTCGAACCAATCTTAGTATCTTGGTCAGTCCAGCACCGCCTTTGGCTGGTAAGCCAAGGAATACTATGTCAATACTGATGACTACAAAGTCGACAATATTGAAAAATTGAGACATAAATTTGTAAAATGTTCCCTTAAATTGACAATAACAGTAACAACGAAGCGAGAACTCGACAATAAAACAGAACAAGACAATAATTCCCCACACATACAATCCCGTTCCCACACTATCATCGGCACCCGTGATCGTTTGATAGATTGTGACAATGACTGCAGCGAGCACCAGTGTCAATACAGCACACATAACAGGTAAGGACTCTAACCACTTAAGCCATACTTTTTCCCATCTTACTTGAGGTACTGGTGGTGGCTCTTCGATATCTTCCTTTACTTCATCATCGTTTGTAATTGCAACTTTGCTCGTAGAAATAGAAGATCTAGAATTTACCCTCGGTTTCTCTCTTATACTGCCATTGTCAGCACCGTAACTGATACTTCGTCTATCAACCGCTGCTATAAGTGGACCTATTACATCCTTCAATCGTTCAACATCCCCGTAAAAATTAAATGATACTAAAGTTCGAAGCATTTTTAATACGTGCTTAGAATATTCTTCCCACTTTGAGCCAGCCATTGCGATGATGTGATCTGCTATAACTTGTTGTATTATAGCGTACTTATATCTCCTTTCAACTTCAACATAAGGTAGTGATGGATCATTCTTGAGAGACGTATATAATCGACTCAACACTGGTATCTTAGTGGTTGCTTGCGGATCTCGATCAACATGTAGACACAACAAGAGCCTCATGACACCACTTTTCAAATTACTTGTTACACCCTCTAAAGTAAGCATAGTTATTAACACTTCGATGGGATAGTATTTATCTAATTTGAGCATGGATACATAGTTGCGATCCATACACATTTCTGCACCTAAAAACATTAATGCAACAAAATAATCGGCAATTTGAACTTTTTGTGTTTCACCTTGACTTCTGACAGTGCCTACACTACTCATTCTACGCTTAGTACCATTTGCGGTTAAGTCCATTTTGTTTTGCAATGGCGCGATGTACTTGAATACGAGGTCAACCGGTGGACGCTCTGAGCGGAACAAGAATTGAGGTGAAAATTGAATATCCTTGCTAGATGTCCATTTCAATAGTATGCGAGGGAATCCATCTTCGAGGAATGACCCGCCAATTACTTTATCCATACTAACATCTTTCATGTATATACTACTACTCATTGATTCAATAATACAAGGAGTTAAATCCTTTTTATCCACTACTAAACTCATCAAAATATCATCATTGGTCCCATCATCTACATACAACCCATTGGCTACTTCACATTGATTATTATCGACACCCGCGCCTTGACAAGAACAACATGCTTGTAACAAAGCGATATACATAGGATTGAATGAATATTGTTTTAAATTTTGAACAAAAATACTTATTTCACGATCTGAAATTTTTGTCTCTTGTAATTCCATATTTGTACTGAGCATAACTGTAACACACTTTTGAGCCAGAGGCTGAGCTGAGAGATGTGCAAGTAACACCGGTAAAAATACGGCTACATACAATTGGTTTTCAAAATTATCTGTAATACACGAATATATGGCAGCAAGACAAGAATTAATAACATCTTTACCCATGATTAACATTGCACTTTCGTGTGCCGGGGCCGCGGATTTAGAACCTACCTTTCCTTTGGCATGCTGAGTGTTACTCAACTTCGCAGATAATTCAGTTATCGGTTGGAGCTTTTTCACGAATGATAACAATAGGTCTAGTATGCCTTGATCGCGACATAAATTCTGGCGCTTTTGTTTCAATTTCTGGTTGCCTTTATCGCCTTCAGGATCTGTTACATAGAGCTCGGAGACAGGATATCCTTCGATAAATATTTTGAGTCCAACCAATATTGTGTGGAAAAAGTCAATTTCAGTAAGTCCGAGTGATGGCCAGATAGAAATAGCTTGCTTTGACTTTGGTATTTCGGTAATTTTTAAGAAATCGTTAATGTAGTTGCGTGCTGCAATACCAACATGAACATCTAGCGGCTCGGTGGGGTTTGCTTCAGGTCCAACAATATCAGGCTCATAACGGTCCAACACGAAATTTAATGTATCTTCTTGATTATCCGTGCTGGTAATAGGAAACGATAAATCTTCTAGAGCCGATCCACGCTGAAGCCACACACTGCTTCGACTAATCTGTACCGCTTTATTGTTTGACAACACATTCTTACTACTATTCAACTCAGTTACTGAGAATAACGTCCCTTTATTTGAGGGATCGTTCGTTAACGTAAAAATGACTTTACTTTCAGTAAAGCCTTTCTCAAAGTTAAACGTATCTATAGAATCCTGCATCAGATACATATTGGAATTTAGGTGCTTTATTCGCACTTGTTCGGTTTTGTATTGAATGGGACCTCCAATTACAAGTTTCTTACTTTCTATTTTCCAAAGCCCATTTGAATTTATCACATTATTGTCCGCTTGCTTCAGTATTATATCTCCACTGTCATGAAAGTAAGGAATACCGTTTCCTTGATCTATATGAGTCACCGAATTAATTAATGAAGAATCATCGCACAAATTAATTTCTCTTTTCTTGCCTATTGTTAGATAAAATCTACTTTCAGAGTCATAAATGTATACAATTTGTGACGACAGTAAAAGAGACTTGTCCAAATGATCTAAACATGACCGAGTGATCGTCAATTTCCATGAACTCAATTCAACACTACAATTAACTTCACGATAATGCCCATGCTGAGGCTGCCTTTGAGCACAATGTAAGTACTCGTTCTTTTTTTCTACAACATTAAGGAACACCTCATTGTTTGACTGTATTGGATCTCCTTCACGGTCAATTTTAAATCGGGGCAGTATTTTTAACCACGAAGAATAACTACCTTCTTTATCTAGTTGTACAGATAAGTTTTCTCTTTCATCCTTAGCAAGTTTTCCTGGAACAATTTTGACATATTTCTTACTTTTAACGTGATACAATTGTATAATATCTCCAAAAACAACGGCTTGGCCCAATTTATTTGCCATATATGTGTCATTTAATAGTGTTTCTTGATCTCTACCTCGTCTCAAAGCCTTTAAATACTTTTCTGTGCTTGGATCAGGATCATTACCTCCTAACGGTTCTATATAATTCATTTCAAAGGACTCCAACTCCTTTGCCGCGGCATATTGCCGTTGCAAATGAACACAAAAGACGTGGTCATCAAACATCAACACATCGGGATTAACGCATAATTCATTAACCAGTATACCTTCTGCTGATAAATACGAAGCAAATTGCAGATTGCGCAAAGTGATGAAGTCTCCGATCCTGAGCGCATCGATTGAGCCCTGGTTTGCCATGACTGTGCTTAGGAGCTAGAGCTACCAATCAAGCCCTTATTTAAACCGAACAAACCGAAGGTTAATATTTTGGGTCATTTATAACGATTCGGTACCGGTGTAGATGAATCGTTTCAACTCAACTGAGTCGACGGGGAAAGATAAATGTTAATTTTAATTGAAGGAAGTTGAACTTACGATATGCCACGATGGATGCAACGGCTACTGCAACCATTTGAATAGGATCAACTAATTTTTGATCCCGTACATTTATTAATGAAAATGCAGTGATCATTAATACGTCACTCTTAAATTGGCATCTCCTCTATTGGCACATATCGATCTTACGATGACAGATATGAGAAAATTCATTCCTAAATTATCCTAATCCCTAGTGGACTCCATTAAATAGGGTAGGCCTACATAAAAATAATACACATCGGAGTTGGGTTGCCCGTTACCGAATCGTGTCGATCGGAGATGAGCGGGTAAGTAGCTAGCTATTCTCATGGTTCACGTATTAGTCCGAAACAGTTTATAATCCGGTGTTATAGACGCAAGGACATGACGTCGAAATCGTCATTAAGATACCTAACCTACACATACTGTGTAACTTTTTTACTCACCATTTACTCTTAATAAATTTAGGACCGAAGAAGGAGAATCGCGCGAGCTAGTGTATACTAATAACGACGACCATCAAGTTGTTGATTCTAGTTCACATTCCCCAAGTGATACTCCAAATTTCAAACCTTGCGACGATGATAATGTAAGAATTAACAGTTCAAGTATTGAGCCGTCAATCGTAAGAATTCATGATGAATATCAAAACAGTGCAAAGGATTCTTCGGGAAACTCTATAGATGTTACTCAAAGTATTCAACCAACTTCACCAACATTATCTATAATAAATCCATCAGATGTTGATAATAAAAGTACCTTGACAGAAAAAAGTGACACAACCAGCGTAGAAAGTAATAATAACAATTTATCATCAATTACGGGGAATGCTAAACGTCGCTCCGTGTGGGGTCAAGGGTTAGTACAAACGCCTAAGTCAAAAGTAGAGTCAAAAGCAGATTCAAAAGTAGATACTTCTATCAACAATGATAACGTTGATGTTCAAGATGAGAGTAAAATAATCGTTTCATCGCCACTCGAGAACAAGAGTCGTGTCCAAGCTAAGAACAAAGTGGTTAATAATGATTCAAATAATATTGCATCAGAAGAAGTCGGTGAAAATAAAGATTCGGGTAATGGTAGTGTATCGAAAGAACGTAAGAAAAGGTCAAGAAATGACACTGTTAATGATACTATCACATCCGACAGTGATAGTCCCGCCAAATCTGAAATAATGTCTTTGACACCAATTCAAGATAATGAAAATAGTGGTAAGGAAAATACACTTGTTGATATAGATCAAGATAATGACAAAAAACGATTGAAAACTAGTGCTAGTAATGGTTTAAATGAAGAAGAATTAAAAAATGATGTTGAAACGACTCTCTCAGAAGTGAAAAAAGAGAAGCAAAAAAATCCTTCTATTTCAAAAAAGACTCCCAAAGTAAAAGATGGATCATCTAGCTCTGCTTCGAACAAAAAGAACCCAGACACACCTTCTGGATCGAATCGAGGCAGACCACCAGGTGTATCTAACGGGACAAGTGGCCGTAAAAAGCAACAGGAAAAATTATCTCGAAAAAAGGATAGAGTATCAATAGCCCAAATATTCAGTAATCATAGGGATTTAGCTCGCGCTTTTAATTCAATACGATACATGGTGGATATGCAACAAGGCGCACGTGAAGGTAGAATAGAATTGTCAAAATTACGCAATACAGCTGTACCATCAGGCATAGGTAAAGTTCCATTGCCATTGTTGTCAGAAATATCTTTTTCGTTAGATTTAGTTGAAAGCCATTCAGAATACTTATGTGAAACAATGCTAGCCATTAGATCGCGTCAAGTTATTTTGGAGAATATGTTAGCCAAGAAGCTTAATGGAGACTTAAACACTAAAAATTTATCTCCTGTATCTTTTTTGCCATTGCCAGTAACTCTGAATGTCAATATCTCGCCAGCAGATAATGAAAGTAATCATTTATTAAATAATTATGGCGCCAATTTTCACGCAGGGGATATCACCTCAGATGGACACCATCAGAAAGCTTGTATATCGCCAGGATTGTTAAAATCGATTCAAGAGCAAAATAGACTAAGGATTGTCGAAGCGCATTTATTTTCTACCATTATTCATGGTATTGCATATCCTAAAGGTAGTCAGCTCATAAGTAGTGGCCTAACACCAGTGCCATCGAAGAGTGTTACAGAATTAATTACCAATGCGATTATTCCAAATAAAGCTGCTATAGATGATTATGCGACACATAATGATACATCGTATAAGTTAACTAAAACTAAGATCGAAGCAAATCGTGAAATAGTACAAAAAGAAATAATACGTCGCAAAATGTCAAGGTTACAAGCATGGGAGGAATTAGGCAATCGCTTTTTATGGGCTCAGCATCGTTGGAATAAACACATCGAAACTATTGAGAAAGGCGATGAACGTGATAATAATGCCGAGCGAGAAAGTCCTAGGTTGAGATCACTCAACGGTGATGTGGTTAATGGATTAACATCAGTTCGTCGTTCTAGTAATCTTTTTTCTTCAGGAGATATGGTTAGAAGTGAATATGATCAAGAAAGATTATTAAAACAATTAGAATTATCCGAAAATTTAAACAATCGTATAACTAAAAATGCTGCCCCATCAGTTAATCAAGTAACGCCTTGGAATTATTATGATATTTACCAACAACCGACAATTCCTGAGTGGGAAAATAGTTCTACTACATTTACTGATGCTTATGGTGAACCGCTTCCAACAAAATATGAAAGTAAATTAGCGGAGTATCCCAGATACTATCCTGATTCTATAGACTTTGTCGATATTACTACCAATCGGTTGACGACGGATGGACTCCGCCAACAATGTGCACATTTCCCTGATCTCAGTGCTCGATGTGCCAAAGGATGTAATTGTGCAAAACAAGTTGATCGATTAAGCAAATATGAAAAGCCTTGGAGTGACATAGAAAAAGCGATTTTTATTGACAAATTTCTACAATTTCCAAAAAATTTTCATAAAATATCATCATACTTGAAGAATCGTACAACCAAGGATTGTATCAAGTTCTATTATGACAGTAAATATGCAATTCCTTTTAAGCCTTTATTACGGGAATTTGATAATAGAAGGAGACAAGTACGTAATAATTGGACGCATTCGATTGTGTCTGCAGAATCTGTTGGTTGTAAGATTTATCCTTCTGGCGACTTTGAAGAAACGAATGAACCTTATGTTGAACTCCCAACAGACGATTCTACTTACCAATCATTTTTAAATCACCCACCATTTATGCCATTTGCATTGCAAACATCAAGCTCGCGATTAAGTAGGTTGAACATTGTAAACAACGGTCGGAATGAAGTAGTGTTACCGCAACCCAATCCCTACACAATAAAACTAGCACAACGAAGAATAGCTAATTTTATCTCCAAAAAGAAAGATATTCCCCCAACTAACAATGCCAACATTACTAATGACGTGCAGGCGGCACTCTCAGTTCCGAACGTAAATAGTTCACTGGAAATTCAAAGTATAATTAAATCTGATAACTCCATAGTTACAAGCATGAAAAATATTGAAATTCCTACCAATATCTCTGCAACAGATAATGGTGGTCTCGATGCTATGAATACTGACAGCATCAATGAAAGTCTAACCATCAATAATTCTGAATCAATTAATGTTAAAGTTGACTCCGTCGTAGATGAAGCACCGATATTAGATAGCGTAACTAGTGCAGACCAGGCTCTTGTTAAAGATACCTCAGCAGCTGCCAGTAATATCCCAGTTTTAATGCCACCAAATGCTGATGAATATCTGATAAAATGTTATACCGATAATGCTCCTACAGCTGGCAGCAGCACTGTATCTATTATTCGACAGCAGTTGTATACTCGCGGTGTAAGCAGTATTAATGCAAAAAGTTCTAGCAGTACTACTAAAGAGGGTGGGTCTAAAGATGGTACAAATACCCCTAAAACTGATAAAAGAAGTACAAATACAAAAAAGGCCGAATCGAATGGCTTACCAAGTGGTAGTTTGAATTCAAAAAAGAAACTGAATAAAGATGGATTGCCACGTAAACAGCGCAAAAGTAAATTCGACAAATTAAATCCTGGATCTGAATCTAGCGGCAAAGAGAAATCCAGCGACGGGAAGAGAGCGAAAAAAGAATCTAAGGCAACTAAAGATAAGGATAAATTGCAGAGTAAATCAAAAGATTCAAATGACCAAAATTTATCGACTGCAGAGCAATCATCAAACGTATTAGATACTGATATTGTTACAAGCAACATCGATGTTGCTGTAATCAACAACGAGGCGACAGATGATGCAATGGATTTATCTCCTGACAACGACGGCGATAAATTGTTAAATGATAACCAGGATCACGATTCTAACCACAAATTCAATCAAGATAAAAAAATGGAAGATGAAAATTCTAGTAGTGCCGAGGGCGGCAGTGATTCTGAAAAAGATGACAGCGATGTTGAAGGAAATAAAGATATTATGGTCATCGAAAATAGTAAAGACATTCATGAAGATAACGACTACAAAGAAAATAATATGGATCATGCTTAGACTTATCAAACAACTTGTATCTTGTATCTAAATCATAAATAAACAATATCTTAACATTTTACTGGTTACTTTTTCGTTGTATCTACAATATCAGATGCATGGAGCTCCATTATATTATCATCTGTGACGAATTTAAACCCCTTTGCATCCAATTTAGTAGCATTTTCTTCCAAGTATTTTTGAATATCCCATCCTTTATCTTCAAAAATTCCCAACCTATCTGCTATTAAGTGCAACGATTTGCATCCTGCACATCTAACTAATACAACACCATGATTATAACCATGTTTAGATATTTTCTTGGCGCTTCGCGTATTGCATACTTTACATGTATAAACTAAAATCATCTTGTCTCCGGATGTTTTCACCCCAGGCACATCTTCCATAAATAAATTGTCCTTAGTAATAACACTGTTATCCGCATTGGTCCCATTGGACGCTGTAACATTCGATGCAACGTTAAATTGGTTCTTATCTACATCCGAATTGAAGGATCTTACTGCACACAACCTTTCAATCATCCGAAACCTTGATAGCGTTGGAACGCTGCAATAAGACATTTTTCCAGTAAGTCCAAATCGTGCCAAGCAATGACGCACGCCACAACTTAGCATTTTCAATCAAGTAATATATTAAACAGGCGCTATTTATAACTAAATGACTCACTTTACGGCTTAAATATATCAGAACTTAAAGGATTAACTTCTTTCCCGGTGAGTCACAACCACTGTGATTGAAATTTTATAATGATGATTCCACACCCTTGAATATTTTAAAGAAAAATCCAAATAAAATCTAAATTAAAATGTCAATTGCTTAATTTTGAGCGATCCTCCCTAGCAGTGATAACTACCGATTCTAGCTACAACAGTTGAATCTGATTTAAACAGTCAAATTTTCTGTATATGAAATCCACACCCTTCAAATGTTTCCACATTGAATCTTCAAAAAAGGTAGGTTCCTAACATTACGTAGACGCATTGATCGCGAAGTGGCACCTTCAGGACCACCATCAAATCTGCAGCGTGGCAACAACGCTCCAGCATAAACATTGTCGGCATTAATTGTGAATACAGTGACGATTTCAAAACAAAACACACTTAGGTACCAATGACTTCGCCAGTAGCTCCAAGATATTACGATTGGAAAGTAACATATCCCTTTTTATCATTATTGATAGATAATATAAATGACTTAAAATACGAAGCTAGCAGAATTAATGGCTGGGTACCTTGGCCAGAAGAACACTATATGCAAGATTCAGAAACTGATTGGAAAGTTTTTCCATTTTTACATACATTTCCAGCAACTGATGAATCAAAAATGACTTGGGTAAAAAGCACTTGTGAATATTGTCCTAAAACGACAGCTTTATTACAGAAAATCCCAAACATAAGGACAGCTTTATATAGCAAATTGGGTCCAAATACTAAATTATCATTGCATACCGGATGGGCTGACTTATCTAATTTCGTTTTAAGATGCCATTTATGCTTATCATTACCACGTGATGGACCATGTGGAATGATTGTAGAGGAAGAAATTATGTATCACGAAAAAGATAATATTTTGATATTCGATGACAGCAAACGACATAGAGCATTCAATGATTCGACCACAGCAGATAGAATTGTTCTGATAGTTGATATACTAAGACCAAATGACATTCCACTTGGAACCGCAATAGGTGGTCATACAGAGGAGTTAGACCACTTTGTAAATAGCTTTACCGAAGCATTGTATAAATAAGAAATTCTTTTTTAAAAATTTACGTACAATTTTTTACAATTATAAAAATATACTATTTTTTATTTCCGAAATATTCCAAAGCATATTGTAACTTTGGTAATGTTATATTGAATACCGCAGAAGTTGGAGTCAGTATATTACCAACATCGCCGTACAAATACGACGTAAACGATTTGTTAGCTTGATTCTCCGAGTTAATACTATTATTATTTCTTACCTGGCTGTGCTGCGCAATGGCTAATCCACTCAGAGAGTAACAAGTATGATAAAAATCTCTACTTTTACCTGGTTTATCCCGCATTCCACCGACTCTGGCTGATACCTGTCCTTCAAATTGTTGGGCACAGTGCAATATATACCTTTGCAATGCAAGTTGATCAAAACTTAATGGCCCATTGTTTCCAGTAACTTTTATAATACTATTTAATTCATCCAAAGCTATTTCCTCATTATTGTTAGAATCAGCATCTGTAGCATCAGTATGATATAAAGATAAAAAATATTCAAGGTCACCAATATCACTTTCATTATTTTTTATCATATTCACGATTGCCAATGCACTACCTTGCCAAAATGAGTAGCAACTATCGACTAATTTATTAGTTCTACCCTGAAAACCCCCCTCTAATTTCATTTGACGATGTAATAACCAATATTCTTGCGAATCAATGTCAATTTCATGTCCTTTATTTAGTATAATTAATCCAGCTAGAGCACAAAAGTTATATCCTCCATGCGCTTCATTTCCAGGTTCACCACCAAATCCTCCTTCATATGACGTACACGATATTATATAATCCGAGACTCCAACAACTAATTCATCTGTTAGCATATTTAATATTCTACTTATAGCTAACACCGTATATGTGCCTCGTGTATCAACTTCCCCATCAACATGCATTCGAAAGGCACCCGTATCTGAGTCTTTAATCCTCATAAAAAAATTATACAATGTGTCTTTGTTAATTATAGATAACGCCTCAGCAGTGCCTAATGAACAAAGGCATAAAATAGCGGCATATGTCGGCGCAGCATGAGACAATTGAAAAGGCCCGCCACCAAATCCACCATCGGGGTTTTGCATATGCTTTAATGTACTTATAATTCGTTCTTGAATATTATTTGGAATGGGCTTCCCCAATAATTGTAATGCGTGAACAATCCAATAACACATCCATGGTCTACTAGCATCTAATGACACAAAACCTGATGGCAGTGGACACAATAAACCATTCATAAGATAGTCAACATGATATTCTTTGACTAACATTACTTCATCATCTGAATTATATAATTGAATTTTATCAACATCAGTATATACACCTGCAGGATATCTACTTTCCCATTCATTTAGTAAATAAGATGCACAATCCAGTTCACAACTACATTGTTCTCGAGAAGTAGTGGTGTTCAGACCCTCATCATCATGCGAAGAATTTGCGCGTAAGAGCGGATTACCTTTTGAAGCGAAACAGAACATTTGCCGAGTAATTTCAAGTCCTTTAACTCTTCTCCTTTTTTTTCACAAGGATCTACCGGGCTCGGGATTATTGTAGATTGTATCTGACAATGTATCATCTGTGATTACTAATCTCTTGTGGGAGAGTGATGTACCGAGACCTACTAGACCCATCGCATTATAGTGCTTCACCCTGCTCTAACAGCGAATAACAATCAGTAATTATATTCTATTCGTGATCAAGGCCGGGGACATAGCACCAAATTTTACATGACTTTTTTGAAGACGCAAAGTTGTTAGTTACAATGCTAAGTTCGCATTTATTTTTTCCCTTCCAGGCAGTCACACAGTCTTAGTAACGCAGCATTACATTTAGACTGAGTAAATAATATTAGTAATACATTGTGTCTGCATTTAGTCAGTAATAACGTAAGTGCTGCTACTAGGCAAAAAGGTAGGAATTATTTACACTATTGACGCATGGGCAGTCTAGTTGAATTTGAATCTGCCGTTGATGTTGGTTTAAAATCAAGTGTCGTTGGAATATGTGGCAGATTTCATAATAAAGTGGCTGTAGATTCAGATCATTATATTAATGTATCAAACAATTTTGTTGGAAATATTCATAATAAAGTTAGTGGACGCTGCATTCTCGCAGAACCATTTAATGCCGTACCCCACTTAAAATTGTCTATACTACCGCATATCAAAGGTAATATTGTGCTTATAGAAAGAGGATTAATAAGTTTCGTCCAAAAGTATGAATTTGCAATTAAAGCGGGAGCTGTGGCCGTTATAATAGCCAATAATGATACTGCTAATCCTGATAGTGTTGTACTACCAACAGGCACCATTAACAATTTACCTATGATAAAAATTATGCAGTCAATGATATTTCCTCCAATTATCATGATAAGTTATAACTCATGCGAAAAAATTAAACAATGTTTTAAAGCGAGCCCGAACAGTAAAATAAATGTAACTATATCACCGATAAACTCCACGTATGAATTAGATACTCTAACCAATTTAGAGTTAGGTATTTGTGCCAGAGGATGCTGTATATTTGGTTACGAAGAGTTATTAAGTAAGATTATAAAAGAAGGCAAAAAAAGAGACGAAGCTTCAGAAAATTCAAATAATTTGCTTGAAATTTTACGTGATGAAGATATTGACCGTGGTGCAAACTTGCTTCATGTTGCATGTGAAAATAGGTACGGTATAATTGTGGCAATGCTACTTCGCTATGGATTTGATACTAGCACTGTAAAGAATGATGGTTATTGTCCATTACACATATCATGTGAATTAGGAGACGTTGAATGCGTTTCATTATTAGCTAGGACAGCATATTTGGATCAAACTCATCCAGTTGGTTGGACACCAATGCATATTTGTTGCAAGTATAATTACATCGAGTTGTTAGAACTTTTAATTTTGAACGGTGCAAATTTAAATCCACAGGCGGTTGATTATTGTACACCTTTGCACATTGCAGTCATACACAATTCTGATGATTGTCTAGTTAAGTTACTTCAAGCTGGAGCAAATTATAAATATCGTAATTTAAAGGGGCTTACAGCGCTAGACATGGCTCTATATACGTCAAAGATAAACACAATCCAAATAATAAGCAGTCATATTAATAACGATATTGTACCTGCATCACCGACCACTTACAACATACTTATACCATTAGGTATAAAAGAAAATGATAATATAAAAATAATAAATGTTAAAAACGATTTATCTCAATTGGGAGATTCTTGGAACATCATTTTACGACGCATATCACTACATTGTAAACTTCCGCTAATCAAAGAGTTTACTGATTATAGTGCGCATATCTCACCAGAAATTTTGCCTTTAATACAATTAGATTTAGATAGATGTTGCTATGTATCATATCGATCAAAAGATGGAATAAGACGACGAATACTGTATCAATCTGCAGTGTACTTAATAAGCAATCATGCCGATTGCAATGATAGGCCTGTTATTAGTTATCGCCAAGGATTTTTATCACTTTTAGCTGTAATGGTAGAGAGTTTTATGATGCATAACATAAGTGATTCTATAAACTTAGAAGTTGTGGATGAAAAGTGTGTTAACGACTTGGTTGAAAAAGTAACTAATTTATTTTACTCAGTCCTGAAAATATTTCCTATTTTAGGTAAATATTTTTGTAGTTACCAAACCGGCGATCCTTTAGAAACTATATTTCATAATGCCATGAAGCTTCTTGGATATTGGTGCCCCAAAATATGCGCAAATTTGATTTGGAATGGAATTGAACCAAACCTTTTTGCAGTATCTTGGGTTACCACACTGCTTGCTGATTTGCTGTCCATAGAGAATGCAATATATTTTTGGGATATTATGATCACAAGTATCGAAGTGATGATTGCAAATAACACTATAAGTAGTGGCGATGATTATTTAGAAGCATTGATTGTATCACTGATAGCGCAATATAGTGGCTCAATAGTATACGCAAATAGTGATTTCAATTGTCAGCAAGACTCATCAGGGTCATTATCACCTGCATCGAGATCACCCACTGCCAATTCTTTCGAGAACACACAGAACTCAGAGGAATCGATAGATGATAATCCTTTGTTTCCCACTATATACACAGAAGATTCTGCAAGTGTAGATTATGATCCACGCATTGATGATACACTAGCATCAATGGAAGATTTGTTATTGTTATTTGCATCAATTAACAATCCAGATATTTATCACGATAACAACACTCCAGAAAAGCAAGGCAAGAGAAACAGGATAATTCCTATAAACTTACCCCAATTAATAAATGGTATTAACTGGATTATAAAGCATAATATAAAGGCAATTACAAAACATGCCAACCTATTGGATGCGAAAAGCAAAGAATTAGGAGGATTAATATGGCAAAATCTTGGTAATTCCATCCCTTCAGTTACGTTACATGATTTAATTTCTGAATTCAACGGTAATCCAATCATTGTAATTAATATGGACAATAACAACAGTAGTATAAAAGAGCAATTGATCAATTGCATCAAATTTTTAAAAATTGTTGAGTATCGGGAGTTGAGAGTTGATGGCATGCTTTCATTTTATCGACAAAAGTCATTAGTATTATCTGGTAATAAGAAGCATTTTAATAGTAGTATTAAGAAGTGGTCAGGATGCATGTGTGACATGATTTCTAGGATACCACAACTACCTAGCACTTGTGTTAAAGAACTGGTGTGTTTTAAAGACCCTACATTTGTCATTCTGACCAATATTGATAATAAAAATGGTAAGACAATTTTACTTATAACTTACACAATACACATATATTTTTACATTCCTATCTTTTATAGATATACATGGCTCCGACATTGGGTCCTTACTTATCACTTGTGGATATGGCAAAGTGATGATTCTTGTGTAAAAATCAACTAATTCGTTTAATTTTTTCTCTATATTTTTCTATTTCTTCGCCCACTGGTATCGTATATACACTATCACTTTTGGGATAGCTTATTAAATTCGATTTTCGAACTAGGCATAAAAAAAATGAGAATTATGATAAGAGAACATAAGTAATATCACATACTGTAATCGTGCATGAATACAGGATTCGCATAAAACACGGACGCCGCGACGGGTATAAATAAGTAAAAGGAGAACTTGAATATTTCCTGCAAAGATTGGCGCTTCCAGAACGACTGTTGCTTCATTCGATACTTACTTTGGTACCAACAACGAGTCGGAATGTCGAGTAACTGAGTTAGACTCAGTTAGGTTCTGCGGCAAAACTTCTGCCAAACCTTTCACCGGTATGAGATAGGACCGGGTAGGTGTTAGAACTGTTTAATTCTATCAAGACGAAAACTCAATGTATTGGCAATATCTCTACGCTTGGCACAAGACCGCAAAAACTTTTAAGAAATTCTTTTGTAACTAATAAGTAACTAAATCCGGAACTAATAATACTAATAGTAGGTGCGTTTCAGATGTTTGGATAAGCTGCAACCTATTGAAATTGCACTAAGGTCAAAGCTTGAGTGGAGATCCTGGAAAGTAATAACTAGGCTTGGATAGTACTCATAGGCAGCAATACTAAATACCACTATTGAATTCCTCAGTAGAAATTGAGTACAATTTGAGATTGCAAGGAACTTCAAATGCACCCATGATCCATGATTATAGATCACCACATTTTAACAATCTTCCATTAATTTCCTAGCTTTAGTGGGCCTCTTCATTTAGAACTACGATGGCGAAAGAGATCGCGCGGTGCCAATACCCTCAATAATTAAAAATCTTGTCTTTATTATCAGCATCTTACATGCCCGAAACAACTACACCTAAAAACTTTTTGACTTCAACGAATTCATTGACTAAAAGTATTAGTATTATTAGTTCCGGATTTAGTTACTTATTAGTCATAAAAGAATTTCTTAAAAGTTTTTGCGGTCTTGTGCCAAGCTTAGAGTATATTGCCAATACATTGAGTTTTCGTCTTGATTGTATATTAAACAGTTCTAACAAAAAGTATGACTTCATCACCGGTATGGTTTCGCCAATTGATCAGGTAATACCTACTACGGTACCAGGTATTGCTTACTTAGTAGAAGGGGCGCAAGCTCCTTCACGGAGAGGCCCAATGAAACGCGTCTATTCGAAGCTTTACTCATTCATAGTGCTGATATGGTGCGCAAGTGCTCTCGTAAAATCCAGTTTCTGCGGTCAACATAGTACGCGGGGTAATTTAGTTTTACGTAATGAAATTAATGGCATATTCCGAGAGTTAGGGGGTTACGAAAAGCTATTATCACGCAAGACGCCTGGAACCAATTATGTCTCATTATCACACGTATCTGCATTCATCCTCCCAGGAATTATATACGAGAGTGAGTTAAAAAAGATTATGTTACAGGTAATTAAGAAGCATCCGATGTTGAGGTCTTATATATTTGAAGAGTCAAGTGATAAGTTTTACTGGAGAGAAATTAACGGAAGTCTTGAAAGTATAATTGATAGTACTGTTAAAGTAATTAAGGTCAGCAGTATGAGTGACTTTACTAGAAAATGGCAAGATATGTACAATTTGGGATTAAATAAAGCACAATTCGCTGATGATGGTGCACAATGGCAACTATGTAATATAATTTATAATAATAAAGGTTCACCAATGAGTGCTATCGTATTTATTTTCAACCATGGTTTAGATGATCAGACCTCCATCAATATTGTAATGAAAGATATATTGGCGTATTATTCAAATCCAAACTTAGTTAGCAATATGAAAGAATTCCCCTTATCTATCGAGGAAGCAGTCGGACCATACAAAAAATTTAATATTAAAACTATACTTTGGTCATTGTATCAATTATGCAACTCTCTGCGAATGCCAATTATGGTTCCTTACCGAATAAAAAAATTAAAAACAATTAATCCATCGGAGTACAAATACATAAGCAATCCCGATAATCGACGTACATTTTCCACATTTTTTTCATTGTCTAAACTCCAGACAAACGAGACACTAAAATTTTGTAGACAGAATAATATTACATTTACCAATCTTTTATGTGCTCTTATATTAATAATAACATCGGCGAATATCCAGGAAAATGCTTCAGATTATGATGACATCAATTTAAGGTTTTTACTATCTGTAGGATTAAGACAATATAGCGAAGCAAGTAAGCGCGACTTCACCGACGAAACTGTTGCATGTGCCAGCGGTGCCATAGACTATGTTATCACGGTCCCCAAAATGGCTACAATTAGTGGTACCATGAAAGATGACAATTTTAGCACGAGTTCTTTATTTTTAGAGCAAGTAATTAAACTTAGCGAAGCTTGCAAAGCTGCTGGAAATAAAATTATTAAAGATTCGCAATTTGTTCCCGAATCTGTTCGATTATTTGGTATTGGTATGAAAGTTGCTGACATTTTACGTGTTGTGGAATTGGAAGCAAAAAATCCTGAATCTATGGGTAGAGGATATTCTTGTGGTGTATCTAGTATGGGTATTTGTAGTATGGATGATCGAAAAACATTAAAGTTAGCTCCATCTCAAGGGTACTATGCCACCTCACATGCAAGAAATGGAGTGCTTATTTTACTATCATGCATGACAATTGATGGGTCATTTTGTGGATGTATACAATTTACAGATCCCTTAATCAATAAAAACGAGGCAGAAGAAATAAATACGAAAATCGTAAAATATATTCAAAAAATCATAGAAGATTAATTAAAAAAAATGAAACGCTACTAAAACTTCCCAACTTAATAACAATTCTCACGATTTAATCGCAGCGATAACCATCGAGACTTTTTTAACAACAGACGATGTAACTTCAAGAGCAGTTTTGTGCTTCTCTAAATGACTAGCTATAGCTATTGCTAATAATAAAACAAAAACTGTAATTATCAAAATGAGTTTAAACGAATCTTTTTTGTTTTTCATATCACCGCGATACTTAAAAACAGTTGGTTGTGACCTTTTTATAGTTATGTCATCATCATCATGAGCACCCGCGGTTGGTCCATCATTTACCAAACCAGCCACATGCGAAAAAATAAGTGGAATTTCATTTGTCAGCATGTCTTGAAGTTCTTGTAACTTATTTTTGTCAGTGAACGGAAAGTCATTAAAATTACTAATACGCAATTTTGCCCTAAATTCGTCTATATTAGGCATATCGCCATCTGCTAACTGATAATCTCTTTTAACGATTTGAAAAACACTTTCTAAATCGTTTATTAAACGATTTTGAACCTTATCACTACCCCACAAGAGAGGCATTTGTGATTTTAAATATCCTAAAAGGCAAATATTAACTATATTTAAACGAATTCTTTTGATCATCTCATTAACTTTACGTTCAGCGCATGATTTTGGTAAATCATGTAATCTTTGAAGTAGAATATCATAATCTTGTTTAAATAATTCTGCATGCTCAGTTTTAGCAATTGGCGCATCTTTGAAAGAGCCAACAAATACCCGGACTACCTCGGCACCTCTAAAGACCTTACCCATAGAATACAGTAACGCACCATACACTCTCATTAGTGATATTGTATCTAAGGAATCAGCTTTATTCAACACACAATGCACCTTATTTTCGTAAGGACGCAGTTCTTCAATCACAGTTTTAAATTCATCACTAATATCTAATTTTGATGGATCAAACATCAATAAAATCAAATCAGACCGTTCTGCAAACCACTTGGAGACTTTTGCAAAGTCATAACCCCTTGATGTTCTTTGTTTCTCACCACTTAATACTCCAGGTGTATCGATAATGTTAATATTTTTTAATATCGGAGCTGGTAATACAGATGCTTCAAATTTATTTAAAAATCCAGCGCCAAATGAATTTAAACCACCAAAGGGAAGAACTTCATGACAAGCAGCAGTATTGCCTTGATATATTTGTTCTTCTTGACCATGTACAACTGCAACAAAGCGATCTGTCGTTGGTTCTGGTCCAATATGACAGTTTGGACCATAATCGCGACCAATTAAATGCTTGATAAACGTTGTCTTACCAGTACTATATTGACCAATTAATAAAACATTTGGCTTCGCTTCTAATTCAGTAGGTAGCATTGCTGACAAAAAGAAATTATCAAATTTGTATTGCTCTTCAATAGGCTTCAAGCGTTCAAAGTATAACGATTTCAACTCTCTCACTACTTCTGCTTGTGATTTATTATTACTAACTATTTTCGTTGTCGTATTTCTTATTTCCTCCTTAGGTTCGCCATCTTCTTGGTTGGAAACATGCTCCTGCTCCTCACTTTCACCATCGTCTAACGATTTCACTTTTTTGTCCTTTTTTCCCATGCTTAATACTTGGTTGTTCTCAATTCGCAATGTTTGCGACGCAATTGTCACAATTTCGGTCCGAATTTTTTTCGGACACGATTTTTAATCGACCTACTCGGGTGTATAAATTCACCTTTAAAACTTTTATTTTACCCAACTAAGGGCGAGTAACAATTTGTGCAGGCGAAACATTTATTCATGATAAATTCTCTCTAAATCGGTTCCTTCAGCGGAGGAAAATATTTTAAACCCACAAGATTATTTACACAAATATTCCTACATCATAGAATTGTTGAACACTGTATTTAATCGCATTTTACATTCGTATAGATTTGTATTTGAAACGCAGCAGCAACTTGCGGCGTGCACATATTGGCCGACCCTAATTTTCGTATCCTCTCTGGTTCCTGCTTTTCCATTCCATCAACCTAAGTAACGAAAGTGAAAATTCCTGTATTTGATCCGAACCGACCAGAAGCTGTTTCAGTTTGGGTTTGCAGCCAGTAGGAGGGATCTAATAGGGAAGCCGAGGGCGAAACTTACTTGATCCTATTGTTGGAATTATTGTTCCAACACGCAGTTACAAGTAGTCCATAAATGGGACTGTGTACTTCAACTATCAGCAATGAAAATAAAACTGAAAGTGAATTAACTGTAGATTTAACCACCGAAGATATCACTCAAAATCTGGCTTGTGAACAATTTGATCGTAGTTTATACGAATCTATATCCAAGAAAGATCGTTTTAGTACATACATCATCCCAAACTCCAGTAACAAGGATGAATTAATATTTATATGTGATCACAATGGATGCGTGTTAAATGTAAATCGCAATGTTCAAGATATATTATTATTTTCTCTGTCTTCGTTAAAGGGTCAATTCATTGGATGTATTATGAGTGACTTTGTTTCAATGTTACATGCTGTACATATATTTCCAGCATTTAAACGAGCTAATGCGATGAAAAGAAGTGCTTATAGTGCAAAAATTAACGCATTAACCAATAAGCGCCCTTTGCTTATATATGATGCTCAAAAAAAACCATACTTTGTTGAAATATCAGTAAATACTGTCTATATTAAAGAGATATTATCGCCTGAGAATATAAGCCCAGAAGATCTAGAATATTATTTTGTGCTACATATCGATATTGCAAAAAGTCAGAGCGACCCTTCTCACCTATATGTAAGTGGTATTAACCATCTACGTCAAAATATATCTCATTTTAAAGAAACTACAAGTGACGTAGTAGTTATATGCATTGATTTTATACGATCAACTGAATTGTTAGAGTTAAAAGGACCCTTCAATTTGGCCATGCTGAATCAACGTTTTTATGAATGTGCCGAGAGCTTGATCATGAATAATTTTTATCCGTACGTAAATTTTCATGAAATTATTGGGGATTGTTTTGTATTTGTAGTGAATGCTGAATGGGGATGTAAGATAGAAAACTATTGCGCTTCTATATCCATTAATTTTGTTAATCAACTAAGAAATATAACTAAAATTTTTGTTAATATTCGATGTGGCATATCATTCGGTAAATTAGTCATAGGATTTATAGGTACTGCTCTTAGATTTTTTGGCGATACCATGCATTTAGCAAGTCGATTAGAAAATAAAAGTGAAGTAGAATATTGCTTATGTGACGATAACTTTATTACGAAATTAAAAAGTGAATTGAATTTAGTGTCTCCTGGGAGTAAGCAAATGATATACAATCAACTAGAACAAATAAGTGCAGTATTGAAAGGATACTCAAATCCTGTACCATGCTCAAAATATTTTTATATAAATACAATAGATGATATATTTGGTTTAACCGCAGATAAGGATTGTAACTATGTAATATGAATGTATATCCAAATTAACTGCAATATTTGTCGAGATTTTATTCTAAATTACCAGTATTCGGTACAGTACGATAATCATCTTGCATTATGATTGTATAACTTATATATTTTGTTGTCTCTGTATCTACAATAGCTATAATTATTTGATTCATACCTCTAAACCGCAACATCTGTGTTCCATCCATCGACTATAAACCCGGTCATATACCCAATAAATGAACTACCTTCCGTAGGGATGAAAACCGCACCGGTACAAATTGATCAATTGACTATTTGATTGTCAAATCTTGTACAAAGTGATTTGTAGTCAGGCAAGTCTTTGTTGAAAGTGCCAAAACAAGTTACTTGTACCATTTTAATTTGTTAAAAAGTCGTTGACGAATAAATTTTTTTTGTTACGGACTCTGACAGCAGCAGTAATTATTGTCAACAAAAAAAGCATGAAAACATCTAATCAGTACTTACAAGCGCAATTAGACTCCTGGTTAGCAGCTTTAGACGACACTAATAATGCTACTAATCGTTCGGCAACATTAACTCAATTTGTTCGTTCATTTGTTCCATTTGATAACATCACTGAAGAAGATGTAGTTGGTTTTGCAGGACAATTAATTGAAGATTTGGAATTCTATCAGTCATTTTATAGGGACATAAGATGCTGTAGCACAGGTATTAAATTGTATTCACTCGTATCATACGTACATATCGTAATAACCATAACAATAATATTTGTAAAGGCGAATTAGTCGAAAAAATTGAAGGAAACCAAAAAGCAAGAGCAGTTTTTACAATATTACCAACTCCTGGTACTTTATCTGAGAATAGTACACTCGATATAGTAAGGGAAGTAGTTTTTGTTAGTCTAGATAATGGTGTAACGTGGAGAGCAGAGGGTTAATATCAAATTTCAGTATATTGTTTTTTATATAAGTGAAGTATGAAGCACTAACTAAAAAAGCTGTTGTATATTTGAGCAAAAAAGAACAATCGAATAAGATAAAAAATGTGTATATTTCAATTATTAACAATATCTAGCACTTTCTTACTTGAATCCTTTCGTACTTTCACCACCTCGCGAATATTCCTTATTATCAGCAATTAGGCCATTACTATCACAATCCATAAATTCATCATCACTATTAGAGTTCTTAACACTATTATTGTTAGATCCACCACCAGATTTACTTTCACCTAATTTGCTATTACGACGAAGGGGTCTATATAGTAACATTTCCTCATACATTAGCTGCTTTACCAACTTACCTCTATCACTTCGAAGCTGATCTTCAAAAGAAAAATCAAACAATGCTTTGCTGTTAGGTTCATCCATTTGACCTTGAAAATCTTTTAAGTAAATATGATTTAATGCATCTTCGACCGAAATTCGTTCACTTTCATCAAATGTTAACATTTTTGACAATAAATCTAATGCCAATGGATTAGAGTCACTTGGAAATAATGAACGAAATGGCGGTGGAACTCTACCTTCATATTGTAATATTGCTTGTAATGCAGCAGCGGACTGTATAAATTTTAATTTATCACGAGACGGACATCCTAATTTTGCGACAATAACTTCTAACTGATGCTGCGGATTATCACCACGAAAAAATGCCTCATGAGTTAATAGTTCGGCAAATATACAACCAACGCTCCAAATATCAACCCCTTTACCATAATAAGGTGATTCACACAATAATTCGGGAGCTCTATACCATCTAGTAACAACATACTCAGTCAAAGTTTCTTCACCTTCTATATGATATCCTCTGGCAAGACCAAAGTCACAAATAGCCAAATCACAATTAGCATTCACCAATAGATTAGATGGTTTCAAATCACGATGTAACACATTAGCACTATGAACATATTTTAATGATCGCAATATTTGATACAAAAAATACTGATAATGCTGATCAGTTAAACGTTGTCTTGATCTTATGATTCTCTCCAAATCACTTTCCATTAAATTTGTTACTATATAAACATCTTCAAATACTTCAGTACGTGGTGGAACAGTCATAATATCTATTATTGTGATAATATTTTCATGAGTATTAAAGTGCCGCAAAAGTTTCATTTCTCTTAAGATACGCTTAGCATCAACAAGATCGTGGAATACATCTTTGATTTTTTTAATAGCAACTTTCTCACCAGTTACAGTATCCAAGGCAGATGCAACAAAGCCATAACTTCCATCACCTGCTGGTTTTAATTGGGTATACCTTTTATCAATATAAAAACGATTATAACCCACTTGTACTGCGTGATAATCATCTGCATTCATATTTCTGTAAAATTTTCAGGATTGGGATTCCTATTTCTTTGTCAAAGTTTTAGGAATTTCCTGCAAGTTTGCGTGCTGTGCGACAAGTTGCGGATACGGAACTACGTAATTAATAATGAATGAAACAAATAATCCGATCAAAGTCATAGCTCTATAAAATGAAGAATTGATAGTTTACGTGAGTTTACATATGCTAATATAATTTAATTAATAAGTATACAGGCGAATGCAATGAATTATCCATATTAAAATAATCTATCGTGAAAACGTTTTAATTTTTTCTCGTTTGGTTACAATTTTCTTAAATTTTCATTTTTCCTCGCTAAAAGCGGACCGGCCGGTTGTGACGTCTAGGATTTTTTGGTGACGCGATCAAAAACACACAAATAATCAAACTTTGGTACACACCGTCACGACCAAAAATCGCGAAGAGTCACTCCCAAAGGTAAAATATTACCTTCCTAGACCTAATTAGCTCTGAAATCATGCATCATTCACACAAAATCATGGAATAAGAGTATATAATGTGTTGGAGTAATTCGAATGGTGGTGACTTGTGACTGCATTTAGTATACGTTTAACACCAATTTTTACACTTATCGCCTCAAATTATGCAAATATACATACAATAAGCTATATACATGCAGAAAAATGTCAATTATACGCTCACTATTGAGTAGTAAATGATGCATATTTTACCATCCATTCATCATTTGCCAATTCTCGTTATCTCATTCTTGCCGCATTTTTTATATTAATTAAACTTATTTGCATTAGGTTATCGATTATCTAATCACCGTAGAATATGTCCGCGTTCGCAAGTATTAACGTTAGTGATATAAATAAAGCTGGTCCAGTTGCATATGAAGCAAGTGGACATTTAGAGGCACTTAAGACTGCTTTAACTTCAACAGATACCGCTGCTGCTAACCAAGCACTAGAAGTTGTTAAGGTATTATGTGAAGGTGTCGATCAATGGATTGAGCCATATATTGTTAAGTCATTAACTGAAATTCTTGATTTATTGGCCAATCCTAAGACATCAGACGCTGCCATGGCCGCTGGTATTGCCATCTTAAAGAAATCAAATGCTCATTCTATCAGAACTGTTACCAGTATTTTGTATGAAGCATTTAAATCTATGAAATGGCAAACAAAGAAAGGCGCTTTAGTATTAGTCGGTAAGTTAGGTGAAATTTATCCCGTCGTCGTTCAACGTAACTTGCCAGAAATGATTTTAAAACTAATCGAAATTGCATCTGATGTTAAAAAAGAAGTAAAAGAACAATGTCGTATTGCATTTACTGAAATTTGTGCTACTATCACAAATGTCGATATCACACCAATTATTCCAAGAGTCATTGGCGGTTACATGGATCCTGTTAAGTTAACTGAAGATGCTCTGGATGCATTGATTGCTACTACTTTTATCAATGATGTTGATTTGCCTACTCTTGGTTTCCTAGTTCCAGTTTTGACTAGAGGCATGAGAGAAAAGAAAGTCGTTGTTAAAAGACGTGCTGCTTTAGTCATAGGTAACATGTGTAAGCTTGTTAATGATCCAAGAACTGCCGCACAATTTTATCCTATTTTAAAACCTGTATTGGAGCGCGGTATTGACGAAATTGCTGTTGAAGAAGTAAGAAAAGTTTGCCAAGATTCGTTGAATACTTTATCACGTGTTTCCGCAGAAGCATCAGTATTATCAGAAGGCGTTTTCAATTACGAGCAATTAGTTGAATGCATCAATACATCATTAAAAGCTAATGGATGCACCGATCCATCTAAATACGACACTATTGTTAGTTTTATCGGTAAAAGTACTTTATTTTTAGTACTCGGTGATAACCGTGCCGTCGCTGATTGGTCAGACTGTATCTTACCATACGTTACTTCAATTGTTGGAGCTGCAAAAGCTGATGCTGTAGTGACTGAAGTAACTGCTGCAGGTACCGCCGCTTTATCACCAGAAAAGAAAGACTTGGAAGATGAAGAAGAAGATTTATGTAACGCTCAATTCTCATTAGCATATGGTACCCGTGTTTTGTTACATCAAACTCCATTCCGTGTCAAAATTGGTCGTAAATACGGTCTTGTTGGTCCTAACGGTGCTGGTAAAAGTACTTTGATGAAGGCAATTGCTGGTGGTAATCTTCAAGGATTTCCAACTGAGCTAGTCACAGTATACGTTGAGTGTGAAATTATTGGTGAAAAAGCCGAGATGACCGTGTTAGATTATATCATGTCAGATCCTAAGATTATTGCATGTGGTTGCGAAGAAAGTGCTGTTCGTGCCATGTTAACTGATATGGGATTTGGTGTCTCACGTACTGCTGCTGCGTTAGATGCTGGTGTCGGCACTTTGTCAGGTGGTTGGAGAATGAAATTAGCTCTATCACGTGCAATGTTATTGAATCCAGATATGTTATTACTTGATGAACCAACCAATCATTTAGATCAATTTGCTGTTAAATGGTTGACTGATTATGTCATCAACTTAAAGACTTGTACTTGTTTGTTGGTTTCCCACGACACTAAGTTCCTTGATGCCGTTTGTACTAACATTATTCACTATGAAAATCTTAAATTGAAATCATACAAAGGCAACCTTAGTGAATTTGTTAAACAAAAACCTGAAGCTAAAGCATATTACGAATTGTCATCCGATATGGTAGCATTTTCATTCCCTGAACCTGGACCTTTGGAAGGTGTGAAATCTTTAACTAAAGCGGTGTTAAAGTGCAGAGGCATTCATTTCCAATATCCAAGTGCCCCATTACCACAATTGATTAATGTTGATATTCAATGTTCACTCGCATCCCGTGTCGCCGTGGTGGGTGTTAATGGTGCAGGTAAATCTACACTTGTTAAGTTAATGGTTGGTGAATTAGAGCCTGATCAAGGCACTATTGAAAGACATCCAAACTTACGTGTTGCTTATGTTGCTCAACATGCTTTCACTCACATCGAAGAACACTTGGAAAAGACCCCAGTCGAATACATCATGTGGCGTTACCGTGGTGGCTCTGACAAGGAAGCAGTAAAAAAAGATGCCAATACTATGTCCGAAGAAGAAATGAAAGCTTTAAGACAGAAGGCAAAAGAAGAAAAAAGTGGCATAATTGAAGAACTTATTAATCGTCGCACAGGTAAACGTGAGCACGAGTATGAGTGCGTGTGGGAAGGACAAGGTAAAGAAAATTCTTGGTTATCACGTGACGAATTAGTCAAAATGGGCTACGGTAAAATGGTCAACCAAAAGGACGAACAAATTGCCATGGAGTCTATGTTGGGTCAACGCAAATTAACCACTGGTGAAATCCAAAAGCATTTCGATGGCTTCGGCTTAGAACCACAATTCGCTCAACACACCAGAATGGGTGCATTATCAGGTGGTCAAAAGGTTAAGGTTGTTTTAGGTGCTGGTTTATGGAATTTACCTCACATTGTCATTTTAGATGAACCTACCAATTTCTTGGATCGTGACTCTCTTGGTGCATTAGCTACCGCCATCAAAGAATTTAAAGGTGGTTTATTCATGATTTCACATAATGCCGAATTTTATGAAGCTTTATGCCCTGAGAAATGGATCCTTGAATCTGGCCGTTTAACTGTCATGGGAGCCGAGTGGATGGAAGAAGTCGAGAAAGCCCGTAAGAAGGCAGAGAAATTGGCTAAGAAATCATTAAACTTAGAGCAAGCCGAAGAGAAAAAAGATGCTCTTGGTAATACTATTGTTGAAGTCAAAGAAGAGAAGAAAGAATTAAATCGTTCCGATCGTAAGCAACTGATGAAACAGCGAAAGGAAATGGTAAAAAATGGCGAAGATACTTTCGAAATCGATCAATTACTTGGCATTGAGTAAGTGCATTGATTGTGTCAATCATGCACGCATCTATTAGTTGTTCTAGTATATCGTCATAATTTTAAAAACATTTTTGAAGGATATATACCAATTTTGGAATTTTGAATTTTGTGTATGTATATTAGTAGTATAATTGCTTTAGATTTATTAGAGAAGGTGTATGGTTCACCTTTGCGAGTAGATACCCTAGTAGACTTAAGTAGTTCAATTATTAATATTTTATTAGTGATTAGTTTATATGTTATTTTAAAAAAGATTTGTGTTTCATTGGTGCAGAGTAATTTATGGTTAATTCTCGCGAGCTAGTGCCGCATCAACGAGTATAATTCTTGGAACTTTTAAATGTATCTTAGCACAATGTATTTAAGAAGTTTTTAAATTATCATATTTAACATTATTTTACTAGTATAAACAAGAATTGTCTTTTTTATGTGTCATCACGTCACTGAACCATCATCGGAGCCATTTAAATTTACACTTGAATAAACGTTATCATTGCTTAGTGATGAACTGAACATTCCCGTTAATTGCGACTTCATATAACTGACAATACTCCATGGATTATCATAATCTACTTCATTAAGTTCAAAGTCTAATTGAATATCATCTTCATCGCGTCTAATGATAACATGTTTAGGTTCTTGTCGCGACTTTTCTCTCAAATATACATAATACATAGCCCCAATTACCAAAAATAGTAAAGATAATAACATAAATATGGCTTCAACTTTATTACTTAGCGAGCCATTTCCATATCTTTCATGCGTAGGTTTTGTTGGATGAATCGTCGAAGGCATTACGCTTGGAGAGTGTGTTGGAATATTTGTTGGAGTAAACGAGGGTATACATGTTGGATGAATGGTTGGTTTATGTGTACTTGGCCTTAAAGTCGGTGATGTCGAAGGATATAATGTTGGTATTACTGTCGGTACATATGATGGTTTAACTGTTGAAGGGCAATTTGTTGGATTTATGGTTGGTTTTTGCGTAGTTGGACTTAAAGTCGGAGAATTCGAAGGATGTAATGTTGGTATTACTGTCGGTATATTAGATGGTTTAACTGTCATAGGAATCGATGTAGGTTCTTTGGACGAATAAATAGGGAAATTTGTTGGTACTAAAGTAGGGGCTAATGAGGTAAGATTGGTAATCGATCTTGCTTGCAAGAGAAACGATGAAATGATAAACAGTGCCAATAGTTCCTTCATATTTCATCTACTATAATTAAAACAATACCAAATTATCACAATTCTGCGTTTATTGGTAGTCCTCCATGACAATATGCGAAATCCATTTGTTGGTTGGTACTTAGTTCGTATTCATTTGTCTGCTCGTGGAAGGTGGAACATTAGTCCTGGAATATGAAATAGGGCGTAGGAGCATGGTAGCTGCATGAACTTCCTACTAGTTCCTAGGAAGTAACTTGAAGAACAAAGTGCAGGAAGAATCTCGCCACAAAGCATGCGACAAGAACGACCTTGACAACCGCCGCGCGAGTTAATCCAATATGATTTGTCGTTCATTATGGTTCAGTTGTAAAAACTCTGTGCAGCGAATTGCACGGAGTGCACGAATATCAAACATAAATACTCGAAGATATTTAAATGCGAGTGCATCAACTGAAAATAACCATAAAAACGATGGCGATGATAAAAACCATTATACCGAAAGATTTTTTGATTCATTTAAATTGTTAATACTAGATGTAATACGGTTTTTTGGTTGTTTTCATATTATTACGACGTATGTATGTGGCATAACATTATGCATAGGACCATCTATGTTACCCACATTGAGAGAAAAGGGGGACTTTGTATTTATTGACAAATGGTCTCATAAAATATTAAATATACCGTATCAGAGAGGAGATGTTGTTATATGTACATGTCCTTATGATACTGAAAAAACTGTATGTAAGCGAATTCGGGCTGTTGCTGGTGATTCTATACCAAGCGACAATATAGCTTCAGATATTTTAGGCAATTTTTATCCAAGCTTTGTAAATAAAGTGCCACCAGGACATGTTTGGTTAGCGGGTGACAACGCATCAAACAGTAACGATTCTAGAAATTATGGTCCAGTGCCCTTGCCATTATTACGTGGAAGAGTTATTATGAAAATCAATGATAAATATCCTTATATAACACCAATTACAAGCTTGACTAATAATAATAATGGCAGAAATGGTAACAGTTCTTAATAAATGGTGTTGTTTGTAAGTACTTCAGAAGTCATAGTCCCAGGGTGAAAATATGTTTCGTTAATATGTATCATAAATATAACAATAACAAAAATCTGATGTACAACAATTATCACGCTATCATTCTTTAAACTATAACTTGTGTGCTATTTTTTCCCAAGCTCAGGCATGGAGTCACATCTTCGCATCAATGATGCGTTAACTTCAACCGCTGTTGGAGGATTCTCTGTAGGCTTTCTATTATGTTGCATATGAGATCTTACTAAGTGATTCGCTGCTAAAGCGGCCATTAAGCTCAATTCACCAGCCAATACTGATGCCGCAACAATTTGAGCAAGTTTACGAGAATTATCTCCTGGTAAAGTATCCGATCCTTTAGCTGCGCCTCTGACGCCACAAATTTCGAGGCATCCAGCTTGTGCAGGCAACGAAGTACCACCACCAACAGTACCAACTTCAATAGATGGCATAGTACAACTAACATACAAAGATTGACCATCATCTGCAAATTCCATAATAGTTAAACAATTAGAACTTTCGACATTTTGAGCTGGATCTTGTCCAGTTGCAAGATATACTGCAGTTACAATATTAGCAGCATGTGCATTGAATCCTCCAATGGAGCCAGCCATTGCACTTCCTATATGATTTTTTTGTTTGTTCGTTTCGATCATATCGTGTACGGAACTTTTGAGCACAGTTTTTACTATTTTTTCTGGGATGGTAGCTTCAACTACTACACTTTTACCCCTTCCAAGAATCCAATTAATTGCTGATGGCTTTTTATCAGTACACATATTTCCACTTATCGCAACTAATATTAAATCAGGAAAATCAATTTGTAATACCTCAATAGCCTTTAGACATCCCTTAGAAACCATATTCATTCCCATAGCATCACCAGACATACAACAAAATCTTAAATATATATTTCTAGCAGCAATTGTTGATTCTATTGATTCAAGTTTACCATAATTGGTAGTTGAATTAAATGCAGCCTCAATTTTAGCAAAATTTTCAGGAACGTTTAACCAATGTTTCATAGCGGCTGCGCGCATTGCCGAGGGCATTCGCAAACATGGAGCACGCGTTATTGCGTCTTTCAAAAGTACAGCTTGACATCCACCGGAGGATGAAATAGCCTTGCAACCACGATTTGTTGATGCAACTAAGCAACCTTCAGTAGTAGCCATTGGGACATAAATTGGCTCGCCATTTATTATCAATGGACCTACTATACCACAAGGAATAGGGACATATCCGATGACAATTTCACAATTCGCGCCAAATACTTTATTATAATCATATCCTTCATATGGAATCAAATCTAACTTCTTATTCAATACGTTTTCATATAATTGACGACGTAAATTCACTGCACGTTCATAATTACCTAACTTTTTTTCTAACTGATGATCTTTTAATGAGCCATCTTTTAAATGTTGAAGAACCATTTCATCGGATAGTTCATCGAATTTAATATCATCAATATTGACATCACTCTTACCTCCAGTAACTTGTTGTACACAACTAGTTGCACCACTAGGTACGATTTTACTTTCAGCGTTTCCAGCAAGACTGATTGGGGTTCTACGCTGTTGCTCGAAACTAGCAACTCTTTCTCTTTGCCTATTTTGCTCGAAACCAGTAACTCTTTCTCTAGCTCTTGCGTGATTTGTGGTATCATCTGCTTTTTTCTTTAGTTCGGCTAATCCATAACTTGATGGAGATTGAGATATTGCATCAGTGTCTAAAAATGCTATACCGAAAAACCCAAAGAAATATGCCATGCATAATGACCATAACAGTAAAATTGGAAAAAATATTGGACTTTGACCTATTGATTCCGTAGACAACTTGTGATAATTTGATATAACATATGCGATACTACCTACAAACAAACCAATCGCAACATAATTTAACAATTTCAAGACAAACCATTTGGGTCTAGGTTCAGATGATCTCTGAGATTAAAATTATTAGCTTGAGGAAAATAAAAAAAAGGTCAACATAATATTTTACCTCTCTCTTATCATTACTTATTGTTGTCATTGCAGCATTTATTATTGACAATACGCAAAATACTCCAGTTGAAACAATAATAGTCGAGGCATGCTCCACCAACTTGCGATGACACTGTCTAAGTATCTCGTCCATTGACATGTCTTGATGTGAGTGTTTTTTATGACATCGATTTCAAAGTGATTGGGTAGGGTTTGTTTCATGTTAACACGAAGAAAAAATTTAAATTCAAACTGCGTCTAATTAATGTTTCCGATTTCCGATTACAATTTCCGATGGTGGAGATGGCACCATTTTTCTTTGTTCGCCTAAAATAGTATGGTGTAGTATCTTATACAATATGTTTGTTACAAATTTAGTGATATCTTTGATAGCATCAATACTTGACACGCAATTGTTTGGTGCATAAATCTGAGGCAAAGGAGGACCCAGAACCGGTACAGGTACATCTATGATCCCTGGGATCCCATAGGATTGTCCTATT
>JACCDO011753616.1_pt1 | contig 34500 bp, 35 predicted proteins | sample 7446101 | NCBI WGS metagenome assembly JACCDO01 (sample SAMN15323440, study PRJNA562643) | freshwater metagenome | isolation source: river surface water | place: USA:Blue River Watershed | collected 2017-08-16 | reverse complement strand
GGGCCAATGGCGCGACGTCATCTGAAGACGAAAACCGTCGCACATTGCTGCAGACACTCGCGCAACTCCCCGGATAACAAAATAGGAGGTTAGAAACGACTGCGGCCCCTGCTGGGCCGCTTTCTTGAGCGTGGCACACGCTCTAAGTCGTTGATTTTTCTAGCTTGGGAGCCGAGAGAGTTTGATATATGGACTGGGTAGGTAGAAATCTTTGCAAATTTCTTTACTACCAACTCCTCGGAACTACTCGGATCTCCTCATTGGAATTTGGTGGCCTGGGTTTGAATCGAACTTCCAACACTCGTTACTAATGAGTGTGTGCGGAACACTCAGGCCATGAAGACGGCGATGAATGCCAGCAAAAAGATCAGGACGCCACCAGCCAGGGGAAGAACAACGGGCATGAGCGGCACGATGGCTTCGACTTGGTCTTGAGCTTCTTGGTGCGATGAATGAGAGTCCGACATGTGAGTGCTCCTTGGTGAGGCTGGCATTGTAATCAAGCCCCGCTTTCTACAATATGACCCCATGAAGCCCATTGTCTACACCCGCGCCCAAGCCCTGCCAGAGCTGCTCGCCCGCCGAATCCTGATTCTTGACGGGGCCATGGGCACCATGGTCCAGCGCCTGCATCTGGACGAAGCGCAGTTTCGGGGCGAACGCTTTGCCGACTTCCACCGCGATGTCAAAGGCAACAACGAATTGCTCAACCTCACCCGCCCCGATGTGGTGACCGACATCCACGAGGGCTATTTGCGCGCAGGCGCAGACCTGATCGAAACCAACACCTTTGGCGCCACCACGGTCGCGCAGGCCGACTACGACATGTCGCACCTGGTGCGCGAGATGAACGTGCAAGCCGCGAGGCTGGCCCGCGCTGCGGCCGATCGACACAGCCAGGCCGACAAGCCCCGCTTTGTGCTCGGCGCTTTGGGGCCCACGCCCAAGACCGCCAGCATCAGCCCCGATGTCAACGATCCGGGCGCACGCAACGTGGATTTCGAGACCTTGCGCGCGGCCTATCACGATCAAGTGCTCGCCCTCATGGAAGGCGGCGTCGATGGCTTGCTGGTCGAAACCATTTTCGACACGCTCAATGCTAAGGCGGCCCTCTTTGCGATTGACGAGTGCTTTGAGCAAACCGGAGAGCGCTTGCCACTGGTCATCAGTGGCACGGTGACCGATGCCTCGGGCCGTTTGCTCAGTGGCCAAACGGTGACGGCGTTTTGGCACAGCGTGCGCCATGCCCAGCCCTTGGCCATCGGCCTCAACTGTGCGCTGGGCGCAGCTCTCATGAAGCCCTACATCCAGGAGCTCGCGCGCGTGGCGGGCGACACCTTCATCAGCTGCTACCCCAATGCCGGTTTGCCCAATCCCATGAGCGAAACCGGCTTTGACGAAACCCCTGCAGACACCAGCCGATTGCTTGACGAGTTCATGCGCGAGGGTTGGATCAACATCGTGGGGGGCTGCTGTGGCACCACGCCGGAACACATTCAGGCCATCGCGCAATGTGCGCTGCACAGACCCGCGCGCGCGCGTGCGGGATTGCGCGAACTGGTGGGTCAAGAGAGCAGGGTGTAGCGCAAGGACTCATCCACATTGGGATGGGTCAGCAGCCGATAAAAAAACCGGTTGAAGCGCCGCTGAGTGAGCTGGCTCATGGCCACAGGCGCAGAACCCGGTTTGATGCTGCGAAGCTCCATCAGCGTTTGAAAGTCATCCAAAAAGAGTTGGTGGTCTTCGGCCCATGCGGCGTCAAAGCCAGGCATCTTGAGCAAATGCGAAAGGCGTTCAATTGGTGGCGCTTCGCAAATCGTCATCACTTCCTCGGGATGGGCGGATTTGATATGCACGAGTCCAATAATCAAAGACTGCAAAACCAAGCGCCAGCCGAACTGGTGCCTTTCCATGTCAGGATGAACCGACGCATGAAGGCACAAGCGGTGCCAGCATTCTTGAATCGCGTGGGCCAGCCGCAAAAAAGGCATGTCGGGGTTGCTTTCATTGGTCAGCGTGGTGTGGTGTTGGATCACCAGCGTGCGTGCAGACTTGAGCAACTCGGGGTTGGTGACGGCCAGGCCATCGACCAGCATGAGCAAGTCGTCTGGGATGGGGCGGTCTAAAGCGATGGGGCTTGGCCCATTGGCCAGTGAAGGAGGAGCCAAGTCGCCGGGAAGAATGAAGCGCACGTCTTGCCAAGACAAGCCCAAGCCCATTTTTCGGGTCAGTTCCAGCACCTGCGTGAGCCATTCATGGCGTTGGGTGAGGTCGATGGATTTGATGGCTTTGTCACCGACCAAAACCAGGATTTGAAAGGCCGGTCGCTGAGAACCCCAAGAGCCCACGACCACCACGCCCAAGTCATTGCTGGAGAAGGGGTGCAATTCACTCAAGCTGGTTTGGAGTTGTTCAATCTGCCACATGAAACGATTCAGTCAAGGCCATAAATTGGTAATAAAGATTTCATTCTAGAGGAGGTGATACCTAACCATGCCACTAAAATGACAGCGCTTTCCAAGGAGCGTTGCAGCCCTTTTGACAGGGTCAGGCTTGGTCAGCGCAGATCCTGCAACGACGCTCACCCCATGCATGAGGTGAGCCTTGATGAATTCAAAGACGCGTTCTCCTTCGTCACGCCAAGCGGCGCCGGTTGTAGAGCCCATGCGCTTGTCGGGCCTTGAGCCCGTGTCGCTGGACAGCAGCAGTCTTTTTGTCAACATCGGCGAGCGAACCAACGTCACCGGTTCGCGCGCGTTTGCCCGCATGATCCTCAACGGCCAATACGAGGAGGCCTTGAGCGTGGCGCGCCAGCAAGTTGAAAACGGTGCGCAAATCATCGACATCAACATGGACGAGGCCATGCTCGACAGCGAGGCCGCCATGGTGCGCTTTCTCAACCTCGTCGCGGCGGAGCCCGACATCGCACGCGTGCCCATCATGGTGGATTCGTCCAAGTGGTCGGTGATTGAAGCGGGCCTGCGATGCATTCAAGGCAAGGGCATCGTCAATTCCATCAGCCTCAAAGAAGGGGTCGAGCCCTTTGTGCGGCAAGCGCGTTTGATTCGCCGCTATGGCGCGGCCGCCGTGGTCATGGCGTTTGATGAAACCGGGCAAGCCGACACACAAAAGCGCAAGATCGAAATTTGTGAGCGCGCTTATCGCATCCTGGTCGACGAAGTGGGTTTTCCGCCCGAAGACATCATCTTCGACCCCAACGTGTTTGCCATCGCCACCGGCATAGAAGAGCACAACAACTACGCCGTGGACTTCATCGAAGCCACGCGCTGGATCAAACAAAACCTGCCCGGTGCCAAGGTCTCGGGCGGTGTGTCCAACGTGAGCTTTTCTTTCCGGGGCAACGACCCGGTGCGCGAAGCCATTCACACCGTTTTCCTCTACCACGCGATTGCCGCTGGCATGGACATGGGCATCGTCAACGCCGGCATGATTGGCGTTTACGACGACCTCGACGCCACTTTGCGCGAGCGCGTTGAAGACGTGGTGCTCAACCGAAGGCCCGACGCCGCAGAGCGTTTGCTCGAAATCGCCGAGCAGGCCAAAGGGGCCAGCAAAGACGCCAGCACGCAACTCGCTTGGCGGGGCACGGAGGAGGCGCCCGCGCCCGTGTCGCAACGGCTCACCCATGCTTTGGTGCATGGCATCACCGACTTCATCGTTCAAGACACCGAAGAGGCGCATCTGGCCATCAAAGCCAGGGGTGGACGTGCGCTAGAGGTGATCGAAGGGCCACTCATGGACGGAATGAATGTGGTGGGCGATCTTTTTGGTCAGGGAAAAATGTTTTTGCCTCAAGTGGTCAAAAGCGCGCGCGTGATGAAGCAAGCTGTGGCCCACTTGGTCCCCGCCATCGAAGCCGAAAAGCAGGCACTGGCTGCCGCCGGTGCCGATGTGCGCAGCAAGGGCAAGATCATCATGGCCACCGTCAAAGGCGATGTGCACGACATCGGCAAAAACATCGTCACCGTGGTGCTGCAGTGCAACAACTTCGAGGTTGTCAACATGGGCGTGATGGTGCCTTGCCACGACATCCTTGCGCGGGCCAAGGTCGAGGGCGCAGACATCATTGGCCTCTCGGGCTTGATCACCCCCAGCCTTGAAGAGATGCAAATCGTCGCTGCTGAAATGCAAAAAGACGATCACTTCCGCATGCGCAAAATTCCGCTCATGATCGGTGGGGCCACGACCAGCCGGGTTCACACCGCTGTCAAGATCTCGCCCCATTACGAAGGACCTGTGGTCTATGTGCCCGATGCATCGCGCGCCGTGGGCGTGGCGTCACAGTTGTTGAGCGAACAAGCCAGCCAGTACATTGCCGAGCTCAACGCAGACGACGAACGCATCCGCGCGCAACACGCCAACAAGCGCACCACGCCGCTCATCAGCTTGGCCGATGCCAGGGCCAATGCGGCGGTGGTCTCGCACGATCACTTGCCGCAACCCAAGTTCTTGGGGCGCCGTGTGCTCAAAAACTTCGACCTCAACGAACTCGCTGAGCACATCGATTGGGCCCCGTTCTTTCAGACCTGGGATTTGGCAGGACCATTTCCGCAAATCCTCAAAGACCCGGTGGTGGGTGAAGAGGCCGTTCGCGTGTTCAGCGATGGCAAGCGCATGTTGAAGCGCTTGATCGAAGGGCGTTGGCTGCAGCCCCAGGGCGTGGTGGCGTTTTATCCCGCCAACCGCCGCGATGACGACATCGTGCTGTGGACCGATGAGCGCCGCACCCAAGAGCTGATGGTGTGGCGTGGCCTGCGCCAGCAAACCGACAAGCCCGTCATCGATGGCGTGCGCCGCCCCAACCGATGCCTGTCGGACTTTGTGGCGCCCATGGGTTTGCCCGATCACGTGGGCCTTTTTGCGGTGACCGCGGGGGCAGAGGTGGAAGCCAAGGCCCAGCAATTCCTCAACGACCACGACGACTACAGCGCCATCATGCTCAAGGCCTTGGCCGACCGCCTGGCCGAGTCGTTTGCCGAGGTCTTGCACCGCCGTGTGCGAACTGACCTTTGGGGCTACGCCCCCAATGAGGACTTGACCGTGCCCGAGCTCATCGCCGAAAAGTACCAAGGCATTCGCCCCGCACCCGGATATCCGGCCTGTCCCGATCACCGCGTGAAAAAAGCCATGTTCGAGGTGTTGGCTTGTGACGAAATCGGCATGAGCCTCACCGAACACTGGGCCATGTTGCCCGCCTCCAGCGTGAGCGGTTTTTATTTGCATCACCCACAGTCGTGCTATTTCAATGTGGGTGCAGTGGGCGACGATCAACTGCAAGACCTCGCTGCTCGCGATGGTGCAGACCGCGCCACACTGGAGCGGTCCATGGCGGGTCTTAAAGCCTAAGATCGCGGCGTTGTTTCACCTTTCAACACTCTTCAGCGAGTCACCATGAAAACGCGTTTCACACCGACCCCTTTCATTTCCTCATTCACGAACTTGCCACACCCGCTCGTGAGGCCACTGATGATGTTGGGCCTCGCCATCAGCATGAACCTGCCCGCCCAGGCCCAAAGCGCAAGCCCTGCGCCGAGTGCTGCAACTTCGGCGGTCAACCTCAACAGCCCCGTGGGATTGTGGAAAACCATAGACGACAAAACCGGCCAGCCTCGCTCCATCGTTCGCATCGAAGCCAAGGGCGAAGAGCTGCAAGGCTTCATTCACCAGCGCCTGGACCCCAACGCCAAGCCCGATGCGGTGTGCGCCGCATGCCCCGGTGACCGACTCAACTTACCCATTCAGGGACTCAACATCATCCGAGCCCTCAAGGCCAACCCCAAAGAGCCTGGTGTGTGGGAAGGCGGCAGCATCCTTGATCCCGAAAGCGGATCGGACTACCGCCTCAAAGTGCGGGTGATCGATGGTGGGCAAAAGCTCGAACTGCGCGGCTACGTGGGCATGCCCATGTTGGGTCGCACCCAGACTTGGGTGCGTCAGCAACCCTGACTTCATTGGGCCTCTTTACCTCACAAGCGCACACGGTACTGCAAGGCCTCTGCCATGTGGGCGCGGCTGATGCGCTCGGCAGACGCTAAGTCGGCAATCGTTTGCGCCACCCTTAAACAGCGGTGCACCGAGCGCGCCGACCACGCCAAACGTTCGCAGGCTTGCATGAGCAACTCACGCGCATCGGCCTCAACAGCGAGCTGATCGAGTTCATTCACGTTCAAAGCGCGGTTGGGTTTGCCCTGCCGTTGCAACGCCAGCGTGAGCGCCGCTTGCGTGCGCGCTTGAACGGTGGCGCTGTTTTCACCCGCAGGCGCTTGCCACACCGATTGCGGGGACTGCGTGGGCACGTTCACGTGCAAGTCGATGCGGTCGAGCAGCGGGCCACTCAGCCGGCCCTGGTAGCGCTGAATTTGATCGGGCGTGCAATGGCAACTGCGGGACGAGCCGAGGTGACCGCAAGGGCAAGGGTTCATGGCTGCCACGAGCACGAACTCTGCGGGGAATTCGGTGCTGTGCCTGGCCCTTGAGAGGGTGATGCGACCGTTTTCGAGGGGCTCGCGCAACGCCTCTAGGGCGGGCCGATGAAATTCGGGCAGCTCATCCAAAAAAAGCACGCCATGGTGGGCGAGCGATGCCTCGCCCGGGCGAGGCGGAACGCCGCCGCCAACCAGAGCAACCGCGGTGGCCGAGTGGTGCGGGTTGCGAAAAGGCCTTCTCCCCCAGTCGCTCATTTGGAAATGGCCGCTCAGGCTGAGCATGGCCGCGCTGTCCATGGCCTCTTGCGCGCTCAACGCAGGCAAGATGCTCACAAAGCGTTCGGCGAGCAAGGTTTTGCCTGAGCCTGGCGGCCCTTGCAACAACACACTGTGACGGCCCGCTGCCGCCACTTCGAGGGCGCGCTTGGCCAGGGCCTGACCTTTGACCTCGCCCCAATCAGGGCCTGTACAACCTGCGCCGGGGTCTGGCCTTAAACCCGCTTCGCCGAGACGCACCCATGCGTTGGGGTCTTCAAGGTCTTCGCCCCGCAAGTGCGCCACCACATCGCGCAAATGCCGCGCACGCCATACCGGTGCACCAGGCACGCACGCTGCTTCTTCGGCGCTCACCGCAGGCAAGACCCACGATTCGTGATCGGCTTGGTGTGGCGTCGCGTTGCCGCTTGCCGCATGAAGCCGCATGGCCAGCGCGCCGCGAATGGGGCGAAGGTCGCCCGCCAAAGACAGGGCGCCCATGAAGCACTTGCCGTGCAAACTTTCCAAGGGCAATTGGCCGCTTGCCGCGAGCAAACCCAGCGCCATGGGCAAGTCAAAACAGCCCGAGTCTTTGGGCAGATCGGCAGGAGCCAGGTTGACGGTGATGCGACGGTTGCTGGGAAATTCAAACCCCGATTGCTGGATCGCACAACGCACCCGTTCGCGCGCCTCGCGAACTGCGCCCTGAGCCAAACCCACCAGCGTGAAACTGGGCAGACCGTTGGCCAGGTGCACCTCAACATCGATGGGCCAACTTTGCAAACCCAGCAGGGCGCGGCTTTTGACGGTGACCATGCTCATGAACCCTGAACTCCTGATTTGGTGGTCTATCTGAAAGTGAATCTGAAGGGGTCAAAGAGTCTCGATGAGCGGTTCAAGCAGGGGTGAAAGTGCGACTCACTTTGGGGCATGTGTGGCGCACGCGCACCAAAGTCGTGCATTCCCTAGGAACACCTTTGCATTCATTTGCCCCAAAAGAATGCGCCATAAGCGCACACACAGGGGTTTACCCATGTCTAAGGGCTGGCACGGACTCTGCATAAAGGAGTTTTAACCCTCAGTCTCGAAAGGATTCCCCATGAACAAGAACCAACTGCGCACTTTGGCAGCAGCAGCATTGACCGTTTGCTCGCTTCAGGCGCTGGCCGATGAAGCCGCCTCTCCCCTTAGCTTCAATGTGGGTGTGGCCACCGAATACCGTTACCGTGGTCTGGCTCAGTCCAGCTTCAAACCTGCTTTGCAAGGTGGTGCCGATTACGCTTCACCCAGTGGTTACTACATAGGCGCATGGGGTTCCACCATCGACTGGATCAAGGACGATGGCAAGACGGCAGGTGTCAACACGGGCTCAACCAACGTGGAAATCGATCTCTACGGCGGCTACAAGGGCACAACCGCCGAGGGCCTGGGTTTTGACTTCGGCCTTTTGCAGTACTACTACCCCAGCAACAGCTACAGCACCATCACCGGTGCGGCCAATGCCAACACCACCGAAGCCTATGGCGCATTGACGGTGGGCGTGGTCACCCTCAAGTATTCACACAGCTTGACCAACCTATTTGGGGTCGGCAGCAGCAAGGGCAGCGGTTACCTTGACATGACCGCCAACTTTGACTTGGGCAATGGATGGTCATTGGCCCCTCATGTGGGTCGCCAAAACATCAAAGGCACCAACAGCATTTATTCCTACTCAGATGTGTCCATCACCTTGGGCAAGGACCTGGGTAAGGGCTTGAGCGCCAGCCTGATGGGCGTGGTCACGTCCAACCAAAACAACTGGCTGACTTCGACTGACCACAGTCAAAAGTCAAAAGGCAAAGCCGCATTGGTGGCGGGCCTGAAATACACATTCTGAAACCAAGGGAGAGTGAAATGAAATTCGTCACTGCCATCATCAAACCCTTCAAGCTCGATGAGGTCCGCGAGGCCCTTTCATCGATTGGGGTTCAAGGCATCACGGTCACCGAGGTCAAGGGCTTTGGCCGACAAAAAGGCCACACCGAGCTCTATCGCGGCGCTGAATACGTCGTTGATTTTTTGCCCAAGGTCAAGATCGAAGCTGCCATTGATTCGGCACTGCTGGACCAAGTCATAGAGGCCATCGAAAAAGCAGCGCGTACCGGAAAGATCGGTGACGGAAAGATCTTTGTTCAGGACATCGAACAAGTGGTTCGCATTCGAACGGGCGAGTCGGGCAAGGCTGCCCTTTGAGCCCTTCATTCCAATAAAGACTGCAAGAAAGAGTTCCAACATGAAATCGCTTTTACTCTCCCTGTCGCTCTGTTTAGGGCTATGGATGGGCGCCGCGGCTCACGCTGCAGACACGCCCGCAGCGGCACCCACTGCAGTACCCACTGCAAGCGCGGCCACCCCTGCATCCACTGACGCACCTGCAGCTCCCGCTGCGCCTGTAGCCGCTGCAGCCACTGCCGAAGCCTCGGCCACTGCACCTGCTGCCGGCCCCACACCCAACAAAGGCGATACCGCCTGGATGACGGTGGCCACTTTGCTGGTCATCCTCATGACCATTCCCGGCCTGGCCTTGTTTTACGGTGGACTCGTTCGCTCCAAAAACATGCTGTCGGTGTTGATGCAAGTGTTTGTGGTGTCCGCCCTCATTTATGTGCTGTGGGTCATTTATGGCTACTCGGTCGCGTTCACTGGCGGCAACCCCTACTTCGGTGGCTTTGACAAATTGTTCTTCAAAGGCATCACGGTCGACAGCGTCGCCGCCACATTCAGCAAAGGTGTGGTGATTCCCGAGTTGTCCTTTGCTTCTTTCCAGGCGACCTTCGCGGCCATCACCTGTGCGCTGATCGTGGGTGCATTCGCTGAACGCATTCGCTTCTCTGCCGTGCTCTTGTTCTGCGCCCTGTGGTTCACCTTCAGCTACTTGCCCATTGCCCACATGGTTTGGTACTGGGACGGCCCCGACGCCATCACCGATGCAGCCACGCTGGAAAAAGTCACTGCAGCTGGTGGTTTGCTCTGGGCCAAAGGTGCGCTCGACTTCGCAGGCGGCACTGTGGTTCACATCAACGCCGCTGTGGCGGGCCTGGTCGGCGCATTCCTGATCGGCAAGCGCATCGGTTTTGGTCGCGAGTCCATGCCTCCCCATAACCTGGTGTTCACCATGGCTGGCGCTTCACTGCTGTGGGTGGGTTGGTTCGGCTTCAACGCTGGCTCCAACCTCGAAGCCAACGGTCTGACTGCGCTGGCCTTCCTCAACACCTTGGTCGCCACCGCTGCGGCAACCTTGAGCTGGTCTGCAGCAGAGGCCTTGCACAAAGGCAAAGCCTCCATGCTGGGTGCCGCCTCGGGTGCAGTGGCTGGCTTGGTCGCCATCACGCCGGCTTGTGGATTCGTGGGCCCCATGGGCGCCATCGCCATCGGCTTGTTGGCTGGCGTGCTCTGCTTGTGGGGTGTGTCTGGACTCAAGCGCCTGATCGGTGCTGACGACTCGCTAGACGTGTTTGGCGTTCACGGCGTGGGTGGCATCTTGGGTGCTTTGCTCACCGGCGTGTTCGCATCGCCTTCACTGGGCGGCGCAGGCATCTTCGATTACGTGGCCAATGCGGCGTCTGCCGAGTACAGCATTCCTGCTCAGGTGTGGGTCCAGTTCCAAGCCGTCTTGATCACCGTGGTGTGGTCTGCCGTGGTGTCCTTCATCGCCTACAAGATCACCGACATGGTCGTGGGTCTGCGTGTGGCCGAAGAAGAAGAACGCGAAGGCCTGGACATCAGCTCACACGGCGAAAGCGCCTACAACCGCTGAACCGAGTTTCCGGAATCCTTGGTTGGCCCACCCAAGCGGTGGGCTTTTTTTTGGGTCACTGTGAACCGTACAAAGTTCAGCGCGTGAAGTTTCAGAAGCTGAACTTGGTGCCCAAGGTCCAGATGGACTGACCACCTTGTCGCGAGAAACTACCGTCAATCTGAAACTGATCGGTGAGGGCCTTGCGAACGCCAAGACCAAATTGCGGCATGGCTTGCTTTTGTGCGATCCACTGAATGTGCGGCACGACAGGAAATCCTGAGAATTCCAACGCCATGGCCGCAAGGGGCTTGTTGTAGGACTCGGAGTAATCTTGCGTGACTCCGATGTTGGTGTGCCACGAACCCCAGCTTTGGTTGCATGTGTTGATCAGCCAGCCGTAGCGAGCACCAGCGAGGTCGTGGTTGCGGCGGGTGATGCCCACCGTGGCCGCCTGATTGCACCCGTTTTCATTCGAGGGTGTGATCAAGCCCTTGAATTGCAGGGTGTGACCGGTGTCTTGTGTGGATTGATCAGCAGCCCTGACGTAGGCCAACTCAAATCCATCGATGGGCGCAAACGCCGGTGCCACCGACCAAGTGCGTGAACCGTCAGCCCCCCGTGTGCTCCACAGCTCTACGTGGCCATTGCCTTTGGCGTTCACGCCAGCATCGTCCACATCCAAAGGGCGACCGGCTTGGGCCTGAGTGGCAAAGAATCCGAACGCGCTCATCAAGGCGCAAGCAAGGGCAGAACGACGAAAACCATAATAGGTGTACATGACAACTCCAAATCCAAATCCAAATCACCTGATCAGAATCATAAGCGGGACAAGGAGGAGCAAGTCATTACCGCCAAAATGGCGTCAAAGACCAAAGAGGTGACATGAACAACCCACTCATCCTCAGCAACGGCCCATGGCGTTGCGAAGTGGTTCCCGCGCTGGGCGGTTGCTTGGCGGGCTTGTGGCATGGCGATGTGCCGGTGATGCGCTCTCCGGGGTCGGGTGGCATCACCTCGGCCCGCGAGTCGGCTTGCTATGTGCTGGTGCCGTTTTCAAATCGCTTGAGCCAAGCGGTCTTGCAGTGGCAAGGCACCAGCCACCCCCTCATTCGCAACAACGGGGCCGAGGCCCATGCCATTCACGGCATTGGGTGGCAGCGTGCCTGGGAAGTGCTGGACCAAGAGGAGTTCAGCGTGCTCCTCAGCCACGAGCACCGGCGCGAACCCGGTTGGCCTTTTGCCTACGATGCCTCGCAAACCATTCAGCTGCGCCCAGAGGGTTTGAGCATGACGCTTTCCATCACCAACCAAGACGACCGCCCTGCACCCGTGGGCTTGGGCTGGCATCCGTTCTTTGCCAAACAAGCTGGTATGCGTCTGCGTTTTGCGGCACAGCACCGATGGGAAATGGGCGAAGACAAGCTCCCTACCCGCGCCTTGCCGCATTCTGGCCTTGATGCGCCGGTTGAGGCTTTGGACATCGACCACTGCTTTGATGGCTGGTCGGGACAGGCGGAATTGACCAGCCCTGCAGGACACTGGCGCATCGATTCGAGCCTCAGGCACTTGGTGGTGTTCACTCGGCCCGAGCGCACGGACGTGGCCATCGAGCCGGTGAGTCATGTCAATAACGCGCTCAATTTGCTGGCACAAAACCGCGGCCTTGAGCCAGAGGATTTAGGAGTGCGGGTGTTGGCCCCCGGCGAATCCATGAGCGCGCACTGGAGCTTGACGCAGCTTGGATCCGATTGAACCGGCGCCAAGGACAAGGGGCTTAAAAAGGAATGTCGTCGTCCATGTCGTCAAAGCCAGATTTGGCTGGCGCTGACGAACGCGATGGGGCAGAACCGCCTCCTGAGGCAGCGGGTTTGGCCGGGCGGCTGTAAGCGCCTTCGCTGCCGCCGCCATCGCCACCGCCCATGCCTTGGCGGCTACCCAACATTTGCATGCTGTCGGCACGGATGTCGGTGGCGTATTTTTCGACGCCGTCCTTATCGGTGTACTTGCGCGTGCGCAAAGAGCCTTCGACATACACCTGAGAGCCTTTTTTCAAATACTGGCCTGCGATCTCAGCCAGCTTGCCAAAAAAGCTGATGCGGTGCCACTCGGTGGCTTCTTTTTGCTCGCCGGTTTGTTTGTCTTTGTAGCGGTCGGTGGTGGCCACGCGAATCGTGGTGACGGCGTCGCCACTGGGCAGGTAACGGGTTTCGGGGTCTGCGCCCAGGTTGCCCACGATGATGACTTTGTTAACGGATGCCATGCCTACCTCGCACTGAAGAATTGAATGAAAAAACGGGAATGGGTGTGATTATGGGGGGTGGGCGTTCGACCCGCATGTAGGGACCTGCACCCGGTTCAGGTGTCCGATTTCCCACTCTGATGTGTGCCCGGTACCTGAGGCATGTGCAGTGCAGCCATGAACCACAGCCCCAACAAAACTGCATTGACCAAAAAGAGCGCGGAGTGCCCCATCGCCTGAACCATCCAGCCGCCCAATGCGCCACCGGTGAAGATGCCCAGCGACTGAAGGGTGTTGTAAATCCCCAGGGTCGCACCCCGTGAGTTCAGCGGGGCCCAGCGCGAGGCCAGACTGGGTTGGGTGGCTTCCAGCACATTAAAGCCGCAGAAAAACACCAGCAACAGCACGCCCATGAACCAGGCGTTGAGCAGGCCGTGATCGTTGCGCGCCAACTCGGACCAAGCCAGTTCGATCCCCAGCACCAACACGATGCTCAACAAAAAGACGGGTTTGAGCCAGCCCTTGCGTTCCAGCCTGAAAAGGCCTGCGCCCATCACGGCAAACGACAGCAAGACGGCGGGCAAATAAACCCAGGCTTGATCGGGAGCGGCCACGCCAGCTTGGAGCAAAAGGCCGGGCAAAGCCACCCAAGTCGCAATCTGCACGGCATACAGCATGAACACGCCGATGTTGAGCCTGAGCAAATCGGGTTTGGTCAGCAAAAAAAGAAATCGGGGCTGCTCTGAGGCGTGCGATTTGGGCAAAGGGGGCTCAGCTGGGGTGATTCGCAAGACCACCCAGATGGCCAACAAGGCCAGCACGGCCGTCACGCCAAAGATCAGGCTCAGGCCACCCTGTGCTGCCAGCAAGGGGCCAACCACCAAAGAAAGCGCAAAGGAAAGCCCAATGCTGGCCCCAATCAACGCCATGCCTTTGGTGCGGACCATGTCGCGGGTTTGGTCGGCCAGCAAAGCCGTTACCGCTGCAGAAATGGCGCCGCCGCCTTGCAAGGCGCGGCCCAGTCCGAGCAGCCAAATGTGGTTGGCCAGCAAACCCACCACGCTGCCCAACGCAAAAAGCCCCAGGCCCAGCACGATCACCCGTTTGCGGCCCCAGCGGTCAGCGGCCATGCCAAAAGGGATTTGCAACACGGCTTGCACCAAACCATATGCCCCCAATGCGAGGCCTACTGCAGTGCTGGACTCGCCCCCCGGGTAATGGCGCGCTTCAAGTGCAAACACCGGCAACACCATGAACAGGCCCAGCATGCGAAAGGCATAGATCAGGGCCAGCGAGACGCCCGAGCGCCGCTCGTCGGCGGTCATGGTGGGCGAAGGTGTGGACAGGGGCTGAGCGGAAGCGGTCACAGGGTCTAAGACGCAAGACAAGCAAGGCGAATCAAAGGAAGAGCTGGCAATTCTCCACCAATTGAGTCCGTTGCTGAGGACGTCATTTGGATTTCAGTTTTGGCTTGGCTGAGCCCAATGCTGCGCGACTACACTCACCCGCATGGCGAAAGACAAAACCCAGTTTGTGTGCAGCGAGTGCGGGGGCATCAGCCTGCAGTGGCTGGGCAAGTGCCCGCATTGCGGCGAATGGAACACACTGGAAGAAACCGCCAGTGCTTCAGCCGCGCCCAGCAAGCACCGCTATGCCCAGTCTTCCTCCTCTTTGGCCCCAGCCAGTCAGGTGCAGCCCCTCAATCGCATTCAAGCGGCTGACATCGCACGCCATCCCACGGGCCACGACGAACTCGATCGCGTGTTGGGCGGCGGTGTGGTGCCGGGCGGTGTGGTGCTCATCGGTGGCGATCCGGGAATCGGCAAGTCCACCTTGTTGTTGCAGGCGCTCGATGGATTGCAGCGCGCGGGCCTGAGCACCCTTTATGTCACTGGCGAAGAATCTGCCGCTCAGGTGTCATTGCGGGCCCAGCGCCTGGGCTTGGGCCAAAGCGATGTGCCGGTCATGGCAGAAACCCAACTGGAAGTCATCCAAGCCACGGTTCATGCCCAAAAGCCTCAACTGGTCGTCATCGATTCGATCCAAACCGTGTTTTCCGATCAGCTCAGCTCTGCACCCGGTTCGGTGGCGCAGGTGCGCGAGTGCGCGGCCATGCTCACGCGCATGGCCAAGCGCGACAACGTCACCGTGGTTTTGGTGGGCCATGTCACCAAAGAGGGCGCGTTGGCGGGGCCACGAGTTTTGGAGCACATGGTCGACACCGTGCTGTATTTCGAGGGCGACACGCATTCCAGCCACCGCTTGATTCGGGCCATCAAAAACCGCTTTGGTGCGGTCAACGAGATTGGCGTGTTTGCCATGACCGAAAAAGGCCTTAAAGGGGTGAGCAACCCCAGCGCGATTTTTCTCAGCCAGCATGCCGAACCGGTGCCGGGCAGTTGTGTGCTCGTCACCCTTGAAGGCACACGGCCCTTGCTGGTCGAAATCCAAGCTTTGCTCGATGTCGCGGGCCCATCGCCACGCAGGCTGTCCGTGGGCTTGGAGCGCGACCGCCTGGCGATGTTGTTGGCTGTGCTGCACCGACACGCCGGTGTGGCGTGCATGGACCAAGACGTTTTCGTCAATGCCGTGGGCGGTGTTCGCATCAGCGAGCCGGCAGCCGATCTGGCGGTGTTGTTGGCGATTCACAGCAGCTTGCGAAATAAACCCTTTGCCAAGGGCGTGGTCGCTTTTGGTGAAGTGGGCCTGGCTGGCGAGGTTCGCCCGGCCCCCAGAGGCCAAGAGCGCCTCAGGGAAGCCGCCAAGCTGGGGTTCTCAACGGCGCTGGTTCCAGCGGCCAATGCCCCCAAAAAGCCCATCGAGGGTTTGCGCGTGGTGCCCATCGCCAGGGTCGAAGACGCCATGGCTTGGGCTCGCGAATAGAATGGATTTTTCTGCCCCGTGATAGCGAAGCCAACCCGGTTTGATCGGGTGGTTCAAGAAAGGAAATGCGATGACTGCAATGCCCCCTCCCTTGTCCGATCGTGACGGCAAGATTTGGATGGATGGTCAGCTGGTGGATTGGCGCGATGCCAAGATTCATGTGCTGACTCATACCCTGCACTACGGCTGTGGGGCCTTTGAAGGTGTACGGGCCTACAAAACGGCGCAGGGCACGGCCATTTTCCGTTTGCAAGAACACACCGAGCGCTTTTTCAACAGCGCGAAAATTTTGCGCATGAAGTTGCCTTTCACCAAAGAGCAGGTCAATGAGGCTCAGCGACAGGTGATCCGCGAAAACCATCTCGAAAGCGGTTACATCCGTCCACTCACTTGGGTGGGCTCCGAAAAACTGGGCGTTTCCCCCAAGGGCAACACCATTCACATCATGGTCGCTGCCTGGGCCTGGGGCGCCTACCTTGGCGACGAAGGCATGAAGCGCGGCATTCGCGTCAAGACCAGCAGCTACACCCGCCACCATGTCAACATCACCATGACGCAAGCCAAGGCAGTGAGCAACTACACCAACTCCATCCTCGCCAACATGGAAGCCACCGAAGAGGGCTACGACGAAGCGCTGCTGCTCGACAGCGCAGGTTTTGTGTCCGAGGGTGCTGGTGAAAACATTTTTGTGATCAAGGGCGGCGTGATCTACACCCCCGATTTGTCTGCAGGTGCGCTCAATGGCATCACCCGCAACACGGTGTTCCACATCGCCAAGGACCTGGGCCTTGAGATCGTTCAAAAGCGCATCACGCGCGACGAGATCTACATCGCTGACGAAGCGTTCTTCACGGGCACAGCAGCCGAGGTCACGCCCATTCGTGAACTCGACCGCATCGAGATCGGTGCGGGCAGCCGTGGCCCCATCACCGAAAAAATCCAGACCGCGTTCTTCGACATCGTGGGAGGACGCAACCCCAAGTACGCACACTGGCTCACGCCCGTGGCCTGATCTGATTTGCGAGAGTGGTCATGAAAGAACCGGTCATTGTTCAGCCCCAAGACCTCAATGGTCACGGTGGCGTGTTTTGTCCCAATCCCAAGGCCGACATGGCCTTGTGGAACAGCCACCCCAAAGTGTTTCTGGATGTGGCAAGAACGGGCAAAGCCCAGTGCCCCTACTGCGGCACGCGTTATCAGTTGCCCGAAGGCGTTCGCGCCTCGGCCCACTGAGACACAGACGCCCAACTTCGCTGACTTGCGTTGAGCGACGCCCACGAACGGCCCCGCCGCAGTCTGGTGATAGCGCCTCAATGGGTGGGCGACGCCATCATGTCCGAACCCTTTGTTCGGGCCTTGCAAGAAAGTGGCGACGAAGTCACTGTGGCCGCCATGCCTTGGGTGGCTTCAGTCTGTGAGGCTTTTGCCTCAGCCCATGCCGTGATCACCTTGCCCTTGCAGCGTTCGGGCTTGCAATGGTCGGCGCGCAGGGCTGTGGCCAAAGAATGGTCCGATCGCTTTGATGCCGCTTGGGTGTTGCCCAATTCCTTCAAGAGCGCCTTGCTGCCGCGGCTGGCGGGCATCCCTCAGCGACACGGCTACCACGGCGAGTCGCGTTGGCCATTGCTCAATCGCCGCTTGCCTAACCCTGATCGCGCGTTGCGCCCGCCCATGGTCACGCATTACCTCGCCCTCGCGCGCGAGTTCGCAGGACAAGGGCTAACCGCATGGGCCAAGGACACCAGCGAGCCTAGGCCCGAGTTGGCCCAACAAGACCCGCGCGCGCCACAGCTTTGCATGCCTGCCGATTCGGTGGCCAAGGTTTGGCAAGACTTGGGTTTGACGCTGGGCGAAGCCTTGGTGATCGCACCCGGCGCTGAATACGGCCCCGCCAAGCGTTGGCCCGTGTCGCATTTGGCCGAGGTCATCACACGCATCGACCGCCCTGTGGTGTTGCTGGGTTCGCCCAAAGAGCGTGACTTGAGCGAGTCCATCATGGCCCTCTTGCACGAGCGCGTTCGCGCCCGTGTGCACAACCTCACAGGTCAGACCACACTCACCCAAGCGATGGCTTTGGTGGCTGGGGCGCATCGGGTGTTGTCCAACGATTCGGGGGTCATGCACATGGCCGCCGGATTGGGCGTGCCGCAAGTGGCGGTGTTTGGTTCATCCAGCCCATTGCACACGCCGCCGCTCAATGCGCTCGCACGGGTGATCTGGCTCAAGGGTGAAGACGCCTTGCATCCGCCGCTGGACTGCGCACCTTGTTTTGCGCGCGAGTGCCGTTACGGCCACACGCGTTGCCTCACCGAAGTGACGCCGCAACGCGTGATGCAAGCGCTGAGCGAAGACTTCCTCAGTGCTCAGCCACTTCATTGGCCAGCGGCAAACGAACCTCAAACGTGACCCCACCGCCTTCGCGCGGCAAGCACAAGACCATGCCCGAATGCCGCTGTGCAATCGAGCGCACCAGCGCCAAGCCTAAGCCAGTGCCTTCTTTGTCGGACGCATCGGGCAATCGGAAAAAAGGGTCGAACACGCGCTCGCGGTAGGCATCGGGAATGCCAGGGCCGCGGTCGCTCACTTGCAACCGCACCCAATTGGCGTTGATGGGCACCAGGCTCACCGAAATGCCTTTGCCACCGGCGTGTTTGCGCGCGTTTTCAAGCAGGTTGCGCAGCAAACGGTGCAAGAGTTTGGGCGTTCCTTTGACCCAGTGGCTCTTGGGGTTCTCGCCCAAATCCAAATCGACTTGAGCATGCACGCATTCCTCGCTGGCCAGCCCGGTGAGGTCGACCAATTCATGGGTGTCGACCTCGGGCTGCACCGAGTCGAGTCGGCTGGAAAGCAAGATCTCACCGATCAGCGCATCCAACTCGGCGATGTTGCGTTTGATCTCATCGATGCGCTCAGGCGTGGGCGAGTCGCCCATCAGCTCAAGCCCCAATCGAATTCGCGTGAGCGGCGTGCGCAACTCGTGCGAGGCATTGGCCAACAAGGCGCGCTGCGACTGAACCAAAGCCTCGATTTGCTCGGCCGCGAGGTTGAACTGCCTGGCCAATGAGGCGACTTCGTCTTCACCTGAGACATCAACCCGTGCAGAAAGCTCGCCTTTGGACCATCGCGCCACACCTTGCTCCAACAGTTCGAGTCGGCGCGTGAGCCAGCGAACAATGGGGTATGTGCCCAGGGCCACCGCTGCCGCGACCAAAGTGAGCAACCAGGCAAGGTCATTGATGGTCATGCCCAAAAAGCTGGGCGGTGTGCGTGGCAGATGGATCATCTGACCTTGGCCCGTGTTGAGCAGCACAAAAAATTCTGGGCCTGGTCCATAACGCCCAACCGGGAAACGCGAGTCCAGGTTTTTTTCAACGATGGCGTCGCCCGGACTGCGATTGCCCAAGCGCAAGCGGTCTCCCGGATTGTGTGGACGCACCAGGCCTTGGCCGATGAACTCGCCATCCATGTCGCGGATCACCACTTCCAACAAAGGCGATTCGACAAACTGGCTGAACACATATCCCACCGACACCGTGATGAAGGCCACAACCACAATGAGCACCAGCCACAAGCGCGCATAAAGCCGCTTGGCCAAGGCCTGCAGCATGGGAAGGCCATACATGCGCCGCATGGGTCAGTCTTGCTGTTTGGCAAACATATAGCCCACGCCGCGCACCGTCAGCACGCGCTTGGGCGACTTCACGTCGGCCTCTATGGCTTGGCGAATGCGCCCCACGTGCACGTCGATGGAACGGTCGAAGGCCTCGAGTTCTTTGCCCCGCACCAACTCCATGATCTGGTCGCGCGTGAGCACGCGGCCAGCCCGCTCGGCCAAGACCATGAGCAAATCAAATTGGTAGGAGGTGAGCTCGCAAGGCGCACCGCCCAGCGTGACGCTGCGGGCATCGCGATCGATTTCCAGCGAACCAAAACGCAAGACTGGATTGATGGCTTGGGCATTGGCTTGCGGGTTGTGCCTGCGGCGCAGCACAGCGCGGATGCGCGCCAAGAGTTCGCGCGGCTCAAAGGGTTTGGGGATGTAGTCATCCGCGCCGATTTCAAGACCCACAACCCTGTCCATGGGGTCGCCCTTGGCGGTGAGCATGACCACGGGTGTGGCATTCACCGGTGAAGGCAAGGCGCGGATGCTGCGGCACACCTCAAGGCCATCGCGATCGGGCAGCATGAGGTCAAGGATCACCAAGTCCACCCGCGGTCCGGTTTGGATGTGGTTCAGTCCTTCAGCGGCATTGGGGGCTTGCGAGATTCGGAATCCAGAACGCCCCAAGTAGTCGGCCACCATGGCAGAGATTCGGGCGTCGTCTTCAATGACTAAAAGGTGTTCCATGATGCGTGCAGGGGTTGCGGCTCAGTCCGCATTGTGTTCGGGTTTGGTCATCACCGGGTCAAGCGCTGTGAAGCGGGTGGCCCAATGCACGAGGAAAAGCACGGGCACGCCGAGCAAGGCCGTGTGCGTGAAGAAGTCGGCAAAGCCGTAGGCGTCGACCCAGGTGCCTGAAAAACCGGCCAGGAACTTGGGCAACAGCAACATGACCGAGCTGAAGAGGGCGTATTGCGTGGCCGAGTACTGCACCTTGGTGAGCGAGGACAGGTAAGCGATGAAAGCCGCCGAGGCGATGCCACTGCTCAGGTTGTCTGCGCTCACCACCAGCACCAATGCGTTGACGTGATGGCCCACGCCACTGAGCCAGGCGTAAAGCAAATTGGTGGCAGCGCTCAGCACCGCACCGGCCATGAGGACTCGGGCCACGCCCAACTTGAGCGAGAGCACGCCGCCGATGAACGTGCCCAGCAGCGTCATGAACACGCCAAAGAACTTGGTGACCCAGGCGACCTCATCTTTGGTGTAGCCCATGTCGACATAAAACGGATTGGCCATGATGCCCATGACCACATCGCTGATTCGGTAGGTGGCAATCAGCGCAAGCACCCAAAGCGCACGCCAGCCCAGGCGCAAAAAGAATTCGGCAAAGGGTTCGATCACGGCTTGTTGCAACCACTCAACCGGATGACGCGCCGGCGGCAAGGGTGCGGCCTCGGGCTCGGGTGCGGTGAGGACGGTGAGCAAGCCCACAGCCATCGATGCGGCCATCGCGATGTAGGCCCATTGCCAAGCCGCTTGTTGATAAGGCCCAGCACCAGCGACTTCAGCCGAGGCGGCCATCCACAAGACACCGGCGCCAGACCAGATCATGGCCAGGCGGTAGCCCGCTTGGTAGGTGGCGGCCAATGCGGCTTGCCAGCGCGCTTGGGCAGACTCGATGCGAAAGGCATCCAAGGCAATGTCTTGTGTGGCCGATGCAAAAGCCGTGAAGACGGCCCAAGCCACCAGTGCCGTGAGCGAGGTTTGCGGATCAGAAAAAGCCATGCCCACCATGCCCACCACCAGCGCCAATTGCGAGGCCATCAACCAACTGCGCCGCCGCCCCAGCGTGGCTCCCAGCAAGGGCAGGGGCAGGCGATCGACCAAGGGTGCCCAAATCCATTTCACACCGTAGGCCAAGCCCACCCAGCTCAGGAAACCAATCGTCGAGCGGTCGATGCCGGCCTCGCGCAAGCGAAAGCCCAAAGTGCCCAGCACCAACAGCAAGGGAAGGCCCGCTGAAAACCCCAGCGCCAGCATGCGCAGGGCTGCCGGTTGCAAATAGATGCGCCAGCCTTGGATCAAACCCTCGTCGGGCTTGGAAGAATCTGGGGTCAGTATGCGGGGCTCGTTCACAAGAGGTATTCTCGCGTGAGTCGCTCCCCATTCATTGAACCGCAACCATGACCCCAAACAGCCCCGATCTTTCCAAGCGCCGCTGGATGAGTGGGTGCGCTTTTTGCGCCATGGGTTTGGGCTGGGGTCATGCCTTCGCGCGCGATGGTGTGGATGTGGGCGAGCAGTCCAAGTTTGCCAAGTTGGTCGATGCTGAAGAGCTAGAAAAATCTGCAGTCCAGCAATACCGACAACTGCTGCAAAACGCCAGCAAACAAAATGCGCTCGGGCCCGAGAACCATCCGCAGGTGCTTCGCTTGCGCCAGATTGGCAACCAAATCATTCCGCACACCTACACCTGGAACGACAGGGCCCAAGCCTGGCGCTGGGAAATCAACCTCATTGGCTCCAAGCAGATCAATGCGTTTTGCATGCCGGGCGGCAAGATCGCTTTTTTCTACGGCATCATCAAAGAACTCAAGCTCGATGACAACGAGATTGCCATGGTGATGGGCCATGAGATGGCGCATGCCCTGCGCGAACACGCCCGAGCGCGCATGGGCAAGAGCATGGCCACCGATGGACTTGCGCGAATTGGTGGGGCCATTGCGGCCAGTGTGTTTGGCATCAATCCCAACCTCACTGACCTCATCGCCCGAGGCGGCGCGAACTTGCTCACCCTGAAGTTCAGCCGAGAAGACGAAACCGAAGCCGATTTGGTGGGCATGGAGTTGTCTGCGCGTGCGGGCTACGACCCACGCGCGGGCATCACCCTGTGGCAAAAAATGCGCGATGCCAATAAAGATGCGCCCCCCGAATGGATGAGCACCCACCCCTCAGGGGATACCCGCATCAATCAGATTCAACAGAACCTGGACAAAGTTTTGCCTTTGTTTGACCGAAATAAAAAGGGTTGAGCCTGCTCAGGTGCCGCCCACATAGGGGTTGGTCTTGCGCTCACGCCCAAAGCTGCTTTCTGGGCCGTGCCCGGGGATGAACACCGTGTCGTCGCCCATGGGCCAAAGCCGTTGTGTGATGCTCCTGATCAAGGTGTCGTGATCGCCTTGGGGAAAGTCGGTGCGACCAATGCTGCCCGCAAACAGCACATCGCCAACAAAAGCCCGGTTGAGCGTCTTGGAATGAAAGACCACATGGCCGGGCGTATGGCCCGGACAGTGGCGGACCTCAAACACATGCTCACCCAATTGAACGGTGTCTTGGTCTTGTAACCAACGCGTGGGCGTGAAGGGGCGGGCTGGTCCCAGCCCAAACCGTTGACCCTGTTCGGCCAGTGCATCGATCCAAAACTGGTCGCCACGGTGCGGCCCCACGATGGGCAAGCCCTTGTTTTCGGCCAGCTCGGCGCATGCCCCGGCATGGTCGATGTGCGCATGGGTGACCCAAATCTGGGTGAGTTTCACGCCGAGTTGCCTCAGCGCGTCTTCGATCACATCGAGGTCGCCGCCCGGATCAATGATGGCAGCTTCGCCGCTCGCGTCGTCCCAGACGATGGAGCAGTTTTGTTGGAATGCGGTAACGGGAACGGTGGCGTAATGGAGCATGGTGAATCTGTGACCTTGGCGACGGAGGGGAACTATTTGTTCTATTGACAGGACAAATCAAGCGGATGAAGATTGGCCTTCCATTCTATTTTTCTCACGCCATGGAACTTTCAGACAAGAGCGCCCGCCAACTCTTTGAGCAGGTCAAAGCCAATCCCACCCGCAAGCGTTTCGGTTTTGGCCGCATGCCTGCCCTCATCAACATCGATTTGCAAAAGGCCTACACCTGCGTGGGCGAATTCGTCACGGCGTACGAAACCGATCCGCGTCAGCTCGAACACGTCAACAGCCTGGCCCAAGCGTTCAGGTCCAAGGGTTTTCCGGTCGTGTGGACTTATGTGGCCTACATGGATTCCGGCGAAGACTGCGGCGTTTGGGGCACGCGCACCAACACACCCGACTCCTTGCAAAACATCAAGGTGGGTAGCCGCCGTGCCGAATTCGACGACCGGCTCGACATCGACCGCAAGCGCGACATCATCATCAACAAGCGCATGGCATCGGCTTTTTTCGAAACCAACCTCGGCTCCATCTTCACCTTTCATGGGGTGGACACCTGCGTGGTGACCGGTGGCTCGACTTCGGGTTGCGTTCGCGCCACCGTGGTCGACAGCTTGCAGCGCAGCTTTCGCACCATCGTCCCGCAAGAGTGCGTGGCCGACAAGCATGAGTCGCCGCACTTTGCCAACCTCTACGACATGATGCTCAAGTACGCCGATGTGCTCTCGATTGAAGAGACACTGGAGCAACTGGCTCGCGTTCCTGCCAAAGGGGCCTGACCGTGAGTGATGTGGCAACCCACCGTGACCCCGGCTTTTACGACTATCTGCCCTACAACCAGCGGCCTGTGATCCGTTGGCCCAATGGGGCGCGAGTGGCGTTTTGGGTCGCGCCCAACATCGAGTTTTACGAACTCAATCCGCCGCGCAACCCTGCCCGTGCGCCTTGGGCCAGGCCCGCGCCCGATGTGCTCAATTACGCCTATCGCGATTACGGCAACCGCGCCGGTTTTTGGCGAATGCTCGAGGTGATGAAGCGCTGCAACATGCGCGGCAGCGTCTCGCTTAATGTGGCGATGTGCGAGCACCATCCGGAAGTCATTGAAGCCTGCGCGAAAGAGAACTGGGAGTTCTATTCGCACGGCACCTACAACACGCGCTACCTCATGGGCATGAACGAAGACCAAGAGCGCGAAGTCATCCAAGACTCCATCGACACCATCAAGAAACACACCGGTCAAAAACTCGATGGCTGGCTTGCCCCTGCGCTGACCTACACGCCGCGCACCATGGATTTGGTGGCTGAGATGGGCCTGACCTATGTGTGCGATTTGTTTCACGACGATCAACCTGGCCCGGTCAAGGTGAAGAAAGGGCGATTGACCAGCATCCCTTATTCACTCGAAATGAACGATGTGATTGTTTACAACGTCAACTTGGTGTCGCCTCGCCGTTATGGCGACATCCTCAAGCGGCAATTCGATCGCCTTTACGCCGAGGGTGAACATTCGGGCACGGTGATGTGCATTCCTCTGCACCCTTATCTCGTGGGTCAACCCTACCGCTTGGCTGCGTTCGAAGAGGCGCTGGCCTACATCACCGGGCACGACAAAGTTTGGCTGGCCACGGGCCGTGAGATTGCCCATCACTTCAATGAGCACTACCACTCGGCCTTCATGGCGGCGGGTCATGCAGTTGGAGAAGCGCCATGAGCCAAAAACCCTTGCCCGATGATTACCTGAGCTACCCGCACAGGCGCTATGGCATGGACCACGACCGCTACGAATGGTCGATGCTGCCAAGGCGCAAACCGGTGACCTGGCCCGGCAAGGCGCGACTGGCCTTGTGGGTGGTGCCTGCGCTGGAATGGTTTCCGCTCAACATGGCGGGCGTCCCGTTCAAACCACCGGGGGCCATGCAAACAGCCTACCCCGACTTGCGGCATTACACCCTGCGCGACTACGGCAACCGCGTGGGCATCTTCCGCATTTTTCAGGCCTTGGAGCGACACGGCATTCCGGCCACGGTGGCGGTGAATGCGGCGGTGGCGGTGCGCTATCCGGCGCTCTTGGCCGAGTGCGTCAAGCGCGGTTGTGAAATCGTGGCCAATGGCTTGGACATGGATCACCTTCACCATGGCGGTTTGGATGCGCAGGAAGAAAAACGCTGGATCGACCAGACCTTGGCGATCTTGCGTGAGCATGCGCCTGTGCGCGGTTGGTTGTCACCGGCCAAATCCGAGTCGTTCAAGACGCCCGATTTGCTGGCCCAAGCAGGCCTGGACTATGTGTGCGATTGGGTCAACGACGACATGCCCTATGCGATGCGAACCGATGCGGGCCCTTTGACGGCGATGCCCCATCCCATCGACATTGACGACTACACCATTTTGGTCAACAACCATCACACCGAAGATGATTTTCGCGATCAACTCATTGATCATTTCGACGTGCTGTATCGCGAGGCCAGCCCTGAAAACGGGCGCATCATGGCGATTTCTTTGCACCCTTGGGTGATTGGTCAACCCTATCGCATGGGCGCACTTGAAGAGGCTTTGGCCCACATCATGAAGCACGACGGCGTGTGGGCAGCGACGGGCTCTCAGATCATGGACGCCTGGCGCGCCCAACAATCCTGAGCCATGAAGCACTCAGGTCTTGGCGCGGACTTCGGCCAGGTCGTTCCAAACGTCCTGACGCTGAATCCGCCCCTGGGCCACTTCAAAGCGATCGATGAAACGAATGCCGCTGAAGCTCGATCCATCCAGCCACACACCCTCGAGTGTGCCGCTGCAATAGACGACGGTGTGTTCTTCGCCCCAGCATTCATCAAATCGCTCGTATTGCTTGCCAATCTTGCTGTAGCGGGTCTTGGCCCATTCCAGCAGTTGGGCAAATTCGTGCATGGGCGCTGCACCTGGAAACGTCATCACAAAACCTGGTGCCAGCATTTGGCGCGCGGCATCAAGGTCGCGCACTTGCATGCGTTCGAGAAAGTGCTTAACCAAGGCGCTGGCGTCGGGCAATTCAGCCCCGCCAGTGGTGAAGCGTTTGCCATCGCGCTGGTAGGTTGCGGCTTCGTTGACAAATACAGTGGTGCCTGCCGACGAAGCGGCTATCACCGAGCGAACGGTTCTCGCGGTGCGCTCGACGAGGCGTTCTCTGGCTTGGTCGCTGTAACCGGGCAACAGGGTGATCGATACAACTGGCATGAACAAACTCCTTTGCAACACACAATGCATTCCATTGTGCGGCAGAGAAAAATCCTTGCAAGCTCAGGTGTCACCGGGGTGCAGTTCAAGGGGGAGAGCCATGCAGGCCATTCAAGCGATTGAGTCAATGCAAGCGATTCGGGGCGACGAACGCATTGACTACTCGGCTTTGCCCGACCGCAAGCCACTCAAGTGGCCGGGCGGTGCGCGCGTGGCGGTTTGGATTGCGCCCAACATTGAGCATTACGAATACCTGCCCCAACACATTCGGGTGCGCGACCCTTGGCCTCGCATGCCGCATCCCGACATCCTGGGTTATGGCTTGCGTGATTACGGCAACCGTGTGGGCGTGTGGCGACTGATGTCGCTGTTTGATCGACTGGGCTTGCCTGTGACGGTGTCATTGTCCATGTCGGTGCTGGACATGTACCCCGATTTGGCCGAAGCCATGATCCGCAGAGATTGGGAATTCATGTCGCATGGCCTCTACAACACCCGCTACCACTGGAACTTGGATGAGGCACAAGAGCGCGCAGCCATTGACGAGTGCCAAGAGATACATGTTCGGCACACCGGCAAGCGGCTCAAGGGCTGGTTTTCGCCGGCGGCGTCCAACACACTGCACACGCCCGATCTCATCGCTGAAAGTGGCATCGCATATTTGTGCGACCTCTATCACGACGACCAACCCACGCCTGTGCGTGTTCGACAAGGACAGCTGGTTTCCTTGCCGTATTCGATGGAAATCAACGACAGCATTGCGTGGCGCAGAGGTCAAGAGGCAGGGGCTTTTGCCGACAAGATCCGTGATGAATTCGAGGTGCTTTATGCCGAGGGCGAAACGCATGGGCGGGTGATGAACATTGCGGTTCACCCCTTCATCATGGGCCAACCCCATCGCATAGCGGCATTGGAAAAGGTCTTGGCCGAATTGGCCAAGAGGCCTGGCGTGTGGTTCGCCAAAGGTTCAGAAATCGTCGAGTGGTATGCCCAACAACATCAAGAGGAGCAGGCATGAGTGCAAGTCAGGATTACATCCGGGACTACATGAGCGAACCGGAAATCGATGCCAGAAGCTCAGCCTTGGTCATCATCGACATGCAATACGCCACGGGATCGCGCCAGGGTGCCTTGTCGCGCACGCTGCAAGCCAAGGGCTCCAATGTGGGCGACTATCGCTTTGCACGCATTGAAAGCACAGTCTTGCCCAACATCGTGGCCTTGCGATCGCACTTTCATCGCCTGCAGCGTCCTGTTTTGCACGTGACCTTGGGCTCGGCCCTGCCCGATGCCAGCGATGCGCCACGCCACATGAGAAAGTTGCTGGCCAGTTGCCACAACCATGTGGGCAGTCGCGAGCATGAGATCCTGGATGAACTCAAACCCGTTGCAGGCGAGCATGTGCTGCGCAAGACGACGGTGGGTGCATTTGCATCGACCGCCATCGACAGCCTGTTGCGCGGTCTGGGTGTGGAACAGCTCTACATGGTGGGCGTGTCGACCAACATGTGTGTGGAGACCACAGCCCGTGAGGCCGCCGATCGGGGCTATCAGGTCACCTTGGTGGAAGACGCTTGTGCGACCACCTTTGAAGAGTTGCACCTCGTGACCTTGCGCAATTTCCAGCGCCTCTTTGGGCGCGTGACCTCAACCCATCAAGCCTGTGCAGAACTCAAGGAGAACGCATGAGCCATCGCGTCTTGGTCATTGTTCCGTTTGCGATGTCGCCCGACAACCTGGCGCTGCGCAAAACACAATTGCAGTCCATTGCACTCTCGCCTGAGATGTCGTTTGAATTTCGCCCGGTCAAGGCAGGGCCTGTGAACTACTCCAGTCACCACGACTTTGTCCTGGCCGATGCCGCCAACTTTGAGGCGGGTTGCCAAGCGCAGGCCGAGGGCTTTTCTGCGGTGTGCATCGACACCATGAGCGACTCGGGCGTGGCCGCATTGCGTTCGGTGCTCGATATACCGGTATTTGGCCCAGGCAAAGTGTCCATGCTCACGGCGCTGATGTTGGGCAACAAGTTTTCTGTGTTGACCATGGCCAAGCGTTGGATGCCGCTTTACCAAAAAGCATTGGACGAATTGGGCATGCACCACAAGTGCGCCTCGGTGCGGTCCATTGAAGTGCCACCCGACAACCAAGCTTTGCTCTCGGGCAAGGAAGAAGAGGTCTTCCCTTTGCTGGAGGCCGCAGCTCGCAAGGCCATTGACGAAGACGGTGCCGATGTGTTGATCCTGGGGTCAACCACCATGCACCAGTCGCACGCTTGGCTGGAAAAGCGATTGCCGGTTCCCATCATCAACCCTGGACCGCTGAGCTACAAGATGGCCGAAGCCGCATTGGGGCTTGGCCTCTCGCACAGCAGACAGGCTTTTCCCAAACCCATGCACCCTAGGCTGGACATGCTGGGCGTCATGCTCGATGCAGCGCAACGGCATGTGGGTGCCTCTTCCTGACCTTTGCGCATATTGGAGATCGGACCATGCCCAAACACCTGACCGAACACCAAGTCAAAGCCTATGACACCGATGGCTTTGTGTGTCCCATTGATGTGCTCAGTGACGAAGAGGTACGCCGGTATCGCCAAGAACTTGAGGATTGGGAAAGGCAGCGTGGTGCGTTGATCGACTTCCCTGAAAAGTCAAAGAGTTATTTGCTCTTCAACTGGGCTGATCAGTTGGTTCATCACCCTGCCATTCTGGATGCTGTTGAAGATGTGATTGGCCCTGACATTTTGGTTTACCACTCCACCTTGTTCGTCAAGGAAGCCCATACCCCTGCGTATGTGCGGTGGCACCAAGACAGCACGTATTTTTACCTTGACCCTCACGAGCACGTGACGGCTTGGGTGGCCTTGTCGCACGCCAGTGTGCAAGCTGGATGCATGCAAGCCTTGCCGGGCTCACATCGCTGGGGTGCGTTTGAGCACGATGACAAACCTGAGCCCATGAACATGATCCGCAGGGGTCAAGGCATCAGTGGTCAGTTCGACGATGCCAAGGGCGTATTCATGCCGGTTCATGCTGGGCAAATGTCCTTGCACCACACCGACCTGGTTCATGCCTCCGCGGGCAACAACACCGACGATAGGCGCTTGGGCTATGCCATCAGTTACATCCCGGCTCACGTCAAGCCCGTGGGCGCACACACACCCTCGGCCTTGTGCGTGCGGGGCAAAAGCCATGGCCACTTCATCGAAGAATCAAGATTGAAAACGCCGCTGTCTCAAGAGGCCTACTCGCAGCATGCCGACGCCTTGGCTTTGTTCAGGGCCTTGCAGGATGCAGGCTTTAAAACCGACGCGTCAACAAAAAGGGTCTCAGCATGAGTCGAAGCTTGGATGAACCTCAGTTGCAAGAGCTGGTCGAGCGTTATTTCGCTTCGGTAGACCGCATGGATGTGGCGGCGACCTTGTCGTGCTTCACGCCAGATGCCCACTTTTGCATCGCCAATCATGGCGTGTCCTATCGCGGCCGCGATGACGAACTGCGGGGCATGTACGAGCGACTCAATGACCGCTATGCCCGTGTCTGGCATGGTCAGTTCGACCATGTGTTCGATGTGCCCCGCCAAAGGGTGGCCAGTCGCTTTCGGGTGGAGAACACCACCCACGATGGGCAATTGCTGCACAAAAACAATTGCAATTTCTTTGAGTTGCGCAATGGCCTCTTCAGCGAAGTCTTCGTTTACATGAGTGCAGAAAACTCGCTGGCCTAAGTGCCTTGCGCCGCGCGCCATCCAGCGTCTTCACGCATCACTGCGCACGGGCAGGTCGAGTGATCAGCGAAATCCACTGGGCAAGCGGAGTGCGCCACTGCGTCAAGCCCAAGGTGGCTTCGAGCACCTCTTGGCAATGCGTTTCGGGCCAGATGCGAGAGGTGAGGTTCATGAACTTGCTGCGCAATTCGTCCCGCGTGTAGGGGCTTGCATCGTCGCCCCGATTGACCCCGGCCTGCGCCACCAAGGTGCGGCCATCGCGCAGGTGCAAACTCACCTCCGAAGGGCGTTCATGCGGCAGACGTTGGCTCATGGCAGGGTTGTGCATGACGTGCACACGCTGAGCCAGGGCCAGCACGCGCTCATCGCGCACGGCATCCCAGGTGAAGCTTGCCAATGCGCTGGAGTTGTTGACGATGCGCGTGGCCACGGCAAAGGGCACAGAAAATTTGGCGGCCAAAGTGTTGGCTGGTGCGGGGTTGTCCAGTTCGGCGGCGAGGTGGTAGGTCTGCACGTCGATGCGTTCGATTTCATCGGCACTGGGCAGACCTTGCAAAGCAGCCAGGCTGTCCAAAGCGTCCAGCGTGCCGTGGTTGTAGCGGCAGCACGAATGCAGCTTGAAATAGTTGTGCATGAAGTGCCAGTCTTCACCCAGGTCGCGGATCACGGCATCTGCATCGAAATGTTCGGAAATGATGTGACCCAGGAGTGAACCCGGCCCATCCTGTTCGCCGGTGAACCCGCATTCAACCAGGTCCAGTGCCAGCAAACCATTGCGATTGCTCAAGCCCGCATAGGTGTTGCGCACCAAGCCACCTTCGAGCATGGTTCGCTTGGACGTGGCGGTGGCGAGCGAAGACGACACATTGATGGCTTCGCGCACCTGATCAGCATTCAAGTGAGCCACGCGAGCGCAGGCCGCAGCTGCACCGATCGTTCCCCAAGTGCCATGAGGGTGCATGGCCCCGCGAAGTTGAGAAGCCGCCCCCAAACGCGAGCCCACTTCATAGCCAGCAGCGACACCCGCCACAAAGTCTTGGGCGGACGCCTTGCGTTGTTCGCTCAAAGCCAGCACTGCAGGGATCACATGAACGGCAGGGTGGCCGCGAGAAAACCGGTTGCCTTCGTCCATCTCCAAAAAAGTGCCCGAGGTGCCATTGATGAAGGCCGCTGCTTCGCCAGAACTCTGACGGCCCAATCCGATCAAGCTGGCCACACCTGTTGTGGGTTGACGCTGGGCCAAGGCTTGGAGCTCGGGTTCGGCCGATCCGGCAGCCATGGCCGCCAAGGTGTCGGCCAGGATCCAACCCAATTGCTCTTGCAAGTCTTTGTTGAAACCTTGGGGGTCCAGTTCGCTGACAAAGGTGCTCAGTGTGTGGAGGTAGTTCATGGGACTCACTTTCGTGAAAGGGCTCAAATGTTCACAATTCAGACGCGCAGTGTGCGTACAACTCATCGGGCGAACACCAGTGAACGCCTTTGACCTGATGCAACTGATTCAAGAGTTGGCGCAATGCCGTGATGCGACTGGGCATGCCCCAAACCCAAGGGTGAAGGCCCAGGCCCATGACCACACCTTGCCCCATTTGCACGCTCTCGGCATGCAAGCTGAGGGCGGCCTCGTGAATCATCCCTGCGTGTTCACGGGGCTCGAGGTGTCGCATCCATTGCGCTTGCACATCGTCCCATTCGCTACTGAGAGGGAGCGCAAGCAAAGGCTTGACCGATTCATCGCTCGGCTTCATCCAATACGGTTGGTCGTCGTTGCCCCAGTCAAGGGTGTAGCGAAAACCGGCTTGACTGAGCAAGCGCCAAGTGTGTTCGGTGGTTCCCCAGTCCTGACTCAGCCAGGCTTGGGGCACAAGGCCCAAAGTGGACTCAAAAGCCGAGCGTGAATCAGCGATGTGTTGTTGTTGCTCATCCACGCTCATGCGCGAATGCATCATGCGAGTTGCGGTGATGCCATGGCCAATCCATTGCGCGCCCATACCCTGCAATGCCGCGATGGCCGTGGGCACGCGCGGCAGCACCAAGGCATTGGCCGCAACACCCGGTCGAATGCCATGGGCCTGCAAAGACTCAATGAGCCTGAACACGCCAATGCGCAAACCGTATTCGCGTTGGGTCCAGCTTCGGTAGTCGGGATTGAAGCTGCCGAACTCTCCGACAAAACGCGGATCACGCACGCTGTCTGCAGGCGACTGGAAATCCCAGTGCTCCAGAAAAATCACCGCGAACAGGTGCAGCCCTGGTGGCAAAAGCCCCTTTTTGCGAAAGGGCATCGCGCTGTATTCGTAGTGAGCGTGGTCCATGCGAGCGCCAAATCACCCTTCTGGGGAATCACCCCTTGACTTCTTTTGACAATGATTGCACAGTCAGATCTATTGTTCTATCAATAGAACAATTTAAACCATTCTTCCACTCGTTCATTGAGGATTAACCATGACGTCACAGACACGCATTTCCCGCCGACTGGTTTTGCAAGCTGGTGCTGCGGCCACCGCCCTGGGTGCGCCCGGGCTTTTGTTGGCTCAGCCAGCGCCCATCAAGATTGGCCTCATCCACCCCGTGAGCGGTGCTTTGGCCTACAGCGGCGGTCAAGGCCGCATGGGTTGCCAAATGGCCATCAATGAAATCAATGCAGCCGGTGGTGTCAAGGCGCTGGGTGGCGTCAAGTTGATGGAAGCCCTGGGCGATTCGCAATCTCGCCCCGAAGTCGGTGTGGCCGAAGTCGAGCGTTTGCATCAAGAAGGCGTGTCGGCTTATGTGGGTTGCTTCTCCAGTGCGATTGCACTGCCCGCCACACAGGCCGCAGCCAAGTACAACACCCCTTTCATGATCGACGTGGGCGTGTCTGACGCCATCACCAGCCGTGGCCTGAAGAACGTCTTTCGCCTCGCACCCGGTAACGGCAAATGTGTGGATGACGCCTTCGCCGGTTTGGCCGAGCTGAACAAGTCTGCAGGTGGTGTGGCCAAGAGCGTGGTGCTCGTTCATGAAGACTCCGAGTTCGGCACCAGCACCGCCAAGTTGCTTCAGGCCAAAATCTCCAGCATTGGCCTTGAGGTCAAAGACGTCCTCAAGCACGCCACCCCCACACGTGATTTCTCCAACCTGGTCTTGCGCATCAAGTCGCTCAAGCCCGACCTGGTGATCATCAGCAACTACCAAAACGAGTACGTGTTGCTGGCTCGCACCTTGCACCAGCAAAAAGTTGACCTCGCTGGCATCTTCTCCGTGTTGGGTGGCGGTTTCAACTACAAGCTTGTCAAAGAGCAGCCCGAGGTGGCGCAGTACATGATGGACTTCAACCACTGGTACAACCCGCGCAGCGCCAAAGCACAGGAAATGCGCAAGGCCGTCGAGGCCAAAGGTGGCCTCTTCACCTTCGAGGTCTACTGTGGTTACAACGCCGTCAAGTGCTATGTGGACGCCATCGAGCGCGCCAAGTCTGCTGACCGTGAAAAAGTCATCGCAGCACTTGAGACCAGCACTTGGTCCGATCACTTCATGCCCTATGGCCCGACCAAGTTCGTCAACGGCCAAAACCAGGGTGGACGTGCGGCCTTGCTGCAAGCCAGCAAGACCGACATCGATGTGGTGTGGCCCAACGAGTTTGCCGCCACCAAGCCCATCTTCCCCAAGCCCAAGTTCAGCTGATCCGCACTGAACATCTGTCCTGATCTGCAGCCCACAAGGGTTGCAGGTCTTGGTTGCATCCGGTTCGCACCAGATGTCGGATGCGCCATGGGCGGGACTTTGAACACCGTTACAGGGGAGCGCGTTGGATTCCACCATATTGGCTGCAGCCGCCATCAACGGCTTGCTGATGGGGGGCATATACACCTTAGTCGCGTCTGGATTGACGCTGATCTACGGGGTGCTTCACATCATCAATTTCGCCCACGGCAGCATGCTCATGCTGGCCATGTTTGGGGTTTATTTTTTGTTGACCCTGGCCGGAGTCGACCCGTATGTGGCGCTCCTCATCATGGTTCCAGCCATGTATTTGCTGGGCTATGTGCTTTACCGATTCTTGATCGGCAAGCTCTCGCTGGGACGAGATGAAAACATCTTGCTCATCACACTGGGCTTGTCCATCTTGATCGAAAACCTCGCGCTCATGTTCTTCAAGGGCGACTCGAGGACCATCTCGATGTCCTACAGCGATCAGATGATCGAGATGGGCCCTTTGTTGTTGGCCATGCCCAAGGTGGTGTCGTTTGTTGCCGCCATGGTCTTGTGCGGTTTGCTGGGTTTGTTCATCTCTCGCACCGACACGGGCAAGGCGATACGCGCTGTGGCCAAGGAGCGACTGGGTGCCCGCCTAGTGGGCATTGATGTGGACAAGATTTTTGCCGTGTCGTTTGGCATTGGTCTGGCCACGCTTGGTGCAGCCGCATGTTTGCTCATGCCGATTTTTTACGTCTCGCCCACCAGTGGCCATGTCTTCGTGATCGTCGCTTTCACGGTGGTTGTGCTCGGTGGCATGGGCAGTTTTTTGGGCGCAGTGATTGGTGGCCTGATCGTGGGCCTCACCGAATCCTTTGGCGGCTTGTTCCTCGGTGAAAGTTTGGGGCAGATCGGCACCTCGCTGATCTTCATCCTGATTTTGTTGTTCCGCCCATCGGGACTCTTTGGAGACAAACGATGAGCGCCCTTCGTTCAAGCTGGGCCGTGCACTT
>JACCDO010254606.1_pt1 | contig 34512 bp, 32 predicted proteins | sample 7446101 | NCBI WGS metagenome assembly JACCDO01 (sample SAMN15323440, study PRJNA562643) | freshwater metagenome | isolation source: river surface water | place: USA:Blue River Watershed | collected 2017-08-16 | reverse complement strand
AAGATTCTTATTTACAATTTTAAAAAGCCAATTTTATTTAAAAATAAATATTCGACCGAAAAAAAAATAATTTTATTAAAAAAAAATTAGTATTAATTTCTTTTTAATCCGAGTTTTTTAGTGTGATCGTATATAATCATTTGTATTTCTTCACACAATTCTTTTTTATTTTCGTCAATTCTATTCATTCTTTGTACTAATTCATTTGATGATTCCAATGCTTGTACCGCCGACATTCCTGCAGTATTTTTTCCATGTTCTACAATTTCTTCTGGTGTTATATTAACTATTCTTCTAAGACAATTATCAACTTTCGCAACATCTTCTTTTGACAAAGATAATTTGTGTTTTTCAAGTATTAATTTAACATCTTTAGTTTTATTTTCCATTAATTCTGTTGCTATTTTACCAAGTTTTTTAGACTGCCATTCGCCATCAGTATAAATAGCGCCACGTTTTTCGCGAATATTTTCAGACATAACATTATGATATTCAGGTTTATCTTTGTCAAAATGTGTTGCTTTAATTAATGTTTTAATACAATTTTCACTTCTTAAAACGTCTAATTGTTTTTCTTCACTTAATTTATTCCATAATCCTGAATCATAAAAATCATTTCTCGGTATAATAAGATTAATAACTGTTTTGTTTATAGAATTATCAATTTTAGCAACACAATTATTGTTATTATTCATTTCTGTCACTGGTCGCGATTCAATAATTGTTGAGGCCTTAATATGTTTTTGCGACTTTTGATGCTTTATTAGTGTTGTCCGAGACGCATATTTTTTGTTACATATCAAACATTTATGCTTTTCTTCCAAACAATTAATTTTACTATGGGTTTGCAAACGTTGTTTAGAAGAGAATATTTTTTCACATCTATCACATTTATGCTTTGAATTTATTAAAAAAAGTAATTCTGTAATATTATTATTTAAAATAAACTTCAAACAATCACTATTATCTATATATGTGTCGCCATTTATTTTTTTCTTAGAATTATAGTCACTCATATCCACGTCTTTTACGTTAAATAATTTTATTAATTCTGTACAATTTACCAAATTATTTTTAATGGTTACATTATAATTATCTCTCAAAAACGTCAGAACGTTCATTATATATTGTAATATATTATTTTTTTGTTTTTAATATTTTTTTCCAAAATCAAAAATCGTTTAGAAAAAACTTTTGTAAAAAACATGTTTTTTAAAAAAACATTTCCTATGTCTTTTTAACAATTTTACATTCTTACTTTTAACATTTTATATAACCTAACTTAACATTATTCACGACTTTCTCGTTAACATTTCTCGCTACTATTTTGGAGGTGGAGGCCACTCGGTCTTAAAAATGGAGAATTTTAACCAAAAAAAATTGATAAATAAAAGCATTGATATACGGATTCTTATATTTACATTATATCGAATGATTCACTTTAACTTTGGCGGAAAAAAAGATTCAAATGTTGAAAAAACATTGGTGCAAATGTTGCTGTTTCAATTCATGACTTTGTCATTGTCTGGAATTTCAAAGACAATCAACAAATGTTATCTCATCGCAGATAAACAAATCGATGAACACAGAAAAAATTGCACATTTTCTTCATTAGAAATAGAATTGATGATCTGGCCAATTGCAAATAATAGATTAAAAGCGGAATATTTGGAATTAGAAGGTATTGGAGATATATGGTTTTTTTACAGAAGATGTTTTGAATTATTTCTCCGATACTTGAACTTATTACCAAAAGCAAAAAATAATTGCTACAGAATAATTTTCAAATGCATACTTTTTGCTTCAGAAAACAGTCATGCAAGAATTCCAACATTTAGTGGTTTTAATTGCAAATCATATCGACATTTATCTGAAGCAAATGCATTATTAGAATTTTTAAGTTATTTTGATAATAATCCAAGAGCAAAAACATATGCAATCAGATTATTGAAATGTGATTGTCGGGTACATAAAAATGGTTGTATGACATATTTAATGGAGAATATTGATGGTCTCATAGATAAATTAAATAATTCTTTAGATGATGATTATTAATAAAAAAATTTTTAGTATCTAAAAATCTTTTTTAAAATCCTCAATGTTTCTGATACCTTTGTCACGATTACATGATTTGCATACTATTTCTAAATTATTTAATTCATTCGTTCCACCGAATGCATATGAAATTTTATGAGTTGCTTCAAAGTCATCATAACTAATTTTTTCTTCGCAACAATAGCATGTACCTTTCTTAGTATCGCCAAATTTACAATCCCATAGTTTAATTTTATTTGATTTAGTAATTTTGCGATGTTTATTAATTAATAAATGTTCTTGTTCGCAATATTCTACTTTATCGACTTCTTTTTCATAAACATTTCCAAGCCACTCATATTTTTTAAAAAATACTAAAAATAATATTTTTGTTTTATCTACTTTTTCTATTTTATGATAGTTATCTGGAAATATCACTTTTAATGCTTCGTCATCTAATGATGAATAATAACTATTTAATGATTCCATTAAATCGATGAAATGTTTTGCGCTAATAATTTGTAATTTAGATAAAATATCATGCTTTTTAATATTATCAATAAATTTGCTACAATTAAAATTTGGTACAAGTGGATTATCTGTTTTCTTAATATATGTTTTATAATTATCAACTAAGTGTTTTTCAATTCTTTTTAATATAATACTCTCTGATAATGTATTGTATAATTTTACTGGTTTAGAACTGTTAAATGTATTATAAATTTTGTATAAATCTTTTTCATCATCACGTTTATAAACATTACATATAATATCGAAATCATCTACTTTTTTTAATAATAATTGAATGCACGCCACTCGATGTTGTCCATCTAAAATATAATAAGTATTATTAATTTGTCCAAGTAAAATTGCTGTTGTGAACTCAAATTTACCAGTTTCTTTGTAAATTTTCATTTGATAATCATATATTTCTGCGACGTGGTCATCATCAAGTAATCGTTGAAAATCATTTACTTGTATTAAATATAATAAATGTCTTGCACTAAATAAATAAATATCATATATGTCGCCACAAGAATATATTTTTTGCATTTTTATTGTGATATTTATTTAGTTGTATAATATATTTTAAATTCATTTTTTTGTTTTTACTTGTTTTTATTTGGAATGCTAAAAATAAACAAAAAAAAATGAATTTAAAAGACAATATATTAGATATTATTTAATATATAATGGTAAAACCGTTACTAAAATGGTGTGGTGGTAAAACACACATAATTGACACTATTATTTCTAATTTTCCAAGAGTAATGGATAATTATCATGAAATATTTTTAGGCGGTGGTTCTGTTTTACTTGCTTTTCTTGAATTAGTTAAAAATAAAGAGATAGTTGTTAGTAAAATTTTCGCATACGATTTAAATGAAGACTTAATTAATTTGTATAATATAATAAAAGATAGTCCACAAAAATTATATGATACAATAATGAAAATAATTAATGATTTTAATAAATGTGATGAAGAAAGCAAAGAGTCGTATTATTATTGGATTAGAGACGTATACAATAATGAAGAAGATGTTCTTGCAAAATCTGCAATGTTTATTTTTTTAAATAAGACATGTTTTCGTGGACTATATCGTGTCGGCCCTAATGGGTATAATGTCCCGTATGGTAGAAATAAAAACCCAGAAATAATTAATAAGAAACACTTATTCGAAGTTCATAAATTAATACAAAATGTAACGTTTAAAGTATTAGATTTTAAAGAATCATTATTAAGAGTCGAAGATGATGATTTTGTTTATTTAGATCCACCATATTATCCATTAAATAAATCTTCATTTACATCTTATAATAAAAATGGATTTGATGAACATGAAAAATTATTCGAAATGTGTAAAAAAATAAATTATTTTTTACTTTCAAATTCAAGTGTAGAAGAAGTAAAAAAAACTTTTAAAGAAAAAAAATACAGTGTAGAAGAGATTGAATGTAAAAGAAGAATAAATTCAAAAAAACCAAATTCTGTTGTCAATGAAGTGTTGATAAGATCATTTTAATTTATAAATTATAAATTAAAAATCCAATCATCCAACATTTCATAATAGTTATCATCTTCGCCAAATAAAATAACTATTTTGTTTTCTAATAATATTTTTTTTAACACCTGAAATTTTTTATCCAACATAATTTTTTGTTTAAAATAATCATTGACACAAAAACAATATTCAACTTTAAATTTAATGTTTTTTTGTTCATCAAAAAGAATCTGATATTCACGTTTTAAAGATGGTCCTGACCATAATTTTGTTTCAGCAGTTCCATTTACTATTTGATATTTCTTTTCAACAATTTTAATAATTACACCAGTATTATTTTCAATGATGTATGCTTCATCTGGGCATCTAAGCATACTTATGTTGTATTTATATTTAATATAATGTCTAAAATCAGATTGTGAGCAATGGATTATTTTTCCATTATTAAAACTAATTTTATAAAATAAGAATTTATTTGCAACATTATATTTTTTAAATCCATATCTAATTAGATTGTTTGTATGACTTGTTAATTCTTCAAATTTCTTACCAGAACCAGTATTTTTCAGATAGTTCATTATAATTGTTGAATAAGTTGTTAGATTATATTGTTTTAAATTCATTTTTTTAATAATAATATTATTAAAAAAATTAATTAAAGTCGATGTTTTTTAAGAACATCTTTTATTTCAGAAATCATTTCTGGAGTAAATGTAAATAATGATTGAATATAATTTCCTGAATTAATATCATTTTCAGCAAAAGCATGACATTTACTACATAAATAAACTTGTTTTTCTTCTTTACTGATGCTAAAACACAATCCACAAACACATTCTCCTTTTTTAAGATTAATTAATTTTGACAACAATCTTGAACAAACTTCAGTTTGAATATTTTTGTCGCAATGTTTTAAAATTAATTCGATTGGTTTGGAAAATCTGCCACGAATTATTGTAATTTTTTTTTGGTCTTTTAATGCTGGATGTTCTTCTGTTATTTGTTTGAACCAACTACTTGAACCAATTCTTCCATCAACAGTTAGTTTATAACCATCTTTTGAAGACTCTGTTTTAAATGTTAGAATTGGATTTGTAATTTCCAATAATTCAAAACGTCCTTGAAGTTCTTTAAGTTTTTGAAGATTTTGAAATGATGATAATAAAGATTGTTGTGTTTTGGTTTGTTTCTTCATTTGATTAATGTCTATTGTAATACACATTAATCAATACATAATAATTTCAATTTTTTTTATTGAAAATAAAGCGTTCGTAAACTCTTTAATAAATACTCTGGTATTTCTGTTATTAATGTGTTTTGTAAAAAAAGACTTTTTAAATTTACAAGTGCACTAATTTCTTGTGGTAATTCTTTTATTTCATTACGTTGTAAATCTAAATATTCTAAATTTATTAATACTCCGATTTCTTGTGGCAATTCTCTTATTTCATTATTCGATAAATCTAATTTTTGTAAATTCGTTAGTGCACTAATTTCTATAGGAACTATCGTTATTTGATTACAAGAAAAATATAATACTTGTAAATTCACTAATAAACTTATTTCAGACGGTATTACTGTTATTTTATTATTTGATAAATCTAAAAATTGCAAATTAATTAATTCTCCGATTTCTTTAGGCACCACTTTTATTTGATTGTTCCATAACTGTAAAGTTTTTGTTCTTATTAAAACTCTAATTTCTCGTGGTATTATTGTCAATTGTTCATACCATAAATGTAATTCCGTTTTATCAAGAGCACCAACAAATAAATCCCATCGATTAAATTTTTTAGCATCAATATACATCTTCTTCCAATTACAAGAAGTGTCGTAAGAACTTTTATAAACCATTTCTCCAACACCAGTCCGTTTCATAAATTTAACATACATTATATACCATTGAATACAATGTTCTTCTACTCTCACTTTGTTATAACTGTCTTTGTCTAATATTAAACTTATTTCTAAAAAACTACTAATGTGTGCAATTATATCAGAGTTCATTATTTATTTAATAATAACGTTAATATTTAAAATCATTTTTTAATACTTTGTAAATTGTCTATCGCATAAATTTTTGCTGGTTTTATATTGATTTGTATCCAAGACATTAACTGTTTGTAAAGCATTAATTTGTTTCGTCGATGCAAGTGGATTAAATAATTGTTGTTGTTGTATACTTTGTTGTTTTACTTGCGATAATTGTTCTAATGTCATTCTTTTTTGCTGTTGTTGTAATTGTTGTGGTTGTAATTGTTGTGGTTGTGGTTGTTGTTTCTGTGTCGGTAATTGTTGTATTTGTGGTTGTTGTTGTAATTGTGGTGTTTTCTGTACCGCTAATTGGTGTACAGGTGCCTGAGTCATAACAGGTTCTGGTTTATTTTGTGAAAAATAAAGTGAGGGATTTTTTTTAGCATCTTCTAATTGTTTTTTGTTTAATTTGTCTTGTTCTGTTCTTCTTTTTAAAAGTTCATCATAATTTTTTTTATGATTAATTTCGTATTTTGCCGATTCATCTTTTGTTTTTGTTTTTGACACAGAAATAATAGGAGCAAATATCTTTTGCTCGGTTAAAAAAGTAGAAAAAGATTGTGGTTGTGCATCGTCTGTCAGTAAATATGAAAACATATCTGAAAATCCAGTCATTTCCTTTTCAATAAATTCTAAGGGGTCGTTATTTTTTCCATTCTGTTTATTCATATGATAATTTAATCTTAATTGTCTAAAATTTGCCAACCATTGAAACGCCGAAGAACCTTCCAAAGGCACATTAATTTTACTAAGAACAAGCGTCGGTGTCATTTTTATACTTGCAGGAACACTTTTTAAATTATCTATACAAACAGAAGTGAATTTATCAAATATTTCTTCTGCTTTGAGCATATCTTTCATACGGATAGAATCTTTACATTTTTCGCTGTAAAAGAAAATATTGTTGCTATTCATCTATTATATAATAGATGAATTATTTTATCATTTGCGATAATAACTAATTATGGAAAAAAATGAATTTAATATAATATAAAACATATAGATATACAATAATAAATTAATGTCAAGAGAAAAGCAACCTATTTTTAATAAACTCGATTTTAAAGTCAAAGAAATAAAATCCAGCACTGGTGTTTTATTATATTCATTTGAAGGTTTAAATATCAATAGTGCAATAGTAAATACTTTAAAAAGAGTGGTAACATCGGATATTCCATGTTATGGCTTTCATCGACACGGAATTAGTATTACAGACAATAATACAATTTACAATAATTATATGATAATTAATAGAGTAGAAATGATTCCAGTATTTAATGAAGAGCATGATGTTGAAATATTTGATAAGGCTCGTTTTTTTCAAAATCATAAAACATTATCTGAAAAATATGATGTTACATTATTTAAAGAAGATGGAAAAGAAATATTTATTGAGAAAGAAAAAAAAGAAAGTGCCAAAGCGTACGATAAACAAATTGAATTGCGTGTTTCTTATGAAAATAAAACAGATGAGAATGTAGATATTACTACTCATAATTGTGAAATTGTTGTGGTAAATAATAATGAAAAAACAATTAAGGATTATAAAAATAAACCACCGATTATTATCACTATTGTAAAGCCGGGGCAAAAATTCAGTATGACAGCAACTGCAGAATTAGGAATTGGTAAATATGGTTCTAATTGGTCATCTGTTGTAATTGAAAGATATGCAAAAATAAATAATAATAGTTATGAATTTGGTTTTTCAACAATTGGTTCGTTGTCAAATCGTTCAATTATATATAAGGCGTGTAATATTATCATACATAAATTAACGGCAATTGGTTCATATATTTCTGAAAAATATGGTAAAGAAGTAAAAACAGGAACGATTGATTTAATACTTCATCATGAAAATCACACTATGGGGAATTTAATTAATTATCATTTACAAGAACATCAAGATGTTATATATAGTGGTTATGCACAACCACATTTATTAATAGATGAAATAATAATTAGTTATGATACGTTTGATAAAAATCCACTAATAGCGTTTAATGAAGTAATAACTTATTTAAAACGTGTATTTACTGATATTATTCGACAATTATAAATATTCGGCAATTATAAATATTTTATTTATGAAATAAAATATTTGATGATTCTATATAATACATAATGTATATCAATAAATTAGATGTCGTTATTGATAATGAAATTGACTTATTTTTTCAAAATCATTATGTTGTAGAAAAATTATTTTCATATATATCTGAAAAAGAAAACTATACTCAATACTCTAAACAAATAGCGACAATCATCGATAATTTTATAAAGAAAATTAATAATAATCGGATATTAGAAATTGTTCAATCAGAAGACAGGGTTGTGAAAATAATTTCTATTATTAAAAAATATATTTATTACTACATTTTTTTATCAATAGCATATTCTGTCAAATTAAATGATAAGAAGGCTAAAACGTTATTTATAAACAATATAATTGATTTTAGTCGTGAAGAAAATCTTGGAACAGAATTTAGTACAACAATTATTCAACTTTCTAAAATCGCAAAAGACATTGAATATATTTTATCTTTACATCAATCAGCGCTAAAAACAATTAATAAAAAAGTTTATGAAGAGGCAATCTCATTTTTAAATGAATTGGGTGGAAGTTTTACGACAAAATATTTAATGTCAGAAGATAAAAAAACAAATATTCACAATCTTGCAAAGGTATTGATTTATCGGAAAATATATATCAATGTGGATAAAAGAGACCTTATGCAAATATTAGAAGATATTGAAAAAAAAGATGGTGAATATCGATACATAGATATTGTTGTCGATAAAGACATTAATCTTAGTTATTCTGACTTTGAAAGAATATATGGCTCTTCATCTGGTGCTATATATGATTTGCTCACCACTCAAAAAATATTAACGCCGATAACAGACGATATTAAAATAGATGCACTGTTTCAATCATCCTTTATTATTCCGATTACTGATGAATTTCTTCGCTTTCACGACCAAAATTATTACACTAAAATAAAAATGGATGATGCGTCGTATAATAGAAAAGAGGATTATAAACAACCAGAAAAGAAAAAAATTGTTTTTATGGTTGAAAAAATAAATAATGCAACAGACTTATATTCATCAACAGTAAAAAATAATAAAACTTTGAGAGAAGAATATGAAACAAAATATTTTAGCAAATTATCAGATAAAAAATCAATTATATATAATGATTATGAAGAGTTAAAGGTTATCGATAAACTATTGCATTCTGAAAAATATACAATAGCCACAGATGAATATTATTTAGATTTATTGGAATATCGTAAGAATGCATATATTAATTTTAGAGATTTCAATGATGCTGGATTTGTTTATATTAATTATACTAATCCAGAAGAGACGAAAAAAACGATGTATGGACTTCGTTATAATAATATTAGACAAAAAGATGCAGTTAAGAAATTAGAATTGAGAAATCTTCAAGAAGACACACCAATTAATGTTGTTGGTTTTTATGTTCCAATTCCTAATGTTGAACCGGAGTGTTCATTTGCTAAAGACTTAATAAATGTAAAAACGATTACTTGGAGTGAATTAACAGGTGGTGACAATTCTATTTTTCAAGAATTAAATATTAGTGAACAGAAAGAAGATGATGGATACAGTAAAATTATGTATTATTTATTTAGATATGTTTGTTCAAAAGAAAAAAGCAGTATTAAAAAAAATGTTTATTATATTTTTGATGAAAAAGATGTTTCAATCCTAAAATTGATGATTAGTAAATTATACGATTTGTTGTCTGCTCGTATATTAAAAACGGCTCAAGAAGAATTAGATAATTATGATTATGATGCAAGTATTAAAATAATTGAGCATATAAATCGTAATTTTATGGATACAACACTCTCAAATGGATATGATGAATATCTTAATGAAGTCGCTATGAGTCATTATTATGCAGAAGGAGAAGAAAAAATAAAGGCGAATATAATTACGCCAACGAAAAAGAAATTACCCATTTATAAGAAAAAAATAGAAGATAGGAATACTTTTCTTATAGCAATAGATGTATTTGATTGGAAAAATTTAAAAGTATTTACACCGACATCTTTTTATACAATGCTACCATATACGCCATATATTTTCACCGGTAAAATGATTAGTAAGAAAACGCTTTCTGAAAATATTTGTCAGCATCATATTTCTTTTAAAAATATTAAAAACAACACATCATTAGACATGTCGGAGATAAATGAATTATTAACACTTTTTATTGAAAAATATTTGGTTTTCACAAGCGAGAAAGATTTTGTTTGTAAAAGTTGTGCAGAAAGTGTACCAATGGGACATTATTTTTCGGATGTTACTTATGACACTGTTCACGACAAATTCGTCGCAAATTATACACCAATTGAATTAGATTTGTTATCATTACACGAATATAAAAATTATAGCAAAATTATTTCGAGACTTTTTGCTGTTTTAGAAAAATTATGTCTTATTTCTGGTTTACCATTAGAGCAGTTAGAAAAAACAAAAATAGTAAAAAATACGATTGATTTAGTATTACTTGAAGAAGTAAAAAGTGGTGTTAAATTATCTGATTCTTTACTCGATAAGGAATCTAATGACCCAGAAAGATTAAACCATTATAATATACTTATCGTTAATTTATTATTGTTTTTTGTTTTTACGCTGAATGACGTCCGAATAACAAACTTATCAATCGATAAATTTTCGACGTTAGAAATTTTTAAAAAATATAAAGATAGAATTCTCGATGAAAAAATTAAAATAAAAGACGTCCCGTTAGCAAAATATCATATTCTCGGTTATGTATTTTATGTGTTTTCATATTATCTATATCGATATAAATTATGGATGATACCATTTGATCAGAAACCTACATTGCCTGTAATACAAAGAACAATTATAATGTCTATCGTCAACATTATTAATTTAGTATTAGCAAATACGACTTCAAAAAATTATGTTTATTTATTTTTTTCAAATCAATTATTTCAATTAATTAATTTATATAATGAAAGAACAGATATCACCGAAACAATTTATAAAAGACAAGCAAAAAAATTAATGAGTACAGAAAAAGAAGAAGTTAAACAATATCCTTTAAGTGGTATTTTTAAAAAGGAATTTAAAAAATGGAAATTTTCTAAAAATAAATTAGGTTATGGAACAAGTTATCGATTAGAAAATATTATTTATCCTTTCAAATTATTTTTTAATAATATATCAAATGCGACAAATTGTTCAACAGGCAAATTCCATAAATATAAAAATGTCAATGGTTCACTTGCATGCGAATATTGTAATAAATCACCATTAGAATTGATAGACGTCAATAAAACTGAAAACACAGACATTAGTAATAAATATAAAGAATTACAAGAAAAAAAAATATTTGATAACTATTGTGAAAAAAATGTTATTTGTGGTGAAGATAATGCTCTATGTGCTCCATGTAAAAATGGCGACAGCGTAGAATTTCATAACATAATAATGACAAAAAAAAATAGTTCAATTACAGAAAAATTTATTGCTGATGATATTAATTCTTTAAAAGAAAAAGAAATTGAAAGTAAAAAAAAAACTATTTATGACGAATTAGTTGCATCTAAAAAAATGACTGTTGATGATTTTATTACACACTGTGAGAAATATATTGGTTATGGAACAAATATTGGGACAAACGATAATCCGAATTATTTGAATCAAAATGTATACATTATAGACCATCAATATAATGGTGCACCATTACTTGAAGGGAAAAAACAGGTGATTGTTTTAGAAAAAGAAGGTAAAATACTCGAGAAAGATGGACATACATTTTATAAAAAAGATGTTATTTATTATAAAGATGTTCGACTCGCTGTAATGGTATTTTATGATGCAGAAACATTATGTCTCATCGGACATAAAAAAGACAATAAAGAATATGTACACACAGATGTTAAAAAATATTTAAAAATAAATTATAGTATCGCTCATAAAATTAAATATTTCGGATTTTCACAATACTTTTTAATACCTCCAATAAAAGATAAAATTATTGACAAAAATGAGTCACTAAGAAAAATTATTAATTTTTTCATTCGTAGTATTTATCAAGCAAAACATTTCAAAAATATAAATGAACAATATATTATTAATTATGAGAAAGACCATGCATCCAAATTAACATTCATTAATATTATAAATACACATGCGCCACAATTAAGTAAACTTAAAATAAGTGGTGCATTTTCTTCGTGGAAATATATTGAAAATGAAGTAGTTGGATATAGCAAAGGTTTAGAAGAAAAAAAAATATCAGCATCTAAAGTTGTTGAATTAGATGAACGCGGTAAATTTTTGATAAGTTATTTATTATCGGAATTAGACCATATAATTACTATTGAAAGCAATCCAACTAATTTTATTAATTACATTATTCAATTAGTAAATTATATTCATCAAACATATTACAAAGGAGATAATATATTAGAATTAAATAAATTTAAACATCAATTAGAAAGCGATATAGTCGGAGAAGACATTATAAAACAAGAAGACGAAGGTGAAATAACTGGAATTTATGGCGATTACGTATCTAAAGAAGAATTAGAAAGCGAAGAATATAAAGATAAAAAAGAAGAAGACAAAGAAAGAGAAGATGCAATTGATATCGATACTGCATTTGAAGAAAAAGACGATGAAGGAGATATTGCACATGAAGATGATCGCGAATAGTCTGCGATTAACTCGCGAATGGTTCATAATTAACTCGCGAATGGTTCATAATTAATTTGCGAATGGTTCATAATTAATTTGCGAATGGTTCATAATTAATTCACAAGAATTAATAATTATGAACGGACAAAGATTAAAATGTAAATATAATATATAAAATGAACATCATTAAAATAATTATAATCACACTAATATTTTACATTTTCTACGTTTATTATAATAAAAAAGAACCACAATTAAAGTCTATTCTAAAGAAGACTAAAAAACAATATTATAAAATTTCAAGTATCACACATGATGTTATTACAAAAATTTTGACAGACAATTTTCTTAAATACAAACATTCTGGTTTTAATTTAAGTAATTTACCAACAACAAGTAGACAATTAAAATTGTCTGAAGCGGATGCATTATCAAATTCAGTAACAAATGTTTTTAATAAATCATTAAAAGATTCTTTTATTAAATTGAGATTGATACAAGCAGTTCCATTGTATAAAATAGAAACAGATGTCGAATCAAATTATTCTTTGCAATTAGAATATGAAATAAAAGCACTTGATGAAACAATTAGTGTTGAAAATCGTGTTATAAGACTACAATTAAATATTGTTATTCAGAAGAAAAATATTGAAGAAACATTTTTTGATAGAGTAATTATTGGAAAAAATGACAATCAAATTGAAAAAATATTTATTACGCAAATAAAAGAAATCTCCACTATGGATAATACGTATCAATTATCAGCATGTAGTATAAAAGATGAATTAGCAAAAGTAGCAAAGCATCGTGAAAGAGAAACAAATGGTCATTACACAAAAACAAATTATTAAATAATATTCATTAATATTATATAATGGGGAATAAAACATCTAATGACGCCGGTTCAGGGTGTGCAAAAGCATTAGAAACTGGTGTTAATGATGCTAAACCAACAGAACAATACAAAGATTTACTGATTGGGAGTGAATATATTCATCCGACATACTGTGAATATGCTGGTAGTGGAGCGGCAAATTGTGGAAATACTGGTGAATTTATTTCAAGTGGTGCTTCTGATCAAGGATGTAAATGTCATGCTCTTTGTCACGATGGATGTCGCCGTTTTAAATGTAAAAGAGTTGCTTTTAAAGGAGACCCACTTGAATGTTGTTCATCTCAAAAAGCATGGTTAGGAGAAGGAAAAACATGTGACCCAAAATATAGAAATTATAATGGTTCAGATTGCGATGAATATATGTTGAAATATTGTAATGAAAATAATAATTTTTTTAATAATCCAAATTGTAAAACATGGGCGTTAAAAAGAGGTACTGTAGCAGATAAAATTATTTTAGATGTATGTCGTAGAAAAGAAAATGCAGAAAAAAAAGAATGTGCATGTGTTATTGCTGTTGATGAATTTCATAGCAAATTTAAATCTTCAACAAAAGTACCAGCACACTGCATCGATAATAGATGTACAAATAATAGCGACGCATTAAAAACGACAGATATGCAAACATTATGTAATTTAGTAAATTGTGAAATGAATATTGAAGATTTAAAAATTGCACAAGGTGCAACGGGTGGAAAATACAATGTAAATTTTTTACAAAAATGTTCTGCTAATGGTAAAGACGTTGATGGAACTAAAAATACTTCTCCTACTGATAGTGTTCCTGATAAAACATCTGACGAATCGTCTAAAGAATCGCTAATTAAAGATGCAAATGGAAATGCAATTACACCTGATGTAGAAAAAAAGAAAATTTCAGGTGTAGTAATTATTGGATTTTCTGTTGCTGGAGTTGTTTTATTAATATTGATTCTTATTTTGATATTAGTTATGACAAAATAGATATAAAATAATTTTGCAACTATATAATAATGAGTATAATTGTTTTTTCAGATGGTTCCTGTTTTGGAAATGGGAAAAAGAATGCGATTGCTGGCATGGGTGTCCACTTTCCTAATAAAGAATTACCAGATTTAAGTGTTCCGTTTACCATAAAAAATAAAACTAATCAAAGAGCGGAATTAGGGGCGATTTATTTAACATTAAAATATTTGAAACAAAATTACGAAGATGAATTAAAAAATAAAAAAATATGCATTTATACAGATTCGAAATATTCTATTATGTGTTTAGAAAAATATATTCATGTATGGGAAAAAAATGGTTGGTTAACTGCAAAAAAAGAACCAGTTTTAAATCAAGACTTACTTAAATCAATACATAAATATATGTTAATATTTAATGTATCATTTATACATGTATATGGACATAAAAATGACGAATCGTATAATACAACTCATAATAATGTAGCAGACAAACTTGCGACAAATGCTTCTCGTCAACAAAAAATAATTTAATTAACTAAATTATTTTTTTGATTTCTTTGATCTTTTGGATTTCTTTGATTTTTTAGATCTTTTCTTTCCTCCTTGTTGTTGTTTTGATTTCTTTCCACCTTTCTTAGATGCTTTTGATGCTTTTCCACCTTTTTTGGATGCTTTAGATTTTTTAGATCTTTTCTTCTTTCCTCCTTCCATGTCTTTCTTTTCTTCTTTCTTTTCTTCTTTCATTTCTTCTTTCTTGAGTTTTTCACCGTCTTTTGCCATGTTTATATATATTAGTCAAATATTATTTTATAAATTATATATTATTTTAAAAAATATATGATAATATTATATGGTGTTCGAACTCAACGAAGATAGAATAAATCGATTCTTATATGTTTCTACATTATTACTTGGATTATTTTTTACATTTATGATGTTAAAATATTTATGGCCGACATATGGTAAAAAAAATAGAGGTAAATGTAGTAGAACAAGTAAATGTGACAGACAAAAATTATTAATAGAAAAATTAGAAAATGCTGTAGAAAACAAAGAAGAAGTAAAGGTAGAAGATGCAAAGGCAGAGGAAAAAGGAGACATATTTAATGATGAAGATAGAGAAGTTAAACCAATTGATAATCGCCCAGATTTGTCACAATGTATTCCATGTAAACCATGTGTTTGCAATAAATAAATTATTTATTGCAAAAAAGTCATTTTGCGAGAACAGATACCACATATTTGCGAAGATAAACTACAATCGCCACAACAAAAATAACATATTCCGACAATAAATCTAATTCTATGTGAATAACAATAAAGTAAGTTATGTTGTGCAGTTCTTTTACACTTTCTTCTATTTTTTGCCATAAAATGTCGACAACGCTTAGTCATTGATTTTTAGTATAAGTTATATAACTATTTTATATGTTGTTTATATAGTGTTTGCGATGATAATATATACTACGTCTGATATAGGATTAAGAGAAAATAATGAAGACAATCATACAGTAAAATTGAATAGTTTAGGAAATAATCAATATTTATATGATATTAATATGTTCGGTGTATACGATGGTCATGGTGGAACAGTTGTATCATCTTTTTTAAAATCGGAACTTCCAAAATATTTTATTAATAAAAAAATTACTCATACTTTTCCAGTTCCAGATAAATATGTAAAAAAAGTGTACAATCATGTCCAAGAAAAATTAAAAAAATTACATTTGAAAGATGCGACAAATTCTGGATCAACTTGTTTAGTTGTTCTACATTATAAAATCAATGGCGTTTTTCATTTACAAATTTTTAATACAGGCGACTCGAGAGCAATTGTTTGTAAAAATGGATTAGCAATTCCTTTAACAAAAGACCATAAGCCAAATTGGCCAGAAGAAAGAGCACGTATTGAAAAAATTAATCCAGAAAAGAAAAAAAAAATTTATTTTGATGGATATGATTGGAGAATTGGTGACTTATCTGTATCGAGAGCATTTGGCGATCTCGATAATTTACCATACATTACACATGAACCAGAAATAAGTAATTATCAACTCACAAACGATTCATTTTTAGTATTGGCATGTGATGGGTTATGGGATGTTTTGACGAATCAAGAAGTCGCAAATTTTATTTTGGAACATACAAAATATAATTTTCCGAATGACAAAATAAAAACTTCTATTTATAAAAAAGAAAAAGTTCTTATTTCCGACATATTTAGTGATGGAAAAAAAGTTGATAGCAAACAAATTAATATTGCAGAGAAATTAGCAAAATATGCAATTGCTAAAGGTTCATTTGATAATGTGACAATAATAATTGTTATGTTTTAATAATTATTATTTTTAATCAAATGAACTATAAATAAAAACTTATTTTAAGTAATTTTATTACATAAAATAAATTCGTCAATATAAGTAAAAATACTTTTTAGTTATATAGTTATATGGCTGGTGGTTTAATAAATCTGACATATTATGGAACACAAGATATACTTTTAACAGGTAATCCACAAATAACGTTTTTTAAAACTGTTTATAGAAGACATACTAATTTCGCAATAGAGTCGATGGAACAAGAATTTTTAGGGAAAAATAATTTTGGACAATCATTAAGTTTGACAATTCTGAAAAATGGTGACTTAATCAATAAAATGTATCTAAGAATTGTATTACCAAACATTAATTTAATAAAATCAAATGTAGATATTAGTACGAAGTTAAATACAACTACTATTGAAGTAAATGATATTACAACACTTAACACTGCTTTTAAAAATTATGCAGGAATAATAATGTCTATATTACGTTCTATTAGTATCGCATTATCGACAAATAATAGAACATTTACAGAAATATCAAATGCCATTTCACTTCAATATTTTATTCCTCTCATTAAAGATAACATAACATACAATAGTAAAATCACTTTAATTGAACAAAACTCTATTACACAATTAAAAGTCGTCGGATTTGAAACTATGTCTTTGTATACATATTATCAAACTAAATTAACAATAACTGCTGATTATATGAAAACACGAATCGCTTCTTTATTCGACTTTCTAAATAATACAAATCCTGCATCTTTACCATTAAACTTTGAAACTCTGATGAATTTGATTGATATTCAAACAATATTATATATTTTAACACAAGATACAAAAACTTCACAAGAACAGAAATTAGTTTTGTTGAAAAAAGATGTTAATACAGTTATTTATAATTTAAAAATAATGAATACCACAATTTTAAGTGACAAATATACTAAAGAAAAATTACTTGCCAGTTTACAAGATGGTTCATATGTTGAAAGATATAAATTTGCATGGGTAAAACAAATTGGTCATGCGATTATTAGAAGAGTAACAATAGAAATCGGTGGTCAAAAAATTAATGAACATACTGGTGACTATATGGCTATTTGGCATGAATTAACTCGTAATAAATATCAAGATAATAATTATGACAAAATGATTGGAAATATAACAGAATTATATGATTATAATGACAAAGAAAAACCAGAATATATATTGTTAATCCCACTACAATTTTGGTTTTGTCGCACAACTGCTTCATCTTTACCACTAATTAATTTAACATTCCACGACGTTAAAATAAATGTAGAATTAAGAGATGTTGAAGAATGTTGTTATGTAGAAGCATCTGACATTTCTTTTTTTAATATGGTGAAAATTTATAATATTGAATTGAAAGACGTTACTCTGTATACAGATTATATATTTTTAGATAGTAATGAAAGAAAACGATTTGCACAATCAAGTCACGAATATTTAGTAGAACAAGTACAATATAACACTTTTGATAACGTTATGACATCATCTTATTTATGCGATTTATCTTTTAATCACCCAACAAAAGAAATATTTTGGACTGCAAGGAAAAATATTAATTTAATTAATGCAAATGGCACAAAAGAATGCTTATGGACAACTTTTTCTTATAATGGCAAAAATACGATAGATAAAGCGAGATTAGATTTTAATAGTTTTGTACGTGCTGGAACATTTGATGGTGCTTATTTTAATTATATTCAACCATATCAATCACATCGTTCCATACCATCAAATGGTGTTAATATATATTCATTTGCACTTTATCCAGAAGAAGGACAACCATCTGGCAGTTGTAATTTTAGTAAAATAGATTCTGCGAAATTAAATTTAGTTTTTACACAAGAATTATCAAATTCATTATTAACCGATGTTATTCAATTTGACACACAAAATGGATTACTTATCAATGTTTATGCAGTTAATTTAAATGTATTACGATTTATTGGAGGAATGGCTGGATTAGCATTTTCGATTGTCTAAAAAAATATTAAATATATATATATGGAATCCAATACTCAAAGACCGAAATTAATAGATCCAGTTCTTCGTGAAACACTATTTATAAAAACAGAAAAAGAAAATCGGAGTTATACAAATGAAATAATTGTTATGTGTAAAGATTTTTATTATGCTTATATTAAACCACAATTAAATGTAATTATTTGTTTAATACTAATTTTTTGTATTTTGTATATTCGCTACATTTTTGTTCAAAAAAAAAAGATGGAAATGCCTAAAGAACCACAAATAATTTATACTAAACCAAAAGAAGAAGTATATTATAATGAACCAGAGAATAATTTTGTTGGGAATAACGAAGACATGTTTAGAAAATCAGTTCCTTTAGTAAATCCTAATATTATGCCATTAACAACGGATGGCAATATTTATTATTATTAAAATAATATTTATTATTATTAATGAATATTATAGCGTTGATTATAGGAATTATTATTGGTTTTTTACTATCTTTATTGTATATCCCGAAGGCAAAAACAGACAAAATGTATATCGATAATATCGGTGTATGTTATAAATATTATCCAAAATATATAGATATTTAATCTATGCAATAATTATATATTAATGTTTCCAAAATATCTATTGAAATTAATTGTTTGGATTGTTTTATTTTTGATTATTATATACGTCACAGATATTTTGAGTTATACACCTTTAAAATCAATGTACAAAAGATATGAATATGATGATGAACAAAGTATCGAAAGTAATTTTGAAGATAAATCAGTAGCAGAAAATATATGTGAAAGAATTAATTATAGTGAAGATTCTGAACACCAAGCAACAATGTGTGGAAAAAAAGTAAAAGATGTATATGATGAGATGGTTGAAAAAATGTCTAACTATTCAGTTCTTAAGGAAGATTCTTTGTGTTTAAATTCCGATGTTAATAAAATGTCGGAAGATGTACATTGGCAATACAAGAATGAAAGCGCATTATGCGGAGGCCCAATTTATCAATATAAAGATAATGATGTTAATGCTGTAAATGAAGCCGGTAGTCTAAGTCAATACGTATAAAAAAATGATTTAAAAACAAAATAGAGAATAATATAACTACAAATAAATAATGGACAATATATTGTATCAAAAAAATATTGACATTAATTCAAAAAAGACGAGACAACTTTTATTTGAATATATTTATAAAAATGTAGAAATTGAAGCATATGATTATCATACAATAAGCGACCTTTCACACATGTTAGAAACCGAATATTTTTTACAACCACTACATTTTGGTGCCGATGTATTTATAGTATTTATTAAATTTGGAGATTTATTTTATTCAGTATACATTAAATATTTAGATTTATTTAAAGAAGAAGTTATTTTTACTCCATTAGATGTTAAAATAAATATTGGGACATATGAAGGAACAATAATGAGAGGAACTTTTGAATCACTCACTAATTCTTTTCATATATCAGATATTTATTTATTACAAGGACATAATATTATGAGTCATAGAATAAAACATAAGTTTGTTAATCTAAAACAATATATTAACACACACTTTCACCCAAAAAATAAATATGGATTTTATTTAAATGAAATATATCCACTTAAACAAATAAATACGTGTTTAGAAGAAATTAAAGCACAAAAAAAACATATAAGAGGTATTATGTTTAGTCCAACAATGACATCTGTTAGTGAAAAACACAATATATTTATTTATTTATTCGAAAAAAATGAATTAAATGAAGTGAAAAAAGCAGTTTTTGGAAATAAAGAAAAAATGTTTATTATGAAAAAAACAAACATTTCAGATGTTTATAAATTAATAGATGTAATTACAAATGAAGAAAGTGTAGCATATGTGGCTACAATTGAATATAGTCACTTATATAAGAAATGGTTAACAACACATAAATCAATAAAAGTATATTGTCAATATAATGGGAAATTTAAGAAATGGATGCCGACCACTTTAATTGATTAATAATATTTAAAATATTATTAATGAAAAATAGTGTGTTAATAAAAAAGTAATTAATTTACATATAATAAATATAAATGTCGAGAATAAAAACAGTTGGAACAATAATTACTTTAACATGGTTAATTCCAACATTCTTATTATCTCGCGTTAAATACTCGCCAATGATACATAAAAGATAGATATATATATATTATAAACAATGATACATAAATGTAGTAAACATGGATTATTTAATTTTGGTCAAGGTGTTCCAGAATGTATTTATTGTGGTGAAAAATTATTAATTTACTGTGTTATTTGCGAATTGTGGATACAATTTCCAAGCCACTCACATAGAAGAAAAAATAAATATACAGAAGAATATCTTTTATTTGTTTACTTTAATGATAATATTAGTAAAATAGCGATAGATAAAACGTGTAGTATAAATAATTTAAAACGATTAATATGTACAAATTTAAAATTAAATCCGTCACAATATTATTTATCTTCTGTTGATAATTTACCATGTCCAGAAAATGAAGCAGTTTTTTTACATTTTTTTGATTATGGTTTCGTTATATTAAATAAAAGAAATTGGATAAATGGAAAATTATATGAACTTTACGACGGCATTGTGTATAAAAATGACTATCAAAAATTATAACATTTCTTTTCTCGCCAATTTTTATATTTCTGTTGTCTACATATATCTTTTTTGTAACAATTTTTATGTCCTTTAGCGATTAAATTATGCAACATTTCTTGTAATAGAATATTCATTTTTATTTCAAATTCAAAAGTTGATTTAGCATTATTACATTGACTCGTATATGATTTGATAACATTAGATATTGCTTTAATTTCCATTTTTGAAAACTTTAAACTAATCAGAAAAATATTTTTAATATTCATTTTTTTAATTATTTAAAATAAATAATTAAATTTTGTTAATAGATTTTATGGCATTATTTGATTCTTCTTCATCATCTTTTGAAGATAATAATTTATGTTTAATAAAATTATTGCCGATTAATAAGCCTTCTAATTCTGTCTTACTATTAATATATTCTTTTAAGTCTTTCTTTGTCGGAATACTTTTCTCTGAAATTGAATCTTTATACCATACTCTAAATATAGAATACAACGAATTAAAGGAAATAACATTTGATTCATCTTCTGTTTTATAAACGTTTTCTGTCAAGAATTCACTATAAATATCACATTTCTTTTGATAATCTTTTGTATATTTCAAAACTTCTTCTGGTTCTATAATACCATTGTTTTTATATTCTTTGTAATAATGAATAAGTGTTGCCAAAAATGCCTCTTTCCATTCTATTAATTTTTCAGTCAAATGAATGTCCATTTTAAATTCATTCTTATTTTTCGGAACATCGACGAATTTTGATGAAAAAGGTATAACACGAAGTCTTCTCATCGTGCCACCATCTGTAGCAGTAACAGATGGCACTTTATTACACGCTAATAATAATTTGAATTGTGGATAAAAATATAAAGGGTCTTTAAATAGCGCTCGTGATAATATACGGTCACCACCAGTTAATTCTTTCATTAAACCTACATTAATTTTATCATCTTCTTCTGGTTCTTGAAATGCACCAAATCTAATACCTTTTTTATCTGCTAAATCTGGTGTTGGTCCAGACGACGCACCTCTTTTTTTTGTTAATAATGCTACAGAAAATGTTCCTGCGTATTCACCAAGTGCATATTGCATCAATAAAATTAATTTACTTTTACCATTAGAATTATGTGTTACAGTATAGTCGTGCATTAAATATCTACCATTTCCATCTAATTCAAATCCATAATAATCATCTATTCCTAAATATTCAAATTTTAATTTATATTTTTCTCCTGTGGCTTTATATCCACAAAAAGAACTTTCTTGCATATTATCTTTAATACTTAACCATTCTTTTAATTCAATATCAATTATTTCGCCCGGCTTAATTATTTTCGGATTTTCTTCAAAAGAATCAATAAGTTTTTCTGCGATTTTCTCTGTCATACAAAGAATATTTTTGCCAACAATCGTTCGTCCTTCTCTTTCTTTCCAAAAAACTCTAACACCAGATGTATCTGTCTGAATTCCGACAACATTTATCGCCATTAAAGATAAAATGTGATGTTGATTTACTACATATGAACCTTTTCCTTGTTTCACTCGATACATTTTATCTCTTCCACGAAATAATTGTTTTACATTTCTTTCACAATTATCATCTCCCATTAATACATCTCCCACAACTATATCTTCAACAACTTTAATGCTATTATTGTGCATCATTATTTTTTCTCCAATTCCATGACAACCAGAACCAGTCCAAATGTGAAAACGTTCATCTGGTATATTACCTTGAATATAAGAAGCCATCAATAACCATAAATAACGTCGCATTATTTTGCCTGTTTGTAATTGTTTCATAAAATTTGCGACATTTTTAATATTTTCATCTTCTTCATCATATTCATAGTAATCAATTTTCGTTGATAATCTAATATAATCATCTGGACATCCAGCACGAAAACAATGATTTTCTAAATCATAAACACCATTTTTACAACCCAGCAAATGTCTATTTTCATCAATCTTCTCCAAAAATTTATTATCATAAAATAATTCTCTTGCTTCTGCCATAATATTATTTTTAAAAGCAGTTGTTTCTAATTTCATAATAATGTCTCCGATTTGTTTGAATTTTTTTAATGCAGATTCTTTTTCATCTGGAGTAATATTATGTGAACCAGCAATAGATAAATATACACTATTTAATTTTCCAAATTCAGTAACAAGATCTGTTGATATAGAACGTGACAATGTATATCCTTCCTCTACAATTTCCCATTTATGATTTCTATATTCGAACCATTCTTTATGTTTAAGAGAAGTACAAACAAATTTATATTTATACATTTCTAATAAAACAAGTGCAATTCTATATGGTGTTCCTTTTCCAGCAATCGAATTTTTTACTAATAACCCGATTTTATCTGTTTTATATTTTTCGTATTTTTCTTTATTATCTAATAGTGCCCAATAATTTAATGATGCTAAATAATAATTGCGCTCTTTAAAACGCGCCCAATCATTTGTACATTCTTGTTCTGATTTTGGTTTATCTCCCAATTTTACAAATTTTATCCAACTCGATAACAAATTATAATCAATATTATGTAAAGCCCAACCAACTTGCATACATAGTATTGGATCATTTGCCCTTTTACTTGATAACATCTCTGATAAAATTACGGCACTATCATAATCTTCCTTTGTTAATGCTTTTTTTATAAATGTACCACCAATTTTTTTTACTGGTTGTTGAACAGTTTGTTTTTTATATTTTTCTTCTAATTCTGCTAAATCAACACTTAATTTAATTTTATTTAACAATTCGTCGTGAACATCATTTTTATATTTTCTTGCACTTAATGTTTTGACAATATGTTTTGCAGAAAATAATTTTAATGGTATTTTCTTACAATCAAAATCAAAAACATTTGTTACTTTAAATGGTAAAGAATTTGGTTGCGAACACCCATACATAATAATTGGACTTTTTTCGATATTATCGCTATTCCAAATAGTATTTAAATCGTTGTCATGTGGAATAGTTTTATAAATATTTTTTCTAATTAAACTTGAAATAAAGTCGCCACGAATAATATATCTTAATTCTTGTGATAAACAAATATCTTGAAATTGGATACGAAAACTGTCAATAACATTACCTTTACTAACAATAACATTATTTTTTTCCAAAATAAATGTACTAAGGTTTTCATTTTTAACAACAATATATTTTTTTAAAATTTTAATAAGTAACTTCACTGTATTTTCAACATGAGATATTTCATATAACCTCTTCTTTTCAACAGTTTTTTTCACAAATTCAATATCAACTATTAATGGACTATTTTTTGGATACACTTCTGCGATAGATTGAATACCTTCAACATTTCTTAATAATTCATAAAAAGTTGCATATTCTGTATCAGGAACTCTAAATGAAGTATATGGATTGTCTAATAATACATGCGAGTATTCGTCATCTTTTCCAACTTTATATTTATTAATAAATGACATCAAACATTCTTCTGGTGTCATATTTGTATATTCTTCTTCACATGGTTCTATTGGTGTGTCATAAGTTACGCCATCATTAAAATCTAATGGCATTTCTAATTTTTTTTTTCCACTGCGTTCAGAATTCTGTTTGCTAACAGTTTTACTCATCAGTATTTTTTTAATATATATTATCTTTAAATATGTTTTAAATTTCACTTTTTTTATGTAATTTTTAACGCACAACAGTCTTATATAAAAAAATGAATTTAAAATTAAAAATCCAGATATAAAGTATAGTTATTAACAAATGACGTCTATTCCTTTTTGTCCAAATTGTAAAAATCGTTATAACATTACGAATATCATTGATGACATTGATAATTTAGATATGGCAGAAGAAAAGAAAGGAGGGTCTCTAAAAGACTTAGATTCAATTATTATTGCTATTTTAGATAAAGTACCATTGGAAAGAGAAGAAACGCAAAAAATAGATTTAAATGTTTTGAAAAAAAATCCGACATTTACTAAATTGTCAAAATTACAAAAAGAATATGTAGAGAATTATATTTTAACATCTCAGCCAAAAAAAGAGAAAAAAAAAGAAGTGAGTAAGATGAGTAATTATTTTGCTTGTAATCATTGTGGTTTTTTCGAAATTATTCCACCAAAAACTATTATTTTTTCGCAAAAAATGGATTCAGAAAGTCCAGATACTACTTCTTTTATTACAGAAGATTATAAATATATGATTTACGACAATACATTACCCAGAACAAAAAATTATACATGTAAAAATCAACAATGCAAAACACATAAAACGCCTAATTTAAAAGATGCTGTATTTTTTAGAGAAAACATAATTAATCATCAACTGATTTATATGTGTGCTGTTTGTGAACATTATTGGAAAAATTGATTTATATATTCAATATAAAAATCAAATAATATATATAAATAAAAATATGAGTAAAAATACGCCTTTAAAAAGAGAAGAAACAAGTAGCGATGAAGATGTAAGTAGTTATGATTCTGATACTGAAACAGAAGTAGAAGTTAAAACAGAAAAAAAAGATGTTGAAAGTAGTGAAGAAGAAGAAGAAGAAGAAGAAGAAGAAGAAGAAAAAAAAGGCGGTGCTGAAGATGATGATGAAGAAGATGATGATGATGAAGAAGATGAAGAAGTAGAAGAAAAAGAAGAAGAAGAAAAAGAAGAAGAAAAAGAAGAAGAAAAAGATGATGAATATGATGATGACTGTGTTAAAACAAATGGTCGTAAATCAAAAAAAAATGGAGATATTAGCGATATTCTTCAAACAGATATTATAGATAATTTAAGTAAAATACCAATGACAGAAAAAAGAATTCCAGATGATAAGAGAATCTTTTTTCCAAAACCAAGATTAACTAAATATGAATTACCGAAAATAATTGGTATTAGAGCATCACAAATTGCATCTGGATCAACTATCTTTATAAAAAATTATGCTGGTTTAACACCAAAACAAATTGCTATTGAAGAAGTAAGAAATAAAGTAAATGGATTAATGATTAAGAGATTATTTCCGAATAAAGAATATGAATTGTGGAAATTGAGTGAAGTTGATGTTGTTCCAATTTTAAAAACATTGGTAGAATAGTTAATTATTTAAAAATTTAATTTTCAAATAATAAACCAGCCATGCCACCAGTAATTAATAACCAATTATAATTAGTCGCATATACTTTAATAGTGTATTTATATTTTTCTTTTCCTAAAAAATTCATTTTTAGTAATATTTGTGAAGTATCAATACGACTCCAATTACATGTTCCCGTTGGTTGTAATTCTTCCGGTTTCATCGCAAAATTATATGTATAAATATAATTAGTCGGTATTCTCGTTTGGTATTGATATGGAATATATAGACGATAATATTTTGCAGGAAAAGAAATAACTCTATCTTCGCTATCAAATTGTATAGAACTACTATCATACGATTCTCTTTCTGCCAACCATGGTATTTGGCATACACTATAATTAAACCAATCATTTCCTTTTGGATATGTAACGTTATTAATTACTTGTAAACCATTTGCTTTATCAATCACATCATTTCTTTGGATAACCCATACCAATTGTTTTATTGGATGATTAAAATCCAAATCAATTTTTGGATTTCCGATATTAGTGTCAAAAGATTTAAAGGTCGATTGTGTCTGCTCTATTAAATATAAATGACTTCCTTGTGCAAATTTATGTCTTTCACTTAAATCTAAATAAATGTAATCGATTAAAATAGTTGCGTCAAGTTGTATACCAGTTGGTGATGGTGGACATGCTTGATCAGATACCCAACATTGATCTAAATCTCGAAATTTAACATGAAATTCAATTTGACAATATTGTAAAGAAATTATTGGAATTGCCAAACCAACATTTCTACAAAAATAAAAATTCATTGGAATATATAATTCCATCGCGCCAGAAAAAGAAGATACAGCAAAATAATGTGGTTCTTTTTTCCCAACCATTTCATTATAACCACTTCTTTTTTCTGCTGGTTGAGTTAATTCTACCCATATTTCTAACCACTCACCATATTGTTTATCTATTAAAACACCGCCAATATATAATTCTGTATATTCAACAATGACGTGCCCAATCGTGTTAGCCCAACCATATAAAAATTGGGAACCATTATTATTTAATGATGGTAATCTCACATTTAAAGTTAAATTTTTTAACATATCACCTTTTTTTGGTACAATGCATCGTGCTTTTTTTCCGAAATTAGCCATACTATCAAATGCTTCTATACACGTCTCGAGAGAAAAATTCGTATGTCTTTTATAAATAGTCCGAAAAAATGTAATTTCAGGATTGCATGTCAAATAGATATTTTGCTCTCCTACATATGTTAATTGTAGGATTCCTCCTGCCATTTTATATATATAATATAAATAATATGTATAAAGATAAAGTCGTTAAATCTCTCAAGGTATTTAATAATTCAATATTGTCTGGCGATTTAACTATTGGTGGAACTATAAATTGTCCAAAACTATTTACAATAACGTATACAGATATTTTTTTTAAACATGATTTATCACCTTCTACTCCACATAATTTAGGGCAAAAAAAAAATCCATGGAATATTGTATTTTGTAATGAAATACAATCTACTGAAATAAATACTTTTAAATTAAATGTTTTTGACGAATTAACTGTCGGAAGAAATTATTATAAACAACCATTAATATGCGCACACTCTTCTGATGGTTCAGGAACTATATGTGATTATTTATTTTTCGGTTCTATTGTTAAAATCGGTTATTCAATTAATGAAAAAAAAGATTTTTATTTAAATCCATATGAACATATTTCTTATTTAAATACAAATAGTTTTTCGATTAATAATTATAATAATAACACAGCACTACTAAAAATAGATACCGCTAATTTAGAAACAAATTTTTCACTACATAAAATAAATATTTTAAATTATCCAACCATATATGCTGTTTCTGGTGTATTTACGATAAACGTCGCGATATGTTCACTTGCGTCAACTACTCCATCAAATCCATTTATAATAACATTTACTTTTACAAAACCAACATATGGTATATTTTATAACTTAAAAAACCCTATCAATATAAAACATGGAAATAATACCTATTCTCTCGTTAGAAAAATAGAATACCATTACGACCCATCAAATAATAATTTAATTATAATTTAATTATTATTGTAAACTATTATCTTTTAAAGATAATAATTTAATTATTATTGTATACTCTTACTAATTTTTTATTTAATGTCGGAACGCCAAAAATTATTTCTTTTCTCTTTTGAACTGCTATTAAACACGTTTCTTGTGTAGGTTCGATATGATAATAGGCATTAGAATCGCTTTCTAATGCTTCTAAACATAATTCTTCGGAAGGATTTACGATATCTATTATTGTCGAATAATTATTTTTAATAATATTTATTAATTTTTTTTTTGGCAACCAATTAATTTTTTCATGATAAACAATCGAAAAAATTGCGGTTGACATCGGCATACGTTTATATAATTCTGATAAATAAATATCTTGAGTAAAGAGAATATTTGCGATAGTTTTTGTTAAATATTTTTTTGGTAAATATCGATATAATTCTGCATTTGCACGAATAGCAAATAAATACATAGAATATTTTTTTTTTCTAATAAGTGTAATGGCGTTAGCATTTATAGATAATGCATAAAAACACAATTCATTTGTTTGATTATATACATATTTTAATGCATTATAATTATTTTTTATAGCAATCGTGCACAATATAACTGTTTGTTTTTTTCTCGGAATAAATTCTAATAATAAACCATTTGACATTAATGCATGAAAATACATTTGAGAAGATATGAAATCATCTGGAATAACTGATATAGCATAATAGTCGGTATAAAATGCTTTGTTATATAATGTCGATTTAACTACATCACTAAAAATTTCAGGAATATATTCAGTTGCATAAATATCATTTTCGATTGCTTCTAAACAAAGTTCAATGTCTTTATATTTTACTGGTATAAATTCTAATAATTGACCATTTTTTTTAACTACATTTAAACAGTCCTCATATGTTAAAAAATTTTCTGGAATATACATTATTGCTATTGACGATAGTTTTAAAGCAAATGTACACATATCTGCCGTTAATTCTTCTCTTGGAATGTTTTGTATTGCAGAAATATTTCTAAGAATATCATCATAATAAATATTTTCTTTTGTTCTTTTCATTATATTATTATAATTGTAATTATCTTTAATATTTTTAATTTCATTTTTTATTATATATAATGGCTTTATATTCAATATATGACAAGGACGGCAAAAAAATAGATTTGTCGATTGATGATGTTGTTATTCGAGCCTATGAAAATACAATTGTCATCGATAATGAAGTTAAAGAAATTATATCAAGATATGAAAAAAGAATTCCTCTTTACGATATTTTAACAAAAAAAATTTATTTGGTTTATGGAGATAATGTATATGAGAGAGTCGTGAGAAATCATTATCGATTACTTGATAATCCAGATAATGAACTTTATAAAAAAAATGAACATATTATGAAAAATTATAATTTAGACAAACTAAAAACTATTTATTATAAATTATTTTATTTATCGCAACCACAAACTATAACACATTGTCAACGACCTTCTTTTTCGCCAATAATGTCACATATTACTCCATATTATACAAAACATGAATTAATACAACTTGGATTAAATTTAAAATTGATAAGCATAAAAGATGTTGAACAATTTGATGGGAAAAAAATTTGCGATATTATAAAAAACAATGACATTAGTTATGAAACTTTAGTAGAAAATCAGGATTATATTTTTAAAGAAAAAGTTATTGGATTAGTTAAAAATTATTCACTACATGGCTCTTTTTATATGAATAACTATCTTCGAAACATTAAAATGAGAAATTTTAACATCGAAAAACAAATAATAGAATTAACAAAAATTATTCGCGATGCTCCAACACTTAAAAATGATTTTAGTTTATTCCGATTTATAAAAGACGACTTTTTTTTATCTCATTTAAAAATCGGCGACACCTATATTGATGATGGGTTTATGTCATGTACTCGAAATCCATTTTATTACGAATCGTCCAAAACATATGTTTTTGGATTTATATTATTAAAAATAAATATTAAAAAAGATAAAGACCATGTATTATTTATTGAAAGTTATTCTAATTTTCCATATGAACAAGAGGCGATTTTTTCACCATGGTCAAAATTGCGATTAGACAGTATTAATGATTCTTTTGAATATTATTCGTTTGATAAGGAATTCCAAAAAAAAATGACGAGAAAGTATGAATTCACTTATTTAGGCACTGATAAAAGTGCCGAAGAGTCGTTCTACAATAAAGCAAAGAAAAAAAAAGTTCCGGAGTTAAAAATAATTGATTTATTTAATGATAATTTTGAGGTATTAGACCTCACAACGGCAAATAGTGATGAAGAATATTTAGTAAATCGTTTAGATACTTTTATTAAATTATATTCAAATGAAAACTATCAATTCAAAATAAAACTTGGTAATAAAGAATATATTTTTCAAATTGAGTCATATGATGCGACTGGGTTATATGCACCATTTTTTTATTACAAAGTAAAAAATGGAATAATGTTTTATTTAGTTGGAGATAAAGGTAATATCAATTTATTATTAGAAATCGGTGATGAAATACATGTGAATTACTATTTTAAAAATAGTGTTTCTGAAAAAATGGATCCAGAATTTATAAAATGGATTTCAATGCTGGCATATCATTTACAAATATCATCTGTTATAATTCATCCCGATTATTATTCAAGTCGCAATAATTCTGGCACAAATAAATTTTATCAACAAATAACATATCAAGGCAATATTTACGACTATTTAAAAGACAAAAAAAAATATTTTGAAAATATTTCTGAAATAAATCAACATTTTAATTACTTCAAATTAGATTCATTTAGAAAAACAAATGCAGAAGAAATATTAAGAGAACACGACCACGATGAATTGTATTTATTATACATGAATAATAAAAATAAAATAAAATCTGTCGCAGATTTATATTTATTTTTAGTAGATTACCAACCTTTTTATTTATCTGTATTTTTAAATAAAATAAAAAGAATTTGTAATGATTTAGATAATCCTTTTTTAGATCCATATTATCAATTAAATGTTGGGCATTATTTATACAATAACGGTATAATAAAACTTTTGCCAGAAATAAAAACTGATTATAATGAAGATGAAATAAAAACAGTCCAAAGAGATACTTTACTTAGCAAAATAAAAATTCCAAGAATTTTTTCAAGACAAAGATTATTTTCTATCGCCAATTAAATTAATATAAAAATTAATATATTAATTTAATAATTAATGATAGGTGGGTTGACAATAAATGATAAATATATTTTATTGAAAAATATTGGTGAGGGAGAATATGGTGAAGTGTGGTTAACGTGTCATTTTAACAACAAGCCTTCATTTTATGCATTAAAATTTCAACCAATTAAATATAAATACACATTTGAAAGAGATTTATCTATTCCACCAGCAAAATATATATGTTCTATTTTAGAAACGTTTGACATTACAATTAATGAAGAGGAATATTGTGTGGCAGTATTTGAATTAATGTGTGGTTCAGTATATGATATTATTGAAAGAGGTAGATATAAATTTGGTGTTCCATTAGGGGTTGCAAAAATAATTACTAAACAAATATTAGAAGGACTTGTTTATCTTCACGACAAATTGAAAATAATTCATACCGACATTAAATTAGAAAATATTTTATTAAAAGGACATAGCATATCAGTACAAAAAATTATTAACATAATCGAAAATGCACCATTAATAGATATGTACAATAAATGTCGTGACAACTTCCCTTTATTCGGAACACTTGTCTACAATTTAATTATAGATTATATATCTGATTCAGAAGAAGAAACAACCGAGTCAGAAGAATCAGAAGAAGAGTCAGAAGAAGAGTCAGAAGAAGAGTCAGAAGAAGAAGAGGAAGAGTCAGAAGAGGAAAGTGATTCAGACAAGATGGACACAGAAGAGAATAATCGCAGACAATCTTGTCCAGATATTATTGGTGTTATCGAAGATGATGACGTTGAATCTTATTATGATTTTTGTGAAAAATTAAATAAAGTGGATGAAATAAAAAATTTAGATAAATTAGAAAAAATTGTTAATGATAAATTTATTTTAAATCCACAAATTAAAATAAGTGATTTTGGTAATATCACATATATTAATAATAAAGATACAAATGAATTACAACCAAGAGGATTTCGAGCACCAGAAATTATACTAAATCATGAATATGACGAAAGAATTGATATTTGGTCTATAGGATGTTTATTATTTGAATTATTAACTGGATTTGTGTTATTTCATATATCAGATGAGGTTGATATCAATAGAGATATACATCATTTATTTTTGATAGAAAAAATTTGTGGACCATTACCAAAAGATTTAATTGATAATTCACAAAGAGGAAAATATTTTTACTATAAAAATAAATTAAAAGGAGTTAAAGAAATTATCCCTATTAATATTGAAACGATTTTAATAAATCAACACAAATTTAGTGTAAATGATGCAAAAGATGTCGGCAGATTTATGAGAAAATGTTTTGCATATAAAAATAGATTTACTGCAGAGATGGCATTAAAAGATGATTTTTTTAAATAAACATAGTTATATTAATGTTTATTTAAAAAAAGATGATTTTTAAATAAACATAGTATTACTATATTTATTTAAATGCGATTAATTTAAATATAATTAACTAAAAGGAAATGATTTTGAATCATTATTACTCTTATTAATTATATTTGAACTATATGTCTTTTTTTGGCAAATTCGATTAATAGATGATGATGATGTAATACAGTCATCATCTCCTCTCGTTCCTCTCCAACCGTCCATATACGCACTTATTTAATTACTAATTAAAATGATAATGGATTTATCAGTCAGTTAAATTTTCAATTTTTTTATATAAGGAATTATTGATTATAATTAAATAAAAAAATCATGGAAAACGGCAATATGTTTGATATGTATCTTTATAAAGAAGAAAAAGAAGAGAAAAAGGAAGAACCGCAAGTAGAAGTGGTAGAGAAAAAGGAAGAAGAAAACATTGATATTAATACAATAATCAATTATACCGAAGATCAATTTAGTAAACTTTCTTCTTTAGAATTATTAAAATTACAATGTTATGTATCGAAATATGTTAGAACGTCATTAAAAGAAACTTCAAATGATGTAAATAGTATTATTAAATATTTAGAATGGTTATCGACAACATCAACAATACTATCAGAACGTGCCGGACTACAATTAATTCCACCAAAAGAACAATTAAAACAAGATAGAATTCCTCGATGTTCATATAAATTTTGCCAAAAAACAAGTGATTGTACTTATTTTTATGTCAAAGGTTCCAGAAAATGTAATGCGCAACACTACGTTCACAATATTGTTTATAATGATATTGTTGCTTTAATAAAATATATTAATAGTGGGAAAAATGTTATGAGCGAGATTGAAACATCAATTAATACAATTAATTTTGTCCTTATTCATATGTATAACGAATTATTTACACTTGACTATTATCGTGGCCATAATAGTTATAAATTTCACGATGTTAATAACAACGACAATGATTGGAAAACAGTTGCTCCCAAACATAAACATTACCAAAAAAGAAAATAATGATTATATTAAATTATAATCATTATTCATTTGTCCATAAAATCTTCCAGCCTGTCTTCCTTTACCACCTGTGAAATATGATGTTTTCTTGTTTACTTCTTTCTTTACTTCCTCCTCTGCACCATCCTCTGCACCATCCTCTGCACCCTCCTCTGCTCCATCCTCTGCACCATCCTCTGCACCATCCTCTT
>JACCDO010271842.1_pt1 | contig 34530 bp, 31 predicted proteins | sample 7446101 | NCBI WGS metagenome assembly JACCDO01 (sample SAMN15323440, study PRJNA562643) | freshwater metagenome | isolation source: river surface water | place: USA:Blue River Watershed | collected 2017-08-16 | reverse complement strand
TTCCGCTCGGTGCGGCGGAAATACCACACGCCGGTTGCGAGGAGGACCAGACCGGTCAGCACCGACGAGGCGAGGCCGGGCAGGTGGAGGTCGGTGCGGCCGCCGAGCAGGCACCAGCGCACGCCGTCGACGACGCCGGCGAGTGGGTTGATCGCGAGCAGGTCGCGCCAGTTGGGCATGAAATCGGTGCGGAAGCCGACCGGCGTCACGAACATGCCGATCTGCAGGATGAACGGCGTGATGAAGCGGAAGTCGCGGAATTTCACCGTGAGCGCACCGATCCACAAACCGGCGCCCAGCGCGATCATCAGCGCGAGCAGCACAAAAAGCGGGAGAAACAGAATCTGCCACCCGGGCAGGACGCCGAAGGCAGCGCATGCGGCCAGCGCGAGCACCAGCATCACGGCAAAATCGACCAGCGCGACCGCGAGCGCCGAGATCGGCATGATGAGGCGCGGAAAGTAAACTTTGCTGATCAGGTGGGCGTTGCCGACGAGGCTGTTGCCCGCGCCGTTGAAGGCGCCCGTGAACAACTGCCACGGCAGCAGGCCGCAGAGGACAATCAGCGGATAAGGCAGGCCGCCGTCGGGCATCTTGGCGAGTTTGCCGAAGACGAAGGTGAGCAAGACGGTCTGCACCGCGGGCTGCACGACCGCCCAAGCGATGCCGAGGACGGCCTGTTTGTAGCGGACCTTGACGTCGCGCCACGCGAGGAAGCCGGCCAGTTCCCGGTAGCGCCAGAGGTCGCGCCAGTATTGCGCCGAGGCGCGGCCGTTGCCGATGACGAGCTCGCGTTCCTGGGTCATGCCGTGCGGAGATGGGATTCGAGACGTGTGCGGAAATTGGGAAACGAGAACATGTCGGCGCGCGCGTGGAGCGCGGCGACGTCCCACGGGTGTTGCAGGGCGGCGATGCACGCCGACGCCAGCGCGGCGGGCGCACCAAACGGCACGAGCAGTCCGCTGGAGGAATCGATCACCTCGGGCGCGCCGCCGGCGTCGGCCGCGATGCACGGCTTCCCGTGCGCGAACGCCTCGAGGTAAACGAGGCCGAAACCTTCGCCCCGGCTCGGCAGCGCGAAGAGCTGGCAGGCGTGGAAGTGTCCGCGGAGATCGGCGTCCGAAACCCGACCGCAAAATTCGACCGCGGCGGCAACGCCGTGCTGTTGCGCGAGTGCCTCCAAGCGTGGACGGTCATCGCCGTCGCCGACGATGCGCAGGCGGGCGTGCGGCACGGCGGCGCGGATCGCGGGCAGCGCCTCGATCAGGTGATCGATGCCCTTGTAGGCTTCGGCCGCAGAGAGGCGGGCGACGGCCAGGATCAGCCCCGGCTCGACTGCGCCGGGGGCGGACGGCACGACGGAGAACTGGGGGTCGAGGGCGTTGGGCTGCACCACGAGTTTTTGCGGATCGATGCCCGGGAGGTTGCGCAGCATCTCGCGGCGGGTGAAGTCGCTCACGCAGAGAATGCGTTCCATCCGGGTCAGGTTGGCGGCCTCGGCAGGTGAATACGAACGCCAAACTTCGATGCCGTGCGCCACGAGGTAGCCGCGGAGCCGGCGATTGAGCAGGCGGGCGACGCGCACGAGCGGGAGGAGGTGCACGTGTCCGCAGACGATGCGATCGGCGTGCCGCGCGAGCAGGAGCGTGCGGAGAGAGAAGCGCAGTTTCTTCCGCGCTCCGCACACGACCGGTCCCAGCGCGGCATTGGCGAAAGGCGTGAGCTGCTCGGAGGTGAGAGCGACGTCGTTGAGGGCGGCGAGGGCCACGCGGTCGTCGTCGCCGGCCATTTCGCAGAGCGCCTTGAGATAGAGACGCAGGATGCGCTCGATGCCTCCGTGGGTGGCGAAGAGTGCCGGGCAGAGGAGCAACGTCTTCACGCGGAGGCGGACGGGCGGGGGGCGCCGCGGTTCACGAAGGCGACGAGCATCGCGGTGCTCCAGACACGGCTCCAAGCCCGATCGTCGCGGCCCGCGAGAAACGGACGGCAGAGCGCATCGACACCCGTGGGCTCGAGCAGTCCGGTGCGCCGCACGCTGTCGGCCGAAAGCGTCTCGGCCAGCCAGGGCCGGAGTTCGCGGCGCATCCAGAGAGGAAACGGAAACGTGAAGCCGCGTTTCGCGCGGGTGAGGAGTTCGGGCGGGAGCACGTCGCGGGCGGCGGCGGCGAGCACGGACTTGGGCTGGTGCGGCGTGTTGCGCCATGCGGTAGGCTGGCGCCAGAGCCACTCGATGAACGGGCGATCGACGAACGGCACGCGCAGCTCAAGCGAGTGGGCCATGCTCATCATGTCCGAATCGCGCAGGAGCAGATCGGCCATGTAGCCGCGCATCTCCCAGGCGCTGGCCGTCGCGAAGGCATCGGAAGCCGGGAGGTCTTCGCGCAACGCGCCGAGCTGCGGGTGTTCAATCCGGGCGGGCGGAGACTTCAGCAGTCGGCGCAGCTGGCGATTGGACAGGACCCGGCGCTGGGCGGCGGCGAGGGCGTGGCGGTCACGGGCGGTCGCGATGAGGTCGGCGAGTTTCTCGCCGCGCACGCCGGCGAGCGGGAGCGGAGCCGCGAGCAGGCGGGCTACGGGTGGCGGCAGGCGGCGCCACCGCTCCATCCACGGCGTGAGACGCGGCAGATTGCGGAAGCTCGGATATCCGCCGAAGAGCTCGTCGCCGCCGAGGCCGGAGAGCGCGACGGTGACGCCGCCGGCGCGTGCCGCCCGGCTGGCGTAGTAGGTGTTGATGCCGTCCCCGGTGGGATGATCGAGCGAGGCGACGATGCGGCCGAGGTCGTTGGCGACATCCGTGCCGCGGACCACCGTCGTCCGGTGTTCGCTGCCGATGAAACGGGCGGTGGCTTCGGCGGCTTCCGCTTCGGTGAAGGCGGACTCGTCGAAGCCGATCGAAAACGTTTTCAGGCGGCCGGGCATTTTTCGCGCCATGAGTCCGGCGATGACCGCAGAATCGAGACCGCCGGAGAGAAAGGCGCCGACTGGCACATCCGCGAGGCAGTGCGCGGAGAGGGTGTCCTCCAACTGCGCCCGCAAGGCTGCGGAAAACTCCCCCGGATCGCCGGACGCTGCGTGCGTATCCGCCGCAGGGAAGCGCCAGTAGACGCGGCGCGTGAGCTTGCCGTTTTGGAAGCTCGCGGACTCGCCGGGCTGGAGGCTCGTGACCGAGCGATAGATCGTCCGGGGGGCGGGCACCGATTGCCACGCGAGAAAATCGGCGGCGGCGGCGGGATCGATCTCGAGCGGACGGGGGGCGGCGAGGGCGAGGGCGTTGAGCTCCGAGGCAAAAGCCAGGCGGCCGGCGGCGTGTTGCAGATATAGCGGTTTGATGCCGAACGGATCGCGCGCGAGAAAGAGACGCTTTTCATGCGCATCCCACGCGGCGAACGCGAACATCCCTCGCAGCCGCGGCAGGCACGCCTCGCCCCAACGCGTGAAGGCCGCGAGCAGGACCTCCGTGTCGCACGTCGTGCGGAACTGCCAGCCGTCGCTGAGTTGGTCACGGAGTTCGCGGAAGTTGTAGATGGCGCCGTTGAAGACGACGGAGATCCGGCCGTCGGGGCTCTGCATCGGCTGCCGACCGTTCTTGGGATCAAAGATTGCCAGCCGGCGCATGCCGAGGGTGGCCGGGTCGGCCGAGGTCACGCCCTCATCATCGGGCCCGCGGTGCACCATGGCGCGACACATCTGCCGAACGATGGCGGAACGCTCCTCCGGGGAGAGGCTTTCCGCGATCAAGCCGGCGATGCCGCACATGGTGTAAAAGCCGAGCGCACTCTTTTGCCAAAGCTTCGCCCCGTCACTTCTTTAGGAGTGGTGCCGGGGTCCGCGTGGAAACGCGATTTCTGCCGCTTTGAGGTAGGGTCAACCCCCCAGCGGTGGAAGCTTAAAGTAGCCCCGGGACGTATCCCGGAGCAATGCGGTCATACGCAGATGGATCGGCTCACTTCGGCGGCTCTTGCGGGCGAAAAAAGCTGCTCGATCAGAACCAAAGCGAACTCCAGTGCCGTGCCGGCGCCGCGTGACGTAACGATGCGTTGGTCGACGATCACTTTTTCGGCCGGCTCGAGTCCGGGCAACTCGGCGGCGACGGAGAAATGTGCGGTGTGCCTTCGGTCCGACAGCAGGCCGGCGTCGAGCAGCACGGTGGGCGCAGCGCAGATCGCCGCGAGGAGTCGGCCGGCCGCGGCATGTTGGAGCACGCAGGCGCGCACGCGTGGATCTGCACGCAGCCCCTTCACGCCCGGGCCGCCGGGGAGAAACAGGCAGTCGAACGTGGAGCCGGTGGCGGGCAGGGCGTTCAGGGCGGTGTCGGCGGTCAACCGGATGCCGGATCGGCCGGTCACCGTGGTGGAGTCACTCAGGCTGGCGACGATGACCTCGGCGCCCGCCCGACGCAGGAGGTCGATCGGAGTCACCGCCTCAATCTCTTCGAAGCCTTCCGCAAGCAGCACGAGCACGTTTGGCATCACGGGAGCCAAGAGCCGGACGGGCGGGGTGCACACAAAATTTTTGCTTCGTGGCTCCGGGAGCGCTCCATTCCGAGACAATGGATTCTCCCGACCCTCTGCGGGGCAAGACCCTGGTGATCTTCGGCTGCGGCTACGTGGGCGGGGCCGTCGCAGCGGAGGCGGTAAAGCGTGGAGCCACCGTGACGGCGTTGACGCGCAACGCCGCCAAGGCGGCGGGGCTGCGGGCCGCGGGGATCGAGACGATCGAAGGGGAACTCGCGGAGGCTGCCTGGCATGAGCGGCTCACGGTGGCGCCGGATTTTGTGTTGAACTGCGTGAGCTCCGGCGGCGGCACGCTGGAGGATTATCGCCGGAGTTATGTGGATGGCATGCGTTCGATTCTGACGTGGGCCCGGCAGGTGGGTGGGGTGGGCGCGGTCGTCTACACGAGCAGCACCTCGGTGTATCCGCAGGGCGATGACGCGCTCGTGACCGAAGACGCGGGACACGAGGGCGTCTCGGAGCGCGGCGCGCTGTTGCTGGAGACCGAACGGTTGCTCCGCGGGGCTGGCGACGTTGTGGGGCGGCGTTTTGTCCTGCGGCTGGCGGGAATCTACGGTCCGGGCCGGCATTACCTGCTCGACCAGGTCCGGAGCGCGACGGTGTCGGGGCTAGGACATCACCGGCTGAATCTCATTCACCGCGACGATATCGTCCGCGCCGTGCTGGCATGCCTGACGGCTGCGGAAGGAGGGGCGGCGACGGCTTTGGCCGAAGGCGGAGTTTTCAACCTGGCGGACGATCAGCCCACGCCGAAAGCGGAGGTGGTGGCCTGGCTGGCGGACCGGCTGGGGGTGCCGATGCCGGCGTTCACGGGCGAACCGGCGGGCGGGCGGCGGACGCAGGTGCCGAATCGGCGGATCAGCAACGCGCGCGTGAAGGCGGTGCTGGGCTGGATCCCGCAATATCCGGATTACCGCGCAGGCTACGAGAACGTGTTGTCGGATTGACCCGGGGCGCGGAAAGCGTCTGTTCGTCACTCCCTCGGCGACTGGTGCGCGAGGAATTTTCAACCCATCGAACCATGGCTGGACTAGGCAAACTCGTTAAACAGGCGGAGAAAATGAAGCGCGGCATCGAGGCGCTTCAGGCGCAGCTCGAAGCGAAGGAGCTCGAGGTGACCGCCGGCGGCGGAGCGGTGAAGGTGAAGATCAGCGGCGCCGGCAAATTCCTCGGGCTTACGCTCGACCCCGAGTTTCTGAAGGAAGACGCGAAGGTGGTGTCGGAGACGGTGCTCGCCGCGGTGCAGGATGCCTCGAAGCAGGCCAAGGAATACAACGAGGCGGAGATGCAGAAGATCACGGGCGCGTTTCAAATGCCCGGCCTTTTCTGACCGCGATTGCGCGGTGCCGGTATTCCGGGGCGAGCGATAACCCGGGCGGCCCCGGCGCGTTTTCCCGTAGCCCCGCGCCTGCATGACACCGGCTTTCGAGAAGCTGCAGAAGCACCTGAAACAGCTGCCGGGGCTCGGCTTCCGCTCTTCGGAACGCATCGCCCTGCACCTGCTGGTGGAGAAACCGGCGCGGTTACCCGAACTGGTGCGGGCGCTCGAGGAGGCCGCCGGCTCCGTGCGACGCTGCACGCGGTGCGGCAATCTGGCCGAGGGGGAGTTGTGCGCGATATGTGGCGACGAGAAACGGGACGGGGCGCAGCTGTGCGTGGTGGAGCACGTGCCGGATCTGGTGGCGATCGAGCGGAGCTCCGCGTTTCGCGGCCGCTATCATGTGCTGCACGGCAAACTTTCGCCGATCCACGGGGTCGGACCGGGGGATCTCAACCTCGATTCGCTGCTCGCCCGGATCGCGGGCGGGGAGGTCACGGAACTCATTCTGGCGCTGCCGAACGACGTGGAAGGCGAGGCGACGTGCCATTACATCATGGAGCATCTGCCGCAGGGCTGTGCGGTGAGCGCGACGCGCATCGGCTTCGGTCTGCCGAGCGGGGGCGGCGTCCTTTACGCGGATGCCGTGACGCTCCGGAGTGCGCTGGAGGCGCGCCGAGGGTATAAGTGACGGCGTGGACCTCGTATCAGATTTTCACTTGCCGGCAGGATGGCACGCAGGCAACGATCCCGCCCGTTCCTTACTGCGGGCGTAGTATATCGGCTATTATGTGGGCTTCCCAAGCCTGAGAGGCGGGTTCGACTCCCGCCGCCCGCACCAATCAGTTGTCAGGTCACACCCCCAACATAAACATGAAGTCCTCCAAGTTCGTCGCCGCGTTTGCGGCTCTCTCCATGATCGCCGCTGGCGCGCTCTTCGCCGCGGATAAAGAAGCCAGCAAGCCGGGTGGCTGCTGCACCAAGGCCGCCAAGGATGGCAAGACCTGCGCTCATCCGTGCTGCGTCGAAGCCGCCAAGGCGGGCAACAACTGCACGAAGTGCGGTGGCTCGGGCAAGATCGCCAAGACCGAAGCCAAGAAGTAATCGGACCTGTTTCCGACTTCCGACCTTTTCGAACCGCGCGCCGCAGGGCGCGCGGTTTTTTGTTGGGCGAATACGGCCGCTCGAAGGCGGGCCGCCCGCGCGGGCGTCAGACGTCCGCGGCGACGTGCTCTTCGCGGAGATTCCGCCAGCGCGCGAGCACGCGGCGATGAATGTCGGCCGGCGAGAGCCCGTAGGCGGCGCGCAGCACGTCCACGTTGGTGCCGTGCTCGACGAACTTGTCGGGCCAGCCGATGCGTTCGACGGCGGTGGGGCAGTCCGCGTCTTGCAGCGCTTCGAGCACTGCGCTGCCGAAGCCGCCGGCGAGGACGTGATCCTCCATCGTCACAAGGAGCGGGATGCACGCGGCGTGGCTCAGCAGGAGGGCGCGATCGAGGGGCTTGACGAAGCGGGCGTTCACGACGCCGACCGAAAGGTGTTCCTCGGCGGCGAGGCGGGCGGCGAGCGCGAGTGCGTCCTGCACCATGCTGCCCAGGGCCCAGATCATGATGTTGGAGCCTTCGCGCAGCACTTCCGCGTGGCCGACCGGGAGGAGGGCGGGCTGCTCCTTGATCTTCACGCCCGTGCCGCTGCCGCGGGGGTAGCGGATGAAGCCGGGGCCCGGCAGCTGCAGCGACGTGTGCAGCATGTCGACGAGTTCGTCCTCATCCTTCGGCTGCATGACGACCGCGTTGGGCACGCAGCGCAGGTAGGAGAGATCGAAGAGTCCGTGGTGGGTCGGTCCGTCGTTGGGCGAGAGCCCGGCGCGGTCCATGCAGAATGTGACCGGCAGCGACTGGAGGGCGACGTCGTGGATCACCTGGTCGTAGGCGCGCTGGAGGAAGGTCGAATAAATCGCGCAGACCGGCCGGAAGCCTTTCGTGGCCAAGCCGGCGGCGAAGAGCACGGCGTGCTCCTCGGCGATGCCCACATCGAAGAACTGCTGCGGTGCACCGGTGGCGAGATGCGAGAGCCCCGTGCCGCTTGGCATCGCGCCGGTGATGCCGATGACCTTGGGATTGGCGCGGGCAAAGCGGGTGAGGGCCTGACCGAAGACGTCCTGGTAGGCAGGCGGTGCGCCGGCGCCGGATTTCCGGTTCTCGCCGGTGATGGGATCGTAGGGGCCGGCACCGTGGAAGCGCTCGGGGTGCGCGATGGCGGCCTCGAGGCCCTTGCCCTTCTTGGTGAGCACGTGGATCAGCACGGGCACGTCGCACTGTTTCGCGAACTCCAGGTTCTTGCTCAGGGCCTCGAGATCGTGGCCGTCGACCGGTCCGAGGTAACGCAGGCCGAATTTCTCGAAGAGGGAGGATTCGACGAAGAAGTCCTTGGTCTCGCGTTTCCACTTTTGGTAGACGCGATTCATTTCCACGCCGGCCGGGAAGCTCTTGAAGAACGCCTCGATGTCGTGGTGGAGCTTGTTGTAGGTCCGGCTGGTGCTGATGCGGTTGAGGTAATGGGAGATCGCGCCGACATTCTTCGCGATCGACCATTCGTTGTCGTTGAGGATGACGATCAGCCGCTTGGTGGAGGTGACGACGTTGTTCAGCGCCTCGAGCGTGATGCCGCAGGTGAAGGCGGCGTCGCCGCACACTGCCACGACATGCTCATTCGTGCCGCGCAGATCGCGGGCGGTCGCCATGCCCAGTGCCGCGGACAGGGCGGTGCCGGCGTGGCCGGCGCCGAAGGCGTCGTGGGGACTCTCGGCCCGGTAGAGGAAGCCGCTCGCTCCGCCGGACTGGCGCAGCTTGTGGAAATACTCGCCGCCGCGGCCGGTGAGGAGTTTGTGCACGTAGCCCTGATGGGCGACGTCGAAGACAAACTGGTCGTCCGGGGAGTGGAAGACCCGGTGGAGCGCGATCGTGAGCTCGACGACCCCGAGGTTCGGTCCGATGTGACCGCCGTTGCGGGAGGTGACCGAGATGAGCTCCTCCCGGATTTCCTGGGCGAGCCGCGGCAGTTGGGTGGGCGTGAGGGCCTTCACATCGGCCGGGCCGCGAATCCCGTCCAGCAATCTGGACGCGGGCGTGGGAGACGGTGCTTTCATCAAGGGCGGGTGGGGAGGAGCGACGGGGGCGTCATTCGTCGCGCGCGGTTTCAAATTTCTCGAAGGCGGTCGAGCCGTCCTTCTGTTTCTTCAGCTGTTCGATCCGGAGTTCGGCATCCTTGAGCCGCGTCTCGCAGACGCGGATGAGGCGGGAGCCTTCCTCGAAGCGGGCCAATAGCTCGGCCAGCGGAACCTCGCCGGACTCCATCGATTCCACGATGGATTCGAGCCGCGCGAGGGCGGCTTCGAAGGTGACTTTGGGTTCCGATGGTTCCACGTCGGGGACGATGGGAAACGGTGGGGCCATTTCAAACCATCTTTGACTCAAGGCCCGGCGCCACCGGGGAATCGGCCGCGCGGGGTGGGCCGTCCTTTACCTGCGAATACGAGGGAGTTTGAGCTGGCGGCGTCGCCCAATTCGCATGGATTGGGCCCATGGTCCTCGTCTTGAGCTGTGTCGCGGCGCTGATGGTCCTGCGTCTCGTGGCGGAACTGGTGCTGGCGGCGTTGAACCGCGCCGAAGTGCGGCGGAATGCCGCGGTGCGTCCGCCCGGCGTGGCGGCGATCATGGACGAGGCCACCTACGGAAAGGCGGTGGCCTACACGCTCGAGAAATCGCGCTTCGGCGTGGTGACCGGAATCTTCGACACGCTCGTGCTCGCGCTGGTGGTTTTCGGCGGCGTGCTGCCGATGTTGTATTCGCAGGTGGCGGGCTGGGGTGGACCGGAGTCGGCGTGGTCGCGGGCGCTGTTTATCCTGATCGCGGGTGTGCTGATCTCGATTCCGTCGCTGCCCTTCGAATGGTGGGAGCAGTTTCGTTTGGAGCAGAAATTCGGCTTCAACAAGAGCACCGCGGGCTTGTGGCTGTCGGACAAGGTGAAGGGCCTGCTGCTTACGTTCGCGATCGGTTTTCCCCTGCTCTGGGCGCTGCTGGCGCTGGTGAACCTGGCGGGCGGCAACTGGTGGATCTGGGGCTTCGCTCTGATTTTCGGGTTCCAGCTGCTGATGCTGATTCTCTATCCGAAACTGATCCTGCCGCTCTTCAACAAACTCACGCCGTTGCCGGCGGGCGATCTGCGCGACCGGCTGATGGCGCTGGGCGACCGCACCGGGTTCAAGGCGCAGGCGATCGAGGTGATCGACGGATCGAAGCGTTCGGGGCACTCGAACGCCTACTTCACGGGCTTCGGCCGCTTCCGGCGGATCGTGCTGTTCGACACGCTGATCGCACAGCTCTCGCCGGAGGAACTCGAGGCGGTGCTCGCGCATGAGATCGGCCATTATCGCCGCGGGCACATTCCGAAGATGATCGCGATGTCGGCGCTGCTGATGTTCGGCGGCTTTGCCGCGATCGCGTGGCTCGCGCGGAGCCCGTGGTTCACGCCTTCTTTCGGATTTCCGCCCGGGGAGATTGCGCCGGCCTTCCTGCTGTTCGGGCTGTTGAGCGGTTTGGTGACGTTCTGGTTCACGCCGCTGGGGAACCTTCTGTCGCGCAAATACGAATACGAAGCCGATGCCTTTGCCCGGGAGGCAATGGGCGGGGCGGGGCCGATGGTCGGCGCCCTGCGCAAGCTCGCGCAGAAGAACCTCACGAATCTCACGCCGCACCGCTGGTTCAGCGGCTTCTATTATTCGCACCCCACGCTGGTGGAGCGGGAGGCGGCGTTGGCGAAGGCCTGACGGCGGGCGTGCGACCATGAAGCCGGGTGGCAGGTGGCGTTGGCTGGTCTGGCTGCTGTGCCTCGGCACCGCGGCAGCCGAGACCGTCACGCTGGCGACCTACAACGTGGAGAACTACGGGGCGGCGAATCGGATGACGGAGGCGGGATACCGGAAGGATTATCCCAAGCCCGAGCCGGAGAAGCAGGCGCTGCGCCGGGTGATCGCGGCGCTCGGCGCGGATGTGCTCGTGCTCCAGGAAATGGGGCCGCAGGTCTACCTCGACGAACTGCGGCGCGATCTGAAGGCGGAGGGCTGCGAGTATCCGCACGCGGCCCTGGCGAGTGCGGCGGATCAGGACCGGCACCTGGCGGTGCTGTCGCGGCGGCCGCTGCGCGGCGTGACCACGCACGACGATCTCGCTTTCACCTATTTCGGCGGGCGCGAGACGGTGAAGCGGGGATTGCTGGAAGTGACGATCGCGACGGCGGCGGGCGAGGTCACGGTGTTTGCGGTGCACCTGAAAAGCCGGTTCACCGACCGGCCGGAGGATCCTCTCTCCGCGGTGCGGCGCGGGGCCGAGGCGACCGCGGTGCGCGACCGGATCCTGAAGCGTTTCCCGGAACCGGCGGGTGCGCGTTTCGTGATCCTCGGCGATTGCAACGACAGTCGGACCAGTCGGACGCTCGCGGCGCTGCAGAAACGCGGCAAAACGGAGATCGCCGTGCTGCTGGGGGCCGCCGACTCGCGCGGCGAGACGTGGACGCATGCGTTTCGGAAAGAGGACTCCTATTCCCGGGTCGACCACATCCTGGTGTCGCCCGCGCTGCTGCCGCGGGTGCAGAACGGCGCGGCGCGCATCCACGATGGTGCGGGCGTGCGTGAAGCCAGCGATCACCGGCCGGTGGTTGTCCGGCTGGACTTCGGGGCACCGTAGCCTGACGGGCCGGACATGCCGATGGCCGCCGTTGCGGCGGGCACGGAAACAAACTCAGCGGGCGGAGACGCTGACCGGAACGTTGACCTCGCCGTTGCCGTAACCCTTCAGGAAGAGCGCGCCATTGCCGGGACGGCCGCCTTCGACGGTCACGGTGACGAACGTCTGGCCCTGCGGCACGACGACCTCGGGCATGATCACGCTGTCCGGGACATCCGTCTGGACATCGATCAACGTGCCGCCGGCCGGAGCGGGATTTGGCAACGTGAAGGTGAGGAGCGTGCGGTCGCCGGTGCGCAGCGTGAGGGCAGCGGGCGTGACGACGAGGTTGCTCGGATCGATGCGGAATGTGCCCACCGGAGAGTCGCCCGCGACGCTGGCGAGCGTGACGCGGTAGTTGCGGTTGGCCTCGAGGGCCGGGACGTAGAAACTCAGCGACGTGGGCGACTCGAACTGCGTGCGGGCGGGAGTGCCGTTGAAGGCGATGGTGTCCTGCGGCGTGAAGCCGCGGCCGAGCACGCTGATGCGGGCGCCGACGGGACCGCGGGTGACCTCGAGCGAGAGCACGTAGCGGCGGACGATCTGGACCTTCTCGACGGCCGTGTAGGTCTCGGCCGGGGTGGTGACATTGTTGCCCTCGATGTTGTAATTGACGAGGTAGTAATACCCGATCTGCGCTCGGCCGGGCGGGAGCTGATACTCAAAATCGTAGAGGCCTTGGCCGAGCGGGCTCGGTTTCATCGCGTGATTCTGTCCGTCGACGATGATGCGCGGCGAGATGCCGGTGACCGTGTTGGTGCGCGAGGTGACGCGCAGGCTGAAGGTGTAAATCTGCGACGGATTCTCCGGCATCGAGGCCGGCGTCAGGTTCGTCAACGTGACGTTTTCGCACCCCGAAAGGAACGCGAGGCAGGCGAGCCCGGCCAGCCAGACGATGATTTTTCTCGCGGGAGAAATTCGGTTGGTGTGCATTGGATTCCAGAGTGAAAAACCGGGCGGAGTTGCGTTAGTAATGAGCGGTCGACCGACAGAGCAAGCCAAAGGTGAGTCGTGTTCGGCGCTCGGGCTTTACGTGCACGTTCCATTCTGTGCGAGCACCTGCGACTTCTGTGCGTTCTATCAAACCGACCCGACCGCGGATGGGGTGAAGCGGTTCCTTTCGGGCATCGAACGCGAGCGGGATTCCGTCGCTTGGCCGGGACCGGTGAGCACGGTTTTCTGGGGCGGAGGCACGCCGGGGCTGCTGGCGCCGCGGCACCTGGAGCTGCTCGCGGCGGCGATCCGGCCGCGCTTCGGCGGCATGCCGCGGGAATGGACGATCGAGCTCGCGCCGGGTTCGGTTACGGAGGAAAGGCTGCGCGTGCTGCGCGACGCGGGCGTGACGCGGATCTCGCTCGGGGTGCAGAGTTTTCAGCCGGCGTTGCTCGATGGGCTGGGACGCCGGCATACGCGCGAGCAGGTCTTCCGCGCCTACGAGCGCATCCGCGCCATCGGTTTCCCGAGCGTGAATCTCGACCTGATGTTCGCGCTGCCCGGGCAGACCGCGGAAGAGTGGGCGGCGGACGTGCGGCAGGCGGTGGCGCTGGCGCCGGATCACCTCTCCACCTATTGCCTGACCTTCGAGGAGGACACGAAGCTCTGGCTCAAGCTCTCGGAGGGGCGCGTGAAACTCGATGTCGAGCGGGAGGCTGAACTTTATCTCGCCACGTGGGAGCAGCTCGGGGCGGCGGGCTACGCGCAGTATGAGGTTTCGAATTTCTGCCGGCCGGGCCAGGCGTGCCTCCACAATCTGAATACGTGGCGCATGCAGGAATGGGTCGGGCTCGGGCCGTCCGCGGCGTCGCAGCATGGCGGCTGGCGGGGCACGAACGTCGCCGATCTCGAGCGTTGGCGCGACGGGGTGGAGCGCGGCGAACGCGCGACGGAGGACCGGGTGCGGCTGACGCCCGAGCTGCTGGCGGAGGACGCGTTGATCTTTGGCCTGCGGATGAACGACGGCGTGGATCTGGCGCCGTGGCGGACGAGGGCTCCGGATGCGCCCTGGAGTGCGGTCGACGAGACCCTGCTGCGGCTGGAGGAGAATGCCCTGCTGCGGCGGGACGGCGAAACGGTGTGCCTCACGACGCGGGGCCGCCTGGTGGCGGATGCGGTGGGTGGTGAAATCATGGTGGCGTTCGAGGCGGCGCTGAATCCGGCATGAAGCGCGGGTCGGCACGGAAGGGCACTTTCTGGCTGGGTTTGCTGGCGGCGGGCGCGGCCTGGGCCGCGGAGGCGCCGCTGGTTTTCCAGACGGATTTTGGGCTGAAAGACGGCGCGGTGGCGGCGATGCGCGGCATCGCGGTCGGCGTGAATGCCCGGCTGCCGCTCCACGACCTCTCGCACGAGAACACGCCCTTCGACATCTGGGAGGGCGCATACCGTTTGAAGCAGGCGGCGCCTTTCTGGCCCGCGGGCACGGTGTTCGTCTCCGTGATCGATCCCGGTGTGGGGACCGAGCGTCGCTCGGTCGTGCTGCGGACGAAGTCCGGACACTACTTCGTGAGCCCGGACAACGGGACGCTCTCGTTGGTCGCGGAGGAGCTGGGTGTCGCGGAGGTGCGGCGGATCGACGAGGCGAAGCACATGCGGCCGGGGGCGGAGCGCTCCTACACGTTTCACGGGCGCGATCTCTTCGCGTTTGTCGGGGCGAAGCTCGCGGCGGGCATGATCGCGTTTGCCGACGTGGGGCCGGTGCAGGATGCGCCGCTGGTGGTGCTGCGGCTGCCGGAAGCGCGGCTCGAAAAGGGCGTGCTGCACGGGGCAGTGCCGGCCCTGGATTTCCGCTTCGGCAACGTGTGGACAAACATCGGCGAGGACCTGTTCGCGCAGCTGCGTCCCCGCGTGGGCGAGCGATTCCGCGTGGTCGTGGCGCGCAGCGGCGAGACGGTCTTTGCGGGCGAGGTGCCCTATGCGAAGACGTTCGGCGACGTGCCGGCGGGTGCGCCGCTCCTCTATTTGAACAGCCTGTTGAATGTTTCCCTGGCCCTGAACGTCGGTGATTTCGCGGCGCGCTATCGGATCGGATCCGGCGCCGCCTGGAGCGTGCGCCTCGAGAGGACCGCGCCATGAGCTGGCGGCGATTGCTGGCGGTAGTCGCCCTCGGGCTCGGCGTCGCGGGGTGTCAGAGCAGCGACGAAGCGAAGAAGGGGCCGACGCTCGTGCCGCGTTTCTTTCTCGAGGCGGGCAACGATGCCGCGGGCACTCCGCTCGTGCTGCCGCGGAGCGGTGTGAACGTGCGGGTGAATCCGAAGCCGGTGATCTCCGAGGTCGATATCGTCGATGCGGAACTGGTGCAGGTCGATCTCGGCAAGTGTCTCATGCTGCGGTTGGGGTCCGGCGCGATGCGGGATTTCTACCGGCTGTCGGGCTCGCACCAGGGGCGGCGTCTCGTGCTCGTGATGAACGGCGACGCGTGGGGGGCGCGGCGGATCGACGGCGCGATCACGGATGGCGTGATCTTCATCTTTGTGGAGAAAAACGACGAGGAGCTGCCGGCGATCGTGGCGGAGCTGAAACAGAGTCTGGCGGCGGTGCAGAAGGAAGTGCGGAGGAAGGGCTGATGACGGCGCGGCGTATCGACCTGCGGGCCTGGACCCGTCGACGCGTGGCGGTCGTGCTCGCGTTGGCGGCGGGGTGTTGGTCCTCGGGGTTTGCCGCCGAAGGCCGGCTCCAACTCGTGTGGCCTACGCCCGACAAGGCATGGGCCGAAGGCAGGCCGGCGTCCGAGTGGCTGCAGCATGCGGGCTCGGGCGATCCCGCATCGGGCGGCTTCGGTGGTGTGCGCAGCGGCGGGCGGCAGTTTCACGAAGGCATCGATATCCGGCCGGTGACGCGGGACCGTCGCGGGGTCCCGCTCGATCCGGTGTTTGCCGCGATGGCCGGCGTGGTGCGGCACGTGAGTGCGTCGCCGGGCGACAGCGGCTACGGGCGCTATGTCGTGCTCGAACATCCGGATGTTTCTCCCGCCGTTTACACGCTCTATGCGCACCTCGCGAAAATCGCACCGGGCGTGAAGGTGGGCACCAATCTCGCGGCCGGCGCCACGCTCGGCACGATGGGCCACAGCTCCGGCGGCTACATGATTCCCGTCGACCGGTCGCATCTGCACTTCGAGATCGGCGTGGCGGTGACGAAGGATTTCCAAGCGTGGTATGAGCGGCGGAAATTCGGCAGCCGCAACGAACACGGCATGTGGAACGGCATGAACCTGCTCGGGATCGATCCGCTCGCGTTCTACAACGAGTGGCGCGCGGGACGGGTGACCACGGTGCTGCCATATTTCCAACGCATGCCGACGGTCGTGCGTCTGCGCATCGCGACGTTTCGCACGCCGGACTTTGTCACGCGTTATCCGGCGCTGCTCACGAAGCCGCTGCCCCTCGGGCCGGTGGCCGGCTGGGAGATCCGCTTCAACTGGACCGGGCTGCCGTTTGCGTGGACGCCGCTGACGGTGGACGAGGTCGTCGGCATGCGGCCGCAGCAGCCGCAGATCCTCGAGGTGAATGCCGAGATCGAGAAGCGCGAGCGGAGCCGCAGCCTGGCGGTTGCGCGGCGCGGTGGCGGATGGACGGTCGGGAAGGATCTGGAGACGGTGCTCCAGCAGCTCTTCGGCCTGCGTTGAGGCGCGGCCGGGCGGGGTCAGCTCTGCGGCTTGAGCGTCGCGAGCAGCGTCCGAAATTCCGGGTGATGCTTGAGCGGCTCGAGATCGGGATCCTGCGCCATCCAGTCGAAATCGCGGTAGCCCAGTTCGACGGCGTGGCGGAGTTCGCGGAGGGCGTCGGATTTTCGCTTCGAAAGCGCGAGGCTGCAGGCGAGATTGTAGCGGGCGGTGGCGTTGGTGGGCTGCAGCTTCACCAGCTTGCGATCCATCTTCAGGCCGTCGGCGATGCGGCCCTGCCGCGTGTAGAGGCCGCCGAGGATCTCGACGACGTTGGCGTAAGCGGGGGAGCGGCGGAGGACTGACTCGAAGAACCGGATCTCGAACTCGGGATCGTGGGCGCTTTTCTTGGACATGCGGGTGGGAAAGCGGCGGGAAACTCAGGCGCGGCGGGGGCAGGTGCCGGTCTGGCGAAACTGGTTGCAGTGTGCGCTTACCTGGAGGCGCTGGCTGATCGGGGTGAGGCCGAGCTTCGAGGAGACGGTGTTGCCATACCACGACATGAACGGCGCGCTGATCTCGAAGATGCGGTCGCAGTCGACGCACACCACCTGGGCGATCTGCGTGCCGTCGCCCTCGCGGTTGGGGCGGTAAAGCTTCTCGCCGCTGCCGATGTCGACCTCACGGAGGAGCGCGCTCTCGGTCATGATCGGGAGCGTGCGGTAAACCGTGGCGCGCGAGACCGAGTCGTCGATCGCGCGGGCGTAATCCAGCAGCTGTTCGGCGGTGAAATGCTCGGGCTGGGCGAAGGCGGCGTCGAAGATCGCGAGGCGCTGATTGGTGGCCCGAAGGCCTTTCTGGGTCAGGAAAGTCCGAAATTTCTCGCGCGCGGCCGGTATGCTCACGCGCGCACTGTCCGGCGTCGCGGCGGGCGCTGTCAAGGGCCCACCCCGTGCGCGCGCAAACGGGGGTTGCCCGCGCGCGGGCCGCGCGCGCAAGCTGCGCGCGATGTTCGTGGGAGTCCATCCGCTCGCCGGCTTCGACAAGCTGCTGCACTACCGCGTGCCCGAGAAACTCGCGGCCTCGGTCGCGGTGGGCACGCTCGTGCGTGTGCCGGTCGGTCCGACGTTGAAGCTCGGCATCGTCGGGGAACTGGGAGCGCCGACGGATTTCCCGGTGGAACGGCTGAAGGCTGTCGTGCAGGTCGTGTATCCGTTTCCGGCGCTGACACCGGACCTGCTGGGTCTGGCACGGTGGATGGCGCGCTACTATGCGTGCGGGCTCGACGGGATCATCGAAACCATGATTCCGGTCGCGGTGCGACGCGGGGCCGGGCTGAAGCAGGAGAAGCTGCTGGTGGTGGCGCAGCGGCTGCCGGCGGAGGAGCTGGCGTTGCTGGAGAAGCGGGCGCCGGTGCAGGCGCGGGTTTACCGTTTCCTCGAGCAGCAGATCCGGCCGCAGCCGAAACCGCTGGTGCTCGAGCGACTCGGGGCGACGGCCGCGGTGGTGGCGGCGTTGGTGAAACGCGGGGCGATCCGGGAGGAGACGCGGCGGATCGAGCGCATCGCGTATGCGGACGATCACGCGGCGGGGGAACTGGTCGCGGCGCAGCCGCACGTGCTGAATGCCGAGCAGCAGACGGCGAGCGAGGCGCTGGCGCAGAGTCTCGCCGAGGGAAAATTTCTGGTGACGCTGCTGCTGGGCGTCACGGGTTCGGGGAAGACCGAAGTGTATCTGCGGGCGATCGCGGCGGCGCTGGCGGCGGGCGGCGGGGTGGCGTTTCTCGTGCCGGAGGTGGCGCTCACGCCGCAGACGGTCGCGCGGCTGCGCTCGCGGCTCTCCGCGATCGCGCAAGGCGAGCGCGTGGTGGTGTGGCACAGCCACCTGAGCGAAGGCGAGCGGCTGGACGGCTGGCTCGCGCTCGCGACGGGCGAGGCGCGCGTGGTGGTGGGGGCGCGTTCGGCGGTGTTTGCGCCGGTGCGGAATCTGAAGCTCATCGTCGTCGATGAGGAGCACGAGCCGGCCTACAAGCAGGACGAAACGCCGCGCTACCACGGGCGCGATGTGGCGGTGATGCGGGCGAAACTGGCCGACGCGGTGTGCCTGCTCGGCTCCGCGACGCCGTCGCTCGAGAGCTTCACCAACGTGGAGTCGGGCAAATACCGGCTGCTGCAGCTCACCCAGCGCGTGGATGCGCGGAAACTGCCCTTCATCGACGTCGTCGACATGCGGATCGAGGCGATGAAGCAGCGCACGCTGCCGGTGCTCTCCGGGCGGCTCGTGCGCGCGATGCAGGACCGGTTCGAACGCCGCGAGCAGACGATCCTGTTTATCAACCGACGGGGGTATTCCTCGTCGATGCTCTGCACCAAGTGCGGGCACGTGGAGGAGTGTGTGCACTGCAGCATCACGATGACCTATCATCGCGCGGACGAAATGCTGCGCTGCCACCTCTGCGGCGCGGAGCGCAACGCGCCGGCGCGTTGCCCGAAGTGCGCGGCCCCGGACATCCGCTGGCGCGGGCTGGGCACGCAGCGGGTCGAGGAGACGGTGCGGCGCGTGCTGCCGCGGGCGAAGATCGAGCGGATGGATACGGACACGATGGCGCGGAAGAATCGTTTCCGGGAGGTGCTGGCGCAGTTCCGCGCGGGGCGGATCGATGTGCTCGTCGGCACGCAGATGATCGGCAAGGGCCTGGATTTTCCGAACGTGACGCTGGTCGGGTTGATCGACGCGGACATCTCGATGCACATCCCGGATTTCCGGGCCAACGAGCGGACTTTTCAGCTGCTGGTCCAGGTCGCGGGCCGGGCGGGGCGGGGGGACCGGGCGGGCGAGGTGGTGGTGCAGACCTTCACGCCGCAGGCGGAGGCGATCCAGTTCTCACGGCATGCGGACTTCGGCGGCTTCGCGGCGTCGGAGTTGAAGATCCGGAAGGATTTCCGTTACCCGCCTTACCGGCACCTGATCCATCACCTTTTCCGCGGGCCCAACCCGGACAAGCTGCGGTTCTTCACCGAGCAGTGGGCGCGGCTGGTCGAGAAGGAACTCGGCGAGAAGGTCGAGCTGCGCGGGCCGGCGGCGTCGCCGATCGAGAAGATCAAGGACGAGTATCGCTGGCAGCTGTGGTATTTCACCGCGAGCGCGAGCAAGGTCGTGCCCGAACTGGCCCGGCTGCGCGAGGGCTTCGCGTGGCCGGACGACATCACGCAGGTGCTCGACGTCGACCCGGTGAACCTGTCGTGAACCGCGGACCGCGCCTTTGGCGGCCGGGCGCCGCGCTCAGTCGGTGCGGAGCGCTTCGACCGGGCTGAGCAGCGAGGCGCGGATGGCGGGATAGAGGCCGGCGAGGACGCCGACGCCGCCACTGGAAGCGATGCCGATCAGGAGCGCGAGCGGCGAGAGTTCGGGGCGGTTGGATTCGACGACGACTTTCTCGAGGAACTTGATCAGGCCGACGCTCGCGATCACGCCGAGGATGCCGCCGCCGATGGCGAGGGTGAGCGATTCGGCGAGAATCTGGACAAAGATGTCGATGCGCTTGGCACCGAGCGCGCGGCGCACGCCGATCTCGCGGACGCGTTCGCTGATGGAGGCGAGCATGACGTTCATGATGCCCACGCCGCCGACGATGAGGCCGATGAGAGCGACGCCGCCGAGGGAGATCATGTAGCTGTCGCGCTGCCGTTCGAAACTCTGCAGCAGGTCCTCGCGCGTCTCGAGGCGGATATCCTGGATGCCGCGGTGCACGTGGGTGAGGACGTTGCGGATCTGATCTTCGGCCGTGGGCATGTCGGCGATGTCGCCGATCTTCACGTTGAGCACATCGATGTTTTCATCGATGCGGAACAGCGTCTGCGCCGTGGTGAGCGGGATGAAGACGGCGTAGTTTTTCGAACTCACGCGGCTGGCGCCCGATCCGGACGAGGTGTATTCGCGCAGGACGCCGACGACGGTGAACGGCAGGCCGTTGATCGTGATTACACGTCCGACCGGATCGAGACCGCGGGGCACGAGGATGTCGGCGATGGTGGAGCCAAGGACGACGACCTGAGTCTGGAATTCCTGGTCCAGGTCTCCGATGAGGCGGCCGTCCGCGACCTCGAAGCGGTCCATGATGAACGTCTCCGGCAGCACGCCGCGGACGGTCTGGCTGGTGGCGCGGCCCTGGAAGGCGAGGCGGGCGCCGCCGGGGATGAGAACCTCCGCGGTGACGCGTTGGGCGAGCGGCACAGCGGTGCGGATGGCCTCGACGTCGTTGAGCGTTCGGCCGGGGGAGAGCGGGGCGCGTTCGCGTTGAAACTCGGGCGCGCGCGTGGAGTGGACGGCGATGCGCTCGATGCCGCCGGTCTCGTAGATCATGGTCTCGAACCCGCGGAGCAGTCCCTTGACGACGCCGAGCATGCCGACGAGGGCGGCGGCGCCGAGGACGATGCCGAAGAGCGTCAGGAAGGACCGCAGCTTGTGGGCGACAACCTCACGGCAGCCGCTCGAGATGCCGAGAATCAGCAGACGCATGACGGGTCAGGAGCGGACCGGAGGCTTGCTGCTGGCAGGCGGTTTGCCGGGACCGGAAGGCGGCGGAATCGTGCCGCCGTCGGACTTGCGGGAGCGCGTCTTGGTCTGGGCAGGCGTGTTGACGATCGGAAGTTCGCCCTCGTATTCGAGCGGCCGCGTGCGGGCCATCTCGTCCCCGAGCGAAAGGCCGGACGTGATCTGCACGTAGCGGGTATCGGCAATGCCGATTTCGACGGTGTGAACGACGAAGCTCTCGCCCTTCTTGAGGAAAACGTAACGGGCACCCTCGGCGGTGGCGAAGACGGCGTTGAGTGGGACGGCGAGGGTGTCTTCGACGCGGGCCAGGGTGAACATCACGGTCGCCGACATGCCGGGGCGGAGGCGCTCATCGGATTCGTCGAGCACGACATCGACGGGAAAGACACGGGTGCGGTCCGCCCCGGTCTCGAGCGCGCTGGTGGAGATACGCTTGATGCTGCCGGCGAGTAGCACGCTGCGCATCGAATCGACGCGGATGCGGGCCTGATCGCCGACCTTGAGGCGGGCGACATCGATCTCGTTGATGTTCGTGCGGACCATCAGCGTGGAGAGGTCGGCGACTTCACCGAGGAGCGTGCCGCCATTCTGCGCGGCGGCGCTGGTGATCACCTGGCCCTCGGTGAGATCGCGCAGGAGCAGAGTGCCGGCGTGCGGGGCGCGGATGATGGTCTTGGCGAGTTTGTCGCGGAGATTGGCGGCGCGGGCCTCGGCGATGGCGGCATCGTTTTCGGCGAGCGAGAAGGTGATACGCGAGTCCTCCATGTCCTTGAGCGTGACGACGCCGCGTTTCTGGAGGGAGAGGAACCGCTCGTTGTCGCGCCGGGCCTTCTGTGCGCGGAGTTTCGCGGCCTCGATGCTGCGATCGATTTCCGTGATCTGGGTGAGGATGTCCTGCTGGTCGAGACGCAGGATCTCCTGATCCTTCTCCATGCGCTGGCCGTCCGTGGCCATGATTTTGGCGATGCGCCCGTTGATTTCGGAGCGGAGCTCGGTGGAGAAGACGGCGCGCAGGCGGCCGACGGCGATGATCTCCTCGGAGATGGTCGCGTTGCGCGACTTCACGGTCGGAATCTTTTCCTGCCGCTTGGCGCCGAACAGGGTGGGACTGATCTGTTTCCAACCCAGCCGCGCGCCCCAAGCCAGCCCGCCGAGGATGGCGAGGAACAGCACGAGACGAACAATCTTCCTGGGGGTTCCGGACTTCGAAGGCTGGGGCATGGGGCAGAGAGACGCGGCAGGGGGCTGTTTGGAAACACGCCCCTCCAGCGAGCCGCGAGAACAAAAGCGCGGCGTCTCTTGCCGAATGGTGACCGGAACCTGCGGGCCCGCGGGAAGCGGCGGTCCGGCCTACAATTGGATCGGCAGGCCGACCTCGATGATCTGCATCGGCGGCAGATGATAATAGTCGCGGGCCTGGCGCGCATTCCGGCTCAGGAAGCTATAAAAATGCTTCTGCCATTCCCACATCCGGGCTTCGCCGCCGGTGATGATCATCTCGCGGTTGAAATAGTAAGTGGCCTCGGAGGGCTTGAGCGGCACGCCGCGGTCGCGGATGTCCTCGATGAGCACCGAAACATCGGGTGACTCCATGTAGCCGTAGCGGCCCAGGGCGCGCCATACTCCCTCGCCGATCTCGCGGACTTCGAGGCGGTTTTCCGCGGGGACGAACGGCACCTCCTCCGTGAGAATACTCAGGAGCACGACCGTCTCGTGGAGCACCTTGTTGGCCTTCACATGGTGGAGCAGCACGAGGGGGGTGCCGGACGGGTTTCCGGCCATGAAGACGCCGGTGCCGCGGACGCGGGCGATGTGGCCGCTCGAGGCGATGTCCTTCAGTTCATTCTCGGTGATCTCGTTGGCATACACGCGGCGGAAGATCTCCGTCTTGCCCTTCTTCCAGGTGACCATGATCGCGAGCACCGCGAGGGCGATCGCCACCGGCAGCCAGCCGCCGTCGGCAAATTTATGCAGGTTTGCCGCAAAGAAAATGAAGTCGACGACGAGGAACAGGCCACAGATCAAGCCCGCGCGCCACAGCGGCCAGTGCCACGCCCGCCGCATCACCACGAACAGCGCGATGGTCGTAACGATCATCGTGCCGGTGACGGCGATGCCGTAGGCCGCGGCGAGGGCGGAGCTGGACTTGAATTCCAGGACGGTGGTGATGGCGCCGATGGCGAGGGCGGCGTTGACGAGCGGGAGGTAGATCTGGCCGCGCTGGTCGGGGTTGGTGTGGGTGACGGTGAGTCGGGGGAAATAGCCGAGCTGGATCGCCTGCCGCACGAGCGAGTAGGCGCCCGTGATCAGCGCCTGGCTCGCGATGATGGCGGCGGCCACGGAGAGCGCGAGGAGCCCGAGCCGGAGCGGGCCTTCCGGCGCGATGGCGAGAAACGGATTCTCCGCCGAGCCGCGGCCCGAGAGGAAAAACGCCCCCTGCCCGAAGTAATTGAGCGTCAGTCCGGGCAGCACGATCGCATACCACGCGACCACGATCGCGCGCCGGCCGAAATGGCCCATGTCGGCGTAAAGCGCCTCGACGCCGGTGAATGCGAGCACGACGGAGCCGAGCAGCACCGCCGCCTCGGCGGGATGCGTCGCGATCAACCGCAGGCCAAGCAGAGGATTGATCGCCTGGAGCACGATCGGGTTCTCGGTGATTCGCCAGAAGCCGAATGCGCCCAGAGCGAAGAACCACAGCAGCATCACGGGACCGAAGATGCCGCCGATGAACTTGGTGCCGCGGAACTGGAAGGCGAAGAGGCCGACCAGGATGGCGCACGAGAGCGGCACGACGAGGTGTTCCACACCGGGCCACACCAGCTTGATGCCTTCGACCGCGCCGAGGACGGTGATGGCGGGGGTGATGACGGCCTCGCCGCAGAGCATCGCGGCGCCAATGAGCACGATCACGGTGCCGGCGTTGAGGCCGAACCGGGCGCTGCGGTCGAAGCGGCCGAGCGCGAGGAGGGCGAAGATGCCGCCCTCGCCGCGGTTGTCGGCCCGGAGGACGAAGAGCGTGTATTTCAGGCTCACCACCACGATCAGCGACCAGAGCACGAGGGAGAGCACGCCGAGCACCGCGGTCGCGTGTTCCGCCGGCGGCAGGGCGTGGAGACACTCGCGAATCGTGTAGAGCGGGCTGGTGCCGATGTCGCCGAACACCACGCCGAGTGCGCCCATGCCCAGCGCAAGCTGCGCGGCGGAGCCCTGGGATTTCGTGCCGGCGGGATGCATGCTCAAGCCCGCGAGCTTTCCGGCGCGGGCCGGCCGCTCCAAGCAGTTTCTGCGGGACCGGGATTTCTGCTTGTGCCCCGGTCCGCCGCCTGACCGGTGGACAAGTGGATGATTTCCGCCACGCTGCGCGGCGCATGACACCCGAATGGCAGGTCGCCAAGACCTACACCGACATCCTCTATCACAAGGCGGGCGGGATCGCGAAGATCACCATCAACCGCCCCGAGAAGCGCAACGCGTTCCGGCCGCAGACGGTCTCGGAGATGTTCGATGCGTTCAGCGATGCGCGCGAGGACCCGAAGGTCGGGGTCGTGCTGCTGATGGGCGCCGGCCCGCACACGGACGGCAAGTATGCCTTTTGTGCAGGCGGCGATCAGAGCGTGCGCGGTCACGCGGGCTACATCGACGATGCGGGCGTGCCGCGGCTCAACGTGCTCGACCTGCAGAAACTCATCCGCTCGATGCCCAAGGTGGTGATCGCCCTGGTCGCGGGCTACGCGATCGGCGGCGGCCATGTGCTCCACGTGGTCTGCGATCTGAGCATCGCGGCGGACAACGCGATCTGCGGACAGGTCGGGCCGCGCATGGGCAGCTTCGACGGCGGCTTCGGTTCGAGTTACCTCGCCCGCGTGGTGGGGCAGAAAAAGGCGCGCGAGATCTGGTTTCTCTGCCGCCAATACGGCGCGCAGCAGGCACTGGAGATGGGGCTCGTCAACGCGGTCGTGCCGGTCGCGCAGCTCGAAGCCGAGGGCGTGAAGTGGGCGAACGAGATCCTCGAGAAGAGCCCGCTGGCGATCCGGCTGCTGAAGAGCGCGTTCAACGCGGAGCTCGACGGCCAGGCCGGCATCCAGGAACTCGCAGGCAACGCGACGATGCTCTATTACATGAGCGAGGAAGCGAAGCACTTCATGACGGCGCAGCGCGAGAAGCGGAAGCCGGAGCCGCGGAAGTATCCGTGGCTGCCGTGATGCGGGGGTAGGGCGTCGCGATCCTCATTTGGGGAGCGTCGCGAAGGCAGCGCGCGGACGAACGGGCCGGCCGCGGCGGCGTGCGCTGGGACCCGACCAAAAAAAGAGCCCCGCATCGCTGCGGGGCCCGGTTTCGAGGGAGAGTTTACTTCTTCAGGCTCGCGCGGAGGTCGTCGAGCTGGCCGGCGCTGCCGAGCAGCTTGTTCCGGCTGCCGATGAACTTCGCGTATTCGTCCATGAAGATCTTGCCCGGCGGGCGGAAATCGAAGTCACCGGCCTTGTCGCGGAAGAACTCGCGGTGCACGCGCGTCCAGACGAGGCGGCCGTCGGTATCGATGTTGACCTTGGTGACGCCCAGCTTGGCGGCGGGGAGATACTCGTTGGGATCGACGCCCATCGAATCCTTGATCGTGCCGCCGGCCTTGTTGATGCGGTCGACCTCATCCTTCGGGACGGAGGACGAGCCGTGCATGACGAGCGGGAAGTTGGGGAGGCGGTCCTTGATCTTCTGGAGGACGTCGAAGTGGAGGGACTGCTTGCCCTTGAACTTGAAGGCGCCGTGGCTGGTGCCGATCGCGCAGGCGAGCGAGTCGCAGCCGGTCTTGGCGACGAATTCCTTCGCCTGATCCGGATCGGTGAGGCACGCGTGGCCTTCCTCGACCTTGATGTCCTCTTCGACGCCACCGAGCATGCCGAGCTCGGCCTCGACGGAGATGCCCTTGGCGTGGGCCTTGTCGGTCACGCGCTTGGTGATTTCGACGTTTTTATCGAAGGGATCGTGCGACGCATCGATCATCACCGAGCTGTAGAAGCCGGAGTTGATGCAGTCGTAGCAGGTCTCTTCGTCGCCGTGGTCGAGGTGCACCGCGAAGATCGCCTCGGGGAAGATATCGCCGGCCGAGCGGATGATCGCCTCGAGCATCCGCTTGTCGGTGTATTTCCGCGCGCCCTTCGAGATCTGGATGATGAAGGGCGCCTTGCTGTCGATGCAGCCCCGGAAGAGACCCATCGCCTGCTCGGCGTTGTTGATGTTGTAAGCGCCGACAGCGTATTTGCCGTAGGCGTGTTTGAAGAGCTGCGCGGTGGTTACGATCATGGTCGGAAAATACCGTCGCGACTGTCCGGACGGCCGTAGTCTGCCGCAAGGGTTTTCTCTGTGCAAAAACGGCAAATGCATGCGCGGCATTTGCGCCGCGCGGTGCCGCGGGCAGGGCGGTTCAACCGCCGCCGGGACGCTTGGTTGGCGGAGTCGTGCCGCCGCTGCCGCCGGACGCGTTGCCGCCGCTCGGGGCGCTGCGATCGGAGGAGTTCTGCCCGGGGCCGGGCGCCGCTTTGGCGGTGGCGGCGAGGGTGTCGCGCACCATCTGTTGCAGCTGCTGCTGGGCGGCCTGCGTCTGCTGGATGCGCTGCAGGGCCTCGACCTGCGGCGGCGCGAGGATGGTCTGCGCTTGGGCGACGGCGGCGGGCGTGACGATCGCGCCACCTCCGCCCGGGCCTCCACCGGGAGGGCCGCCCGGACCGCCGGGGCCCGGACCACCCATGAGGCCGCCGAGCATGCGGCCCAAATCAGGTCCGCCGGGGGGAGGGCCGAATCCGGGGCCGCCGAAGCCGAAGCCCGGGCCGTCCGGACCGCGGCCGAAGCCGAGTTCCACCGTCACTCCGCCGGCGGTGTCCGCGGGCGTGGTGCGCTGGGGCGCGTTGGCGGCGAGGATCTGCACGAGTTGATCGGCCTGGGCGGTGCTCAGCGGGGCGTTGGTGGCGGCGAGCCGCTGTTGGAGACTGTCGACGAGCAGGCGCTGCGGCATCGTCTGCTCGTAGTTCTGGAGCTGCGCGAAGCCCGGTTCGCCGATCACGGATTTGATCGAGGTGTTGAGCTCGTTCTGGGCGTCGGTGAACAGTTTTCGGAAGGCCTCCGGATTCTCGCGCGGGTTGATGCCCTGGGCCCGCGCGGCCTCGTCGATGTCACGGCGCGTGTTGCCGCGCTCGGCGAGCAGCGCGGTGAGCTGCTGGGTCTGCTCGGCGGAGAGGTTGAGACTCTTGAACAGCGGCGCGAACCGCGCCTCGATGGCCGCCTTTTGTTGAGCGGAAAGCATGGCCTGCACTTCGGGCTTGGCCATGAGATCGCGGATGGCCGCGGCCTGCTGACGCATGATTTCCGGGCCGCCGCCGCGGCCTTCGGGGCGCGTTCCGCGCTCGCCGCGTTCACCGCGCGGGCGAGCTTCGGCGTTGTCGCCGGCGGCCGTCGTCGGTTCCTCCCGGCCGGCGCGGGCGGCGAGCCGGGTCTGCAGGTCGCGGTTCTGTTTTTTGAGGTCGGCGAGCCGCTGCTCCCAGTCGCGGCGCTCGTCGCGGTTCATCGCGGCGGCGCGGAGTTCCACGAGTTCCCCATATTGCACCCAGGCCAGAATCGCGCCGCCAACCGTCGTGAGGGCGAGAAGGCCGAGCAGGAAATTCTTGGGGGAGTTCACGTGGGTAAGGACGCCGGCCGGCAGGGTAAGTTGTGGGTGAGCTTCGCGCAAGCCGGTGCGTCCGGGCTCGCCCGCGGCGACGAAAATTGCGCCGGACCGAAACGTCGGCCCGGCGCACTCGGCGCTCCGCTCAGCGCGGGGGAAACTCGAACTCCGCCTTCGCGCCCGCCGGCGAGAGCACGAGGAAGGCGGCGAAGGGCTGCCCGCGTTTCGACATGAAGCCTGGGATGAGGTTGGTGCGGCCTTCCTCGAGCATGCGCTTCACCTCGTCGGCCGGCAGGTCGAGTCCGCAGAGCTGTTTCTTCAGCGTGAAGACGATCCGGTTGTCCTGGTCGGGGCGGCGCACGTAGAAGGCGTCGGCCGTCTCGAGGATCTCACCATCCTTGTGCATCTTGCTGACGCCGAGCTTGGTCGCCTTGGAGAGATCGGGCGGGGTCTTGCTCCTCCGGGCGACGGGCTTGCCGTCTTTGTCGAGCTTCTGCGGCCGCGGCGGAAACTTCCACTCGGCCTTTTCGCCGGCGCGCTCGAAGAACGCGTCGAAGGGACGGCCCTTTTTCGAGATGAAGCCCTTGATGACGTCGGTCTTTCCCTTCGTGACGAGATCGATGGCCGCCTCGCGGGGGATCGACTTCTGGCACATCAGGCGGCCGACGCGGAACGTCTGTTTCCACGCGTCGCCGTCGCGCTCGCGGAGCACGTAGCTGTTGCCCATCTCGCACAGCTCGGCGCCGCTCGTGGGATCCTTCCAGAACGACTCGAGCTGACCGATGTCCTGCTTGTCGCCGAAGTCATACTGCGCCTGCCATTTTCCCTTCTCTTCGTCGCGCACGAGCTTGAGCACGGCGGAGAAGCGGCTGCGGGTCTTGGCGGAGATGAAACCGTCGAGCGGCCCGATCTGGCCCTTCAGGACGAGGTCGCGGATCTCATGCTCCTCCATTTTCCGGCCGCCGATCACCTTGTAGAGCATGAACTCGCCGTCCCGCGACTTGTAGCCGCGCAATGTCTCGCGCAGCGGCAGGCCGTCGGTCGGCGAGAGGATGTCGGTCTCGCGGGCGACCGACTCGTCCTCCTCGAAGCCCTTCACGCGCTCGACGATGCCCTTGGTCGTCGCGGCGATCTCGGCCATGAACTCATCACGGGTAAATTTCCCGTGCTCCATCTGGCGGAGCTTGTATTCCCATTCGCCGGTGAGGTCGGGCTTGGTGAGCTCCTCGGCGCGCACGGCGCCGAGAAACTGCAGCAGCTGCTCGGCCTTGGCCGTCGGGATGAGTTCGCGCTGCGGGCGGTCGATATACTTCTGGTTGATCAGGCCGTCGATGGTGTCGGCGCGGGTCGCCGGCGTGCCGAGGCCGCGCTCCTTCATGGCGTGAGCGAGCTCTTCGTCGTCGACGAGTTTGCCGGCGCCTTCCATGGCGGAGAGGAGCGTCGCTTCCGTGTAGCGGGGCGGCGGCTTGGTCTGCTCGGCATGTAGCTTGGGCTCGAGCGTGCGGGCGCGCGGCGGCTGGCCGTCGTTCTCCGCGAGCGCGGGGAGCGCTTTCGAGTCGGGCGAATCCTCGTCGACGGTGTTGCGGCCGTAGACGGCGAGCCAGCCGGGGAACGTGAGGACCTTGCCCTCCGTTTTGAAGTCGTGGCCGGGCGCGACGGTGCTCGTGCGCGTGGTGACGTCGAATTCCGCCGCCGGATAGAAAGCCGCGACGAAGCGCCGCGCGATCATGTCGAAGATCTTCGCCTCCATATCCTCGAGGTTCTTCGCCTCGTGCGCGGTCGGGATGATGGCGAAGTGATCGCTGATCTGCTCGTTGTTGAAGATGCGTTTGTTGGGCCGGATCCAGCCGGCATCGAGCGCCTTGCCGGCATGCGCGCCGAGATCGCCCGTGAGCGCCCGCATCGTCTCGCGCACCGTCGGGACGTAGTCCTCGGGCAGCGCGCGCGAATCGGTGCGCGGGTAGGTGATCATCTTGTGCCGTTCGTAGAGCGCCTGCGCGATCTGGAGCGTGCGGCGGGCGGGCAGGCCGAAGCGGTTGTTGGCCTCGCGCTGCAGCGTGGTGAGATCGTAAAGGCGCGGAGCGGCCTGGGTGCTGGCCTTCTTCTCGTCGACCACCTGGGCGGGAGGCTGGCCCTGGCACGCGGCGACGACGGCCTCGGCGAGCGCTTTGTCCCAGACCCGGTCGATGCGGTCGTGGTCGTCGCCGTCGGCCTTCCGGTAGTTTGCGCGCTGATACACGCCTTCGTAGCGGCCCTTGGCGACCTCGAACGTCGCGGTCACGCGCCAGTAGTCGCGCGGCTTGAAATTCCGGATCTCCTGCTCGCGGGCGTAGACGATCGCGAGGGTGGGGGTCTGCACGCGGCCGACGGAGGCGACGTTGCCGGCCCGGGAGCCGAACATGCGCTTGGTCAGGGCGCGCGTCCCGTTGATGCCGATGAGCCAGTCGCTCTCGCTGCGGCAGCGGGCGGCGTCCTCGAGGCCCTTCATCCGGCCGCCGTCGCGCAGGTGGGCGAAGGCCTCGCGGATGCCGTCCATCGTCATGGTCTGCATCCACGCGCGCTTCACCGGCAGCTTGCACTTGGTGAGCTGATACAGATACGCGAAAATCAACTCGCCCTCACGCCCGGCGTCGCACGCGTTGACGACCTGTCCGATGTCCTTCCGGGCGAGCAGTTTTTTCAGGGCATTGAACCGCTCCTTCGAGTCCTCGATGGGCTTGAGGCCGAATTTCTCGGGGATGATCGGCAGCGTCTCGAGCCGCCAGAAGCCGTATTTCTTCTTGTCGATGTCCTCGGGCATCTCGAGCTCCACGAGATGGCCGACCGCGTAGGAGATGACATGGTCGTCGTTCTCGTAGTGGTCGCCCTTCTTGGGAACTTTGCCGAGGGCGCGCGCGAGATCGGCCGCGACGGACGGCTTCTCCGCGATGACAAGTGACTTCATTCTCGCGAGCGGTTAGCTGCGGAATCACGAAGTGCAAGAAATTGTTTCGCGCCCGAGCGGCGGCACGCGGCGCGGGGAGCGAGTCAGTTTCCGCTCTTCGTGCGCGGCCCGGAAGAGGGACGGGCGGCGCCGAGTTTGGCGCGCGCCTCCGCGGGAATCTCGATCCGATTTACGGGCAGATAGGTCAGGACGACGAGCCGCTGCTCGCTGATCGGCACGGCGATTCTCGCGCGGGAAGTGCGGCGCGTGGCGTCGATCTTCACCTCGTAATCGCGGATCATGCCGCCGCGCACATTCATCGTCAGTTTCACTTCGATCGCGGGCTCGGCGTCGTCGGTGTTGGGCTGCGCCGGATCCGCGGCGCGGCTGCGGATGTGCGCGACATAGCCCTCGCCGGTGGCCTCGAACGGCCCGGAACTCTTCAGCAACGGCACCAATTCCTGATCCGGACGACGGATATCCGGCCGGTCGGCGCGGCGCAGCCAAAGGGCGCGCGGTGTCGGCGTCTGGCTGCGGATGCGTTCGTCGGCCTGGGCGGTGAGGATCTCGCGATCGGTCATCCAGCCCTCGGGCGTGAGGGTGATCATGGCGCCGTCGGCGGTGATGAAGGTTTCCAGCTTCAAGCCGTCGGCCCACTCGCGGACGATGAGCATGTCGCCGTGGCGGTCGAGTTTGCCGCGGATGTTGGGCAGCGTGCTCTGGTGCACGGTTGTGACCGTGCCGCGCCGCGTCTGAAACTGCTGCGCGACGGGTCCGGGATCGCCGTTGATCATCTCCCACGAGTAGCTGCGCTGGTCGCGCAGATATTCGAGGGCGGAGGCGAGTTCGGCGGGAGGTGCGGCGGCGACCCAGGGAAGCACGGCGACGACGGCGGCAAACGCGGAAAGTCGAAGGGATGCGGCCATGGGGAGGGGCGCGGGGCGCGGTGGTAAAGGAATGCCTGTGGCCGCGCCGCGTCAATTCCCCGGGCTCCGCGCGCCGCACAAGCCGCTTGTTTTCGAAACCCGCTTCCGCAAGCTGCCGCGCCATGTCGAAATGGTTGCTCGCGGGCGCGGCGTTGGTCGCCTCCGCCTACGGTCAGGTGGCAAACTCCCAGGTCGAGGTCGCGAATCTGCGGGAGGATGTGCGGGTGCTCACGCAACGCGTGGCCGAGCTCGGATTGCGCCTCGAGCAACTCGAGCGGGAAAACGCGGAGCTGCGCAAACGCGTGCAGGGAGGAGACAGGAATGCGGCGACGTCGGCCCAGCTCAACGAGGCCGTCGCCGAGCTGAATCGGGCGATCCGCGCCTCCGCCAGTGCGACCAAGACGGAGACGCTGCAGCAGGTGAGCGCACAATTGGAGAAGCTGGCGAAGCAGACCAACGATGCGATCGATTCGGTGGCGAAGACATCGGCGACGCGCCCGCCGCCGCAGGTGGTGTTTTCCGAGAATTATCCGAAGGACGGTATCAGCTACACGGTGCAGAAGGGTGACACTCTCGCGGTGATCGCGCGCAAGACCGGCGCGAAATTCCAGGACATCGTGAACGCGAACAAGATTGCCGATCCGTCGCGTATTGTGGTTGGACAGACGCTTTTTATTCCCGGAGGAAAGTAACTTCCCATGTCGGCAGCTCCCAAATCCCGTCTCGGCCGTGGACTCGGCGGACTCATCGCCGCGGCCAAACCCGCGGCTCCTGCGCCAGCTCCCGCCGCTGCGGCGGCCCCTGCGCCTGCGGCTTCCGCTCCGGCGGCGCCCGCCGGCGCGCCCGGTTATCTGGAGATCGCCGTGCACCTGATCGAGCCGAGCCCGTATCAGGCGCGGCGCGAGATCGCGCCGGAACACCTCAACGAGCTGGCGGAGAGCATCCGTTCCGAAGGCCTGCTCCAGCCGATTGTCGTGCGGAAGACGGGCGAGAAATATCAGCTTATCGCGGGCGAGCGCCGGTGGCGTGCCTTCCAGTTGCTCAAGATCAAGGCCATCCCCGCGCGGGTGGTGGAGGCGAGCAACGCGTCCTCCGCCGCCCTTGGCCTGATCGAGAATCTGCAGCGCGAGGGCCTCAACCCGATCGAAGAGGCGCACGGCTACGCCAGTCTGATCCGCGATTTCGATCTCACCCAGGAAAGCGCGGCGGAGCGGGTGGGGAAGGGGCGCGCCACGGTCGCCAACTCCCTCCGGCTCCTGTCCCTCGACGGCGAATTGCAGGGCTATCTCGGCAAGAACCTCCTTTCGGTCGGCCATGCGAAGGTGCTGCTCGGCATCGAGAATCCCGCCCAGCGCCTGATGGTGGCGCGCCGCGTGATCGAGGAAGGCCTGAGCGTGCGGGCGACCGAAAAGGTGGCTTTGACCGCCAAGGCTGCGTCGCCCGGCGCGGCCCCTGCGGGCGCGGAGCGCGTAGCCAAATCAGGCCTCAGCTCGAAAGACGCGGCGACGGTCGCGGGGATCGAAAAGAAACTGACGTCGCATCTCGGCGCGCGCGTCGCGGTCCTGCACAGCCCGAAGAAAGGCCGCATCGTGATCGAATACCGCGGCAACGAGGACCTCCAGCGGGTGTTGGAGAAGCTCGGGATCGAAGCTTGAGCGGCCTGTATCCTGTCCGGTGACACGCCTCCGAGTCCGCTGGGGCGGACGGATCGGTGGCAGATCCGACCGTATCCGGCCGCGTTTCGACGTGGCATTTCTTCCGGTGGCGCCCGGTGCACAGGTGCTGAACCCGCGATTGACAAGCCCAGCGCAGCTCTGCACTTCTGACCCTTTCTCATGAGCATCGTCCTCGGAATTCTCACCTTCATCCTGATCCTTGTTTCGATCTTCCTCGTGCTGGTCGTGCTCGCCCAGAAGACGAAGGACGGCGGGATCGGCTCTGCCCTGGGGGGCGGTGCGGCGGAAGCGGCGTTTGGCGCCGAGACGACCAATGTGCTCACGAAGGCCACCAAGTATTCGGCCATCCTTTTCTTCGTCCTGGCGTTCGCCCTTTACCTCGGCCGTATCTACGAGCGGAAGGTCGCGAGCGCGGCCGCGGGCAGTGCGCTGCCCACGATCGCCGCCCCGGCTGCCGCACCCGCTCCGGCGCCTGCGGCGGGAACCACGGCGGCTCCGGCCGTGACCGTGCCCGCCACGCCGGCTCCGGCCGCGACCGCTCCGGCAACCACGCCGGCGCCCGCGCCCGAGCAGAAGAAGTAAACGCGGCAATGGGGTTTGCCGCCGGCAACGTTGCGCCCGCCGTTTGGCGGGCGTTTTTGTTGGGGGTTCCGCTTGTCCTGCTGACGGTCGGCCTCGGTTCCGTGCGCGCGGCCAATCTCCCGGTCAAGGCGCCGGAGTTGTCGCAGGCCGGCAAGGCCGGGCCCGAAGAGGCCGCGCGGATCCTCGCGCAGTTTCGCAACGCCGGCGTGCCGGGAGAGTATTTTCTGGAGTTCGAACTGCGCACCCTGCCGCGACGCGGCGAGGAAAAGGTGTTTCAGGGCAAACTCTGGGGCGGGCGTGGCGTGCAGGGTGCGATCACGCGGGTGGAATTGGTGGATGGCGCGGGCCGGCCGCACCGGTTGCTCATCCAGAACGGCGAGCGCCCGGCAGTGTGGCGCGCCGGCGGCAAAGGCGTCGAACAACTCACCGTCGCGCAGCTCTTCGAGCCGTTGATTCCGGGCGTGGAAATCACGGCGTTCGACGTGCAGATGCCCTTCCTCTACTGGCCGGAGGCCACGCTGGAGAAGATCTCGCGCACGCGGGGGCGTCCGGCCAACGCGTTTTTCTTCCGCGCGCCGGAGGCGTTTGTGCAGCAGCACGGCGGGGTGCTCGCCGCGCGGGCGCATCTCGACACGCAGTTCAACGCGCTCCTCCAGACCGAACTGATCGGCCCGGATCACCGCGTGGTGAAGACGTTTTCCCTGCTGACGTTCAAAAACGTCGACCGGCAGCCCCTGCCGAAAACCGCCGACTACCGCAACGAGATCACCCGCGACAAAACGCGGCTCGTGGTCACCGGCGCGGCGGTGAACCTGAAACTCGCGCCGGCGACGTTCGATCCACCGACGCTCGCGCGCGACGCCGAGGCGCCGCCGGCCCGGCAGATCGTGTCCCTCGATTGAAGCCCTCATCCGCTCCGCCCCGGCTCGTCGTCTTCGATCTGGACGGCACGCTGGTCGACAGTCTGCCGCTGGTGCTTGCCGCCATCACGCATGCGCTCGA
>JACCDO010550298.1_pt1 | contig 34532 bp, 31 predicted proteins | sample 7446101 | NCBI WGS metagenome assembly JACCDO01 (sample SAMN15323440, study PRJNA562643) | freshwater metagenome | isolation source: river surface water | place: USA:Blue River Watershed | collected 2017-08-16 | reverse complement strand
GGTGCCGAAATCCCGCGCGGCGTCTTGTTAGAGGGTCCTCCCGGAACTGGGAAAACTCTATTGGCCAAGGCCATTGCCAGTGAAGCGAATGCAAATTTCGTGAGTGTCGCGGCGAGTGAATTCGTCGAAGTTTTCGTGGGTGTAGGTGCCTCGAAAATCCGTTCCCTCTTTGATATGGCCCGTAAAAACAAACCATGTATCTTGTTTATCGACGAGATTGATGCTGTCGGGAGGCAACGCGGTGCCGGAATCAACATGGCGAATGATGAACGCGAGCAAACGCTGAATCAATTGCTGGCCGAAATGGACGGATTCGCCGACAATGACGGTATTTTAGTGATTGCCGCCACGAATCGCAAAGATGTCTTAGACCAGGCTTTGCTAAGACCCGGACGTTTTGACCGCGTGTTAACCGTCCCTTATCCCGACCGCGAATCGCGCAAAGCCATTATGCAAGTGCATGCGCGAAATAAAAAATTGTCTCCCGAAATCAATCTCGATTTTGTGGCCGAGCTCACGACGGGTTTCTCGGGAGCCCAGCTGAAAAATCTCCTCAACGAAGCCGCCATTTATGCCGCACGCGAAGGTGCCACGGTCATTACGAATACCCATTTGCTATCGGCCATTGACAAACTGATTGTCGGATTAGTGAAACAACGTGATATACGTAGCGACGAATCGAAACGTCGGGTGGCCATTCACGAAATCGGCCACGCCCTCTTAGCCGCACATTTCCCTGAATATTTCGATTTGAAGAAAGTCACCATTCAAAGCACCTACAATGGAGCAGGTGGATACACGATTTTCTCGGAATATCAAAACATCACCGACAGTGGATTATACACAAAAGACCTCTTTAACAAGCGGCTGATTATTACCATGGGCGGAAAAGCGGCGGAATCCGTCGTCTATGGCGATGACCATGTGTCCTTAGGGGCGGTGCAAGACTTGAAACAGGCGAATTCGCTGGCCCAGACGATGATTGGGAATTACGGAATGGGCAAAAAACTGGAGGTCTTTTACAATGAGAATGTGGGGGATGGCCGCAATCCCTTTTTAGGCCGTTCCATGGCGATGGGAAATGCATATTCGGAGAAAATCAAGGATACGATGGACCGCGAAAGTCTCGATTTAGTCATCCAGGCTTACCAGAAAGCAAAACAAATATTGACCGAACGCCGCGAATTGATGGATGCCCTGGTCGAACAATTGCTAGAAAATACGACTCTGTTGGGAGACGAATTCCGTAACGCACTCGAACCATAAACGATTACGTCGAATGCAACAACGTAATCCACGGGGAAAATGGTTTCCCGTCCTGCATTTTTTCACGAAGTCCGCGGTAATAGTCTAGCACCTTCGACACCGAACCGAGCCGGAAGAGCATCCATCCAATATACGCCGCAAACAAAACCAACCCGGCAATAAAATCGTGCCACCGATACGAGTCCATTCTGAGTATCCATAACGGAATCAGCTTGAGAATAAACAAAACAAATAAGTATAACACAATATACGCCCATTTGTAGTTGTAATGGAACATGCATAGCAAGAGCCACAAATCATAGAACGTGGCCATCATCAACCATATTTTCGGATTGTAAGGCACTAGACCCATATAATAACATAAAAACCACGCAAAAATCCAATACGAAAACGTAAATTCAAAACGGGAATTCATATACTATTTTGCATATATAATTTTCCATAAAATTGATATTGTTGTCATAGGTTGAATCTATGACAACAAACAAAATGACACTTTTATTTAGCAAACTCTTTCAATTCGTCTTAGCCATGACGGCAAAATATCAGATTGACGAATCTCACGGTTTATCCCATAGTATGGATGTATTACACTATGCACAAAAAATTTACGAATCCGAAGCCTTGCACTACCCGCAATTATATGGCCAAGAAAAGGTAATTATGACGGCCGCCATTGTGCATGATATGTGCGATAAAAAATACATGGAAGAAGGGGAAGGAGTTAGTATCATAGGTGATTATTTACGATTGACCAATCAACTCTACGAACATGAAATCGATGCAGTCCAGCAAATCATTTCCACTATGTCGTATTCTACGGTGCAGAAACGGGGATTTCCTAAATTAGGCGAATATCAACGCGCCTACCATGTCGTGCGCGAAGCCGATTTATTATCGGCGTATGATTTCGACCGCTGCATGGTATATGCGATGGAACATAAAGAACTGTCGCTACCGATTGCTTTTGAGGAATCGGCAAATTTATTTGACAAACGGGTCTTGCGATATGATGAAGATGGGCTATTGATGAGTGGTTATGCGAAACAAGAAGCGGCGAAATTACAAGTTCAGGCGGTGCAACGCATCGCGTCCTGGCGAAAAATGGTGCGCTCATAATAGCTTTCAAGGAGTATATGTTTCAGCGGTCACGGGTAATGGGTCGATTGGTGCAGTCGATGGAACATATATTTTTTGATTTTCTGGTTTGCCGGTAAGTATTTCTCGCAAATTGATAGTATACAAGCCCTGTGTTTGGCCTTCTTCAAACAATGCATCTGCTTGTATCATTATCTTTTCAAATTCGGTATAATTACACGACTCGTCAGACTCTGTTGGATTTGCCGCAAATTCCATAAATTTTGTCATGTATTTTTGAATGGCAATGTCGTCATCTGTTTCTGCCTTATTGCATATCGTGTATGGAATTTTTTTCAACAATAACATAAAGATGGCAATACCCAATGACCACACATCACTTTTTTGCAAGAGTTCAAATGTGGGTTCATATATTTTATTCAACACTGGATAAAAATACAACGCCGTTCCAGCTACTTCATAATTATGTGCTTTATAATCCCTCTCTATAATAGAATGGCCAAAATCAATGATTTTGATTTTCTTGCTTTCAGTCAACATAATATTTTCTAATTTGATATCACGATGTGCAATACCAAGTTGATGTAATTTAACCAGCGCCTTACATAACAAGTGAATAATTAATAAATAATTTTTAGGATTTATAGTGGATGATTGAGTCAATAAATCAGTTCCTAAAAATTCAGTTACAATATAAATATAATTATCATCTGTATCGAAATTAGATTCTTTTATGCACAATATGAATTCGCTGCAATGCCTTTTTAAAAAATTTAATATTGCTACTTCGTTCTGTATAATAGGTATTACATGCCAACTTTTTTCTATGACCTTCAATGCATAAAACTCTTTGGTCTCAGATTCTTGAATCTTGTATACTGCACCAGTCATTCCGTAAGAGATTTGTTCTAGAATGGTATACTTATGTTTGTTGATGGTTATTGTGTGTTCTCCACCTCTCATTTTTTTATTCTTATTTGATTTGCGAACCCATTTTCTTGTTTTACGCATCCGTTTCTTTGATTCGCGTATTTTCTTCCCCGTTTTTCCCATATATATATAGTGTAATAGATATTATGCACAATATCTATAACACCAAACGAAAATTTTCGACGTCGATTTTTTTACCCCAGGACAATTGCGGATATTGCCTAAAGCCTTTCGACACCAGCAAGGTTCTCATTTGCTTGACTACATCTAGCAACAAAGGTTCCTGATTCGTTGTCATGACTTGCGCAAAGGCCCATGTTCCGGCGCCCTCGTATGCGTCGCCATTCTGTTTTTCTAAGCTATTTTGGAAATCGGTCGACGAACTAATGGCAAAGACATTCGACGCGGTTTCTGGAATGTCAATTGACGTCATCAAATAACTATTATATTTCAGGTCAAAAATGGTGCCATTGACACATGAATCAAACAAAGCGAAAAGCTGGACGTCGGCCTTTAGGTTAGCGGTAATCAGTTTCCGCAAAGTATCGTCGGTGATTGCGTAATAATCATTCGTCAGTAAATATTCGTCATAACCATCGATTTCATCATGGGTGGCATCGAGAATGTGATTTCCGTGACCGCTAAATTGAAAAAACAGCGAATCGCCGGCCTCAGCTTCGCTCAATAATTTCGTAAACTCTGCAATAATATTTGCATAAGTGGCTTGCTCGCCGATGAGCTTCGTCACACTATACTGGTATGAGGTCAACAATTTTTCCATGGTGGCTACGTCGTTTTCACACCCGCGCAACACCCGCCGCCCTTTTTTGTAATTTATCCCGATTAACAATGCACGTTTTGGCATATAGATTTGACAAGAAAAGATAATCGCATCATTTCTGATTACAATATATCACCGCAATATAATACAAAAACGTCAATGTACCATTTAGCGCCTCCTATTTTCGGTTCTCAAAACAATGGACGAATCGCCTAGGCAGCGATGGTAATTAGTGTTCAAATGTGTAGAATACTCGCTTTGGTATATTCAAACCTTGTAAAACGCAATAATGAGGGGCAGCTAAGCAGACGTGAAACCAAAAAGGAGAGTATGCGCCTAATAATTCAGTATGATGAATGAGAAATCCAGTTGCCGCAACACTTAATGCAACGTAGAAATGGTTAGATGAATAATTATACAAGTCAATCGTACAGGAACCAAGTCCAATTGCTGATAAAATTCCTATAATTTTCTTTCTCTCGGGATTTTTTAGAGGGTCACAAAAAATCAAGTGTAGAATACATGACATATGAAATATTGTATCAATCATTGAAAATTGTAATGAAAATGCATATCTCGTGGAAAGAGAATAAATATGTTGAAAAGCTACATCTGCTTTATATAGGTACATGCGATGGACTAGATTATTTCCATAAGCCCGGTGTACATGCAAACCAGCACTCCATGGAAAATGACATAAACAAGATATGGCCGAAAACCGAGTACCTAACGGATTTATTATCACATCCTTTTCCACGAAAAATAAGTAATATATACTGAATATTCCAGGAACCGCAATCGCAATAGCTGCCATTATCTCTGGATGCATCAAAAATGGTATAATTTTTTAGACCTCTTATTATATCTACATATTATACATCGCCCGATTTTTCCGAGATGGTAAGGGAACTTACATAGCATAGGTGTAAACACGCGATTCTCCGACAATCATATATCAAATTATGTAAATATGACCCTAAAATTGAAAGGCTTATTTTTAGACCACAAATAAACACACAACAAACGCAAACAATGACTACCATATTCGCTTCCGCTTCCATTCAACAAAATCCCGACGACGTCGTCAAAACTCCATGCGTCGATTCGCACACCATCTCCGGCAGCAATTTCAGCCGCATTTGCAAATTCATGATATTCCGCGATGAACAAAGCATTCGCCAACTCATTCAAGACAAATTCACCCCAGCCGCATCCCAACTCTTTGCCAGCATCGTCGACCAACCAGAAATCTACAAAGAATACAACCCCGACGTTCCTTCTGAAACTTATGCCTCCTTATTGCAACAAATCATCACCCTATTACACGAAAACGAAAAAATAGTCCGCAATGTAGATGGCTCGTTTATGTTGATGAAACTGACTGGAATGATGCAAATCCACACCGCTTCACCGAATGTAGATATTGATTGCATGGTGGATAGTGAAGTGTTACATGAATGGTTAAAATCTCAGATTCAAACTGCAAAAACTACTAAAATTACTGTGCTCGGGGAATCACGTGGCGATTCTCACATATATTTCCGCGTATTCACACCCGTCTAAAAAATCGAAAACCCCCCATAAAAAATCGAAAAACCCCCATAAAAAATTGCCCTAAAGGGTAATTTTTTATTTATGCACGATTTTTTCTAAAATTTCGACTCGCGCTGGAATGGCAGAATTGACATGCATTAATTGATTTATATGTGTGAGCAATCGGTTGTTTTCTTTAAGTAGAATGATGTTTTTTTTGAGCAATCGATTGGTTTCTGCCATATGTATATGCGATGGATGGTTCAATGATTTATTTAGTTCTTGCATATCTAGAAGGGACCAGTGAGTATTTGAATTTGGCGCAACATGATAATGTCGAACGAGTTTTTGACTAATACGTCGTAACATATTACTATCTATAGTAATTTACGCTTTATACTGTTTTACCATTTTATTCGAGACCTAACAACTGGTCGATTTCATAGGTATCGAGGCCCTGTTTTTCCATTTCCTTTTTCCTCTTTAGCAATGCCTTTTTATCACCACGGGACAATTCCTTTTTCACGGGCGCGGCCACAATCGTATTTCCTAAAGCATCCATTTTGACTTCGGCTTCTTCGAAATTCAGTTTCTTCGCATTTTCCTTTTCCGCCTTTTTGCGCGCCTTTTCAACTTCTTCCATCCATTCTGAACCAAAGACAGACAAATTGCCGGAATCGAGCAACCATTTCTCAGGACAGATTTCCTTGTAGAATTCTTCATTGTGGGAAATCAACAACAATCCACCCTTGAAGGTTTTGATGGCCCCGGTCAAAGCGCCTAAAGAATCGCGGTCCAAAAAGTTAGTAGGTTCATCTAAAATAACCACGTGTGGCAAATTCCACATACACGCGCCAAGCACAATCTTCACTTTCTGACCACCAGACAACATACCTATTTTACTATGTTGCGCGAATTGTGGTTCGAGGCCGAAATTGTCTAAATGTTTCTGGATTTCACCGGTGGTTAATTTGCGCTGACCCAACATATTTTCCATCGCCAGTTTTTCGTCGAATTCTTTGACCATCTTTTCATAGCCCATTTCGACCAATTCCGTTTTGACAAACCACTGGGTAATATCAGTTTCGGATTTACATTCATATTCATTTTCGCGCTTCCCGGTGCGACGAGACAAAATTTCCGCAATGACTAAATGTTTGTTTTCTTTCGCCTTTTGTTTGATGGCGGCGATTTCTTCTTCGGACATGGTCAAACTGTCTTTTGCAATTTGCTCTTTGTCGTATCCGGAACGATAACGCCACATAATGTATTCGACCGGTGTTTTGTCTAAATGATTCTCAATATGATGGAAAGCGTGTTGGGCGACATAGGCGACGCGAACGTTCGGATGTCGGTCTATCAACCCACTGTTCGGCTCTAATTCACCGACCAGAATTTTGATGAGGGTCGATTTACCGGCTCCATTGACGCCGACAATGGCCACGCGCGAAGCCATCGATACTTGAATGCTGACATCAATCAACTGTGGTTTCGGAGCGGTTGCATACTGGAAATAACAATTCTTCATCTTGAGAACGGCCTTGGTCAAGGATTTGACACCTTCTAAAGGACCGGGTTCAGGAAACGAGAACGACACATTTTGATTCGTCAATTCGTAATATTGTTTGGCTTCGGGTTTTTGTTTGACGAAATCCGACAAATTTCCGCGATAAAATTTCAATTTCAATCCTTCATAATGGGTAATATTGGTGCATACGGCGTCTAAAAATCGGGTATCGTGCGATACAATCAAACATGTGGTTTTCGTCAACCCTTTCAAATAATCGACCAGCCATTTTACGGCAAACTGGTCTAAATGGTTGGTTGGCTCATCCAGCAACAACATATCGGGATTGAGCAACATCGCGCGACTCAGTGCTAATTTCATACGCCAGCCACCAGACAAAGCGGTGACTGGGCCATAAATCATATTGTCTTCGAATCCGACCGCTCGTAATCCAGAGACAATCGCATCGTTGGTAATCGTGCCATTTTCCACTACTTTTGCATCAGTGGCAACATAATCGAGAACACTGGTTTCGTCGTGATTTCCTTGAATATCGTGTTCTACATACACACTTTTGAGGCTCTCGGGGAATTCTTGCAGATTTTTATTCGCAATAGCTTTCATCAGTGTCGATTTACCAGCGCCGTTGGGTCCGACGAGACCATATTTGCGTCCGATTTTCACCTTGAAGGGGGTTTGGTGTAATAGAACACGTGTGCCGTAGGCCAGTGAAAAGACACAATCGCATAAATTTTCTTCGTCGTCTTCGGGATTGTATTCTTCGACGGTAATGGTGTCGATGATGGTGTTGGTGATTTGTTCCACGGTCTCGGGAGAACTAGACACTATATAGGGTTGTATGCATTTTTTCCATATAGTTGTGTCCTTGATTTCGTTTTGCACTAAATTCCATACTAAATCGATGGAATAATCGACTAAATATTGTTGGTCAGGGGCCACGTCGCCGACAAATTTCGCAAAGGTTTTCTTGCAATCGTCTAAGGTATAGGATTCAAGGGACTTGTTGTTACCGAGTTCATAGACCTTGGTGAGAACTTCGCGCGAATTCTGACAAACATTGCGGATTTCGACTTCGGCGATTTCTTCGTAACCACGGGTCAAAACGGGTTCTAAAATGTGATAAAAGCGTTTGGCATAGACGGGATTTTTCAAGAGTTTTAGCAAGGTTTCAATGACGACGGCGGCGCGGCGTTGATAGACCATTTTTCGCTCGCGCATGGATTTCGTGAGTAGAGGGACGAAAAATCCTAAAGTGGGAATGTCGATATCATTGACAAAGGGTGTGGATACGAGTGCATCGAGTGCTTTCTGGGTTTCGGTTGCCGGATTCATATACGCCGAAATGACGACGGGTATCAAATGTTTCACATCTACATTTTCTATAGCACTACATACGCTACGAAATGTTTCCAGGGTTTGGGTCTTGACGGATGCTTTCGCGTCTTGTGTAATAGTAATGAGTTGATTGATGATTTCGGGCATATTTTGTGCGACAATGGTGGGATGGTATTGCGCGAATTTGGCGAGCATGACGAGGGTATATTGTTTGGTTTGCCATTTCATGGCTTTGAGGCCGGCAAAAAGGGTGGGTGCGATGTTGGTGAAGGCATAGGGATTGATTTGTTGGATGACTCGGTCGCCCATTTCGACCATTTTGTCGTAGGATTTGTTGTCGGCGGCGGTGTTCATCATTTCTTCAAAGATGGACGCCATGTAGGGTTCATTTGCGGGTGAAAACTGTTCACGAAGCGTCGCGAATTTTTCGTCGAGAGATAACTGTAAAAAAGTGGACATGAAAATGCGCAGCAATATGTATATATGTGCATTATCTTTATGTTCTCACAATTGTAATTAATTTATCCACAAATAGTAGTAGTAATGTGGAAAAATCACCACTATTTATGTATCACAAGTTGGATTTTCGTTTTACCGATTGCCTATGTATTATACAAATTATTCCACCATGAGGCGATTCCTACTTTTGAATATGTTCTCCTATTTCTGATATGTATTAATATTGGGTTCTCGCTATTGTTCTGGTATGATCCAATGCAAGAGTCGGATATTCATATTTATGACGCATTTTTTGCAAAACTGTCTATGATGACTGTTATGTTTTATTTTTTCTCCCGGGTGAATCCGCCAGTAGATGTGGTGGTTTTTCTGATAATTCTTGCCGGAATTATGGTGTCGGCCTATTATAGCAATCACTTTTCGAATATAGAATGGTGTTGCAACAAACACATACAATCGCATGGTTTGATGCATTTGTTTTGTGGGGTGGGGTGTCTCTATACACTGGTATAAAAAAGTAAAATACTGGAATAAAAAGTAAAATACTGGAATAAAAAATACCCCTAGAGGTATTTTTTATGACTAAATATTTATGCAAAGGCCCGCCAGAAATCTTTGCGGAAGAGGCGCATGACCTTGATGTTGTAATTGGAGCTATCTAATTGTATAGCACGTTTGATTTCCTGGAAGCGCGGATTGCGGAAGGCGCGTTCAATGAGCGGCAAGTTTTCGACGGAATCGACAATCCCACTACCCCATTGTGAAATACCATATTCGCCATTTGTATCACACATGAACCCAGCACCATTCGTGAAGACGAATTTCGCGACTCCATAGTGACCCTTGTTTTTTGTGTTGCTCCACTTGAAAGATGGCACGTTCTCCTTGTTAATCGAGTAAATCACCGGATGCACATGTTCGTCGGTTTTGTCGTGCGACATCCATTTGCGGCGGACCTCATAATCCGATTCCGAATGAATAATTTCGACCGCGTTACCGGAACTGGTGTTTGCTGCACACAATGCCTTGATTTCATCGAATTTCATATTGGGAATAAAAGACCATGTTCGCAAATCGATGATTTGGGAAACGCCTTCTTCGTCATTGACCACGGTTTCTCCGTAGGCAGGTGTTTTTTGCAAAAGATACCAGTCATAACGCGTAGAGCATTTGAAGGTTTTCAATCCGTCATCGACATTGTGGATTTCTAAATAGACGAGCTGGTTTTCCATCATCTTCTTCAACAGCGGATGGTCGAGTTGTCGCCAGACAGATGGATTGACAAACAACATGTATCCGTCGGGCTTTAGCCATTTGTCTAAAGCGGTTTCGATGAAATTCACCCAGATATTATGACCCTTGCCTTTGTTGCCCGAATCGTCATTGTAAGGTGGATTCGCAATGACCATATCGAACAAACCGTGCCATTGAGTCATCGACAAACTGTTTCCCACGGAACTGTGGAAGACGATACCGAGTTCGGCGAAATCTTCGGCATCGACACCGCAATGGGCCTGGATATGGCATTTCAAGAGTTCGGTCGTGATAAAGACATTCATGGCCGTCAAATCACTGTAATAGAGATGGTCCATCACGGTTTTGCAGCGCTCGATTTCGGAAAGACCGCTGTTTTCTAGCCCGTCATACATTTTCTCGAAAATACCGAGGACGAAATTGCCTTTTCCGCAACAAGGTTCGAGGACAAATTTAGGCGTTTCAAAATAACCGCGAGGAGTTTTTGCCAGCATATCATCCACCAGGACCACGGGTGTGGATACTTCGGCATTTGCCCTACGTTCTTCGTCGGAAGGAACAAAATGGTGGGCAATGAGGTCGCGTAATTTATCCGGAGATGCATTCGCATAGATTTCGCGGATATTGTGAATGATTTCGAGATTGCTGTCAATAATCGAAGACATGATTGTTGTTACACTAGTATAGCTATTTGGCTTTAAGTTGGTTGTAGTATCAATATTGATTTTCTTTTCGCGCAAGAGGGCAATGACTACCGGTTTTGTTCGGTCATCGGTCAACATCGCTTTGAAACATGGTATGCCAGTGGAAATCGACAATAGGGCTAGGACGGGGAAGATGAATTTGCAGGCTTCTAAGGTCTGGTTGATGGTTTCTTTGATAGCCTCTTCTTCTGCTAATGCGTTAGCAGAAGCAGCAGCATCCTTGGAAATCGTCTCTTTACGATTCACTATAACACGTTCGATACCACCTTCTGGACAATCTTGATTCAATCCCTCGAGCAAGTCATTCGCTCCGCGACTTTGACCGAGAGTGCGGCGCAAATCGGTGGTAATCAAGTTTCCTAAATAGTCTTCGCAAACGATGCCTTCTAACAAAATGCTGTCGTCAATATTGCGCAACATGGAAGTCGATTCAGTGTTATAGTATGATTTGATGACATCGACGGTGACGGTGCCATATTCGAGGTCTTGAGGATTGAAGAGGAAGATTTTGTTCTTTAGCAAATAGGTGAGGATTTCGCAATTGGTGGCCGTGGTCTTTGTAATACGGCGGTGGCGTTGAATCGTGTCGCTCATCATCTGGTAGTGGCGCTGGATGTTGAGGTCGACGTTGATGCCGATGGTTTTGCCGGGGGCTTCGGTCAAGGCGCGCGAGAATCGCTGTTTTTGTTGGTCGAGGTTCTGGCCATCATCGAGCGATATGGTCACGTCACAGTCGTGGTAGGTGATGCCCGTGGTTCCTTGATTTCCTAATAGCAAAATGCACCCCTTTTTGTTGCGATATCGGGTATTGTCCATGCAGGTTTGGATGAAATCATTGTAGGATTCGGTGACGTTGTTGGTATCGCCCTGGGAATTCGAATATTCCACGTTATAATCTTGCCATAGCTTGTGTTTATGCAAGAACGTCCATAGGGTTTCTTGTAACTGGTCGATGGTATTGTTGCGAGTATGGGTGGGTAAGAATACAATCACCATGAGCGGTGCATCTTTCGTGGATTTTCGGGATTGATAGGCGTGCTGGGTGGCTTCGACTGATTTCATGATGGTTGGTCGCATGCGGTCCGACGAAATGATGGCGTCTAAATATCCGGCTAAAAGGTCTTCGCCATCGGTGGATTTAGCGATTTCGAATTGATTTCGGTAGGATTTTTGTCCGGCGTCATCGACGACCTGGTCGAGAGCAAAGAGGGAGCTGGCACAATAGCCATAGTTCGTTCCGTGTCTGGCATTGTAGGCAATCAAATTATCTATGACACTTTGAGGGAACTGGTGTTTCATGAGAACTTGGGTCGGATGTTGCGAATAATCGTGATTTAGGGTGATGTTCTCGAGACATTTCGCAAAAAGGGGGCCGTGGCGTTGTGTCATAGTATCGATGCTGTTTGCTGATGCATTGGCTTGAATCAACTTCATATAAGCTTCATCTTCGATTTCCCATTCGTGGCAGGCCACCTGTGGTATGCGATAAAATTTGCGGGTTTTTTCGGAAGTGCCCGATGCGAAAATGGTGACTGGAATGGCGGTGCGGATATCGTCGACGATGGAATTGCCGGACAATAAAATGTCATTGCGCGTCTTTTCGGTAGAAGAGCCTAAATGGGATTCGTCGAGAATCATGACGTCGAACCCACCGGCCTTTAATTGTGCCTTCTTTTTGGCAACCCCGGTTTTCAAATATTGGACACTGCATAAAACTATGCCACGGAAATCATCGGGGATGTTTGAAAATTCGTCTTGCTTTAGGAAAGCCACGTCTTTGAAATCTTGCCATTTGCGCAAATCATCGACGAAACTGTCAATGGTTGCGGGAACAGAGGTCATAATAAGAATGCGGCGACGAGTTTGTAATAGATATTTGCAAATTAGAAGAATCGAGAGGGATTTGCCACTGCGTGGTTTGTGAGCAATGAGATGTAGGCGATGACCATTTTCCACATTCTGGACGAATTTTTCTAACGTCATTTGCTGGTGGAGTTTGCGGACGAGTTGTTTGCGACCGGAGGCTAAATAATGGGCATTCACATGTTCAATGAATTCGTCGATGGAAGAAGATGCATGGGATGCAAATCGGTCGCAAAAGACCTGCATACCGCGAATCATATCGGTTTCATCAAACAAAAGTCCATCTGCGACGACGCGGTCATGGACGGTTTTGTGGATACTGGATGAGTTTGTGTAGCGATGATTGAGAACAAGCGATTTGTCGCGAACCATGAGACCGAGTTTGTAGCCAGGAAGCCCAGGAATGGCTTTCAAGGTGTTGTCCATGTCGGAAACATCGGAGGTCGCTGGATTGAATTTATTTTTGTATTTTACGGAAAAGGCGACCAATGAATTGTCACCACATAGTAGGGTCAAATCGGAACAGCCGCCGCTCTTGTCAGTGACCGAAATGTCGAGCAATGTGGACATTGTTGTTACCGGTTTGAGGTTCTGCAATTGCCCGGTCATGCATTGCTTATCATCGATACCGGGGATGCATTTTGTTGCGGCAAGATTGATGGCGACGGTTTCGTATAAGAAACCAGCTCGACTGTCGGAAGGTGACGCACCATTGTCGGTCATGACCGCGCGATAGACCTCGGGACCATTACCGGATGCACTTAAGCGGAGCATATTGACGAATACGTCTTTACGGATTTTTTGTGGTTGAAACATTTTGGAAAGCAGTTTTGTTTTGTGTTATAGAATTGATGCCATTTGGCCTTTCAATTTTACACCAAAAACTACACAAACCTCGCGATTTGTCTTATTCCAATGTAGACAAAGGATATAAACAAAAATGCGGTCTTATTAGTAACATGAATGGTTTCTTCATATTCGCCCTACTCGCGCTATCGGTAACCGCCCTCCGCCCGAAATTTTGCTACAATTGCCAGCACTTTTTATCCGCCGAAAATGGTGAAGCGAAATTCGGTAAATGTGCACAGTTTCCGATTGTGATACAACACGACGATTTTTTAGTTACAGGGGAGACGAATTCTCAAACGACTGACCACAAATATTGTAGTTCCGCAAGACATTTCGAAAAAATGTGCGGACAAGAAGGCAAACTGCACAAAAGAAGATATCGCAAAAATCAACATAAAAAATAACCGCACATATACTAAAACAATACTATGACACTCTTTGAACATACCTTTTATATCAATTTAGAGTCGCGACCCGACCGTCTGGCTCACGTGCAAGGCGAACTCGCAAAAATGGGCATTGCCGGCGAGCGCATCAACGCCATCAAAATGGAAAACGGCGCGCTCGGATGTACGATGAGTCATATCCTTTGTTTAGAAACGGCGAAATCGCGCAACCTCCCCTACGTGTTCATTTGCGAAGACGACATTACCTTTTTAAATCCATCACTATTACACGAAAACACCGAAAAATTCGTAAAATCGGGTATATCATGGGATGTTCTCATTATTGGCGGAAACAATGCGCCGCCCTATTTGCCTGTTTCTGATTATTGCATCAAAGTCGGCAATAATCAAACGACGACGGGGTATATTGTGCAGCAACATTACTATGACACTCTGATTCAGAATTTTCGCGAAAGTGCTGCAAAAATCAAGGCCGAACCACATAACCGTCGATATTATGCATTGGATATTTATTGGAAATCGCTGCAACATAGTGGAATGTGGTATATGATTATTCCGGCCACGGTGGTGCAATACGATGATTATAGTGATATTGAAGGACGACATGTAAGATATGGAGGCGCGATGCTTGATTTGCAGAAAAAGAGGTGGCCGAAACCTAGTATGAGTATTCTGTTCACGAAATAAGCGAATCGGTAGGGAGGTTACTTATTGGTCAGGTGTAAAAACGACGACAATATGTTTTTGTTTTTTTCTTCGTAATGCATGGTTTGGAGATTGGATTGATGTTGTCGTTGCATCATCTTTTGCTGCATTTCGCGTTCGCGATGCGCCAGTATTTTTTCGGCTTCGGATTTGTCGATGGGTGGTCCGGTTTGCCCCCGTTCGCGGACAAAATGGTCGACGGAAGAATATTTAGGCACTTTTTGATAATCGGATTCACTTACCGCGAAAACGGTTTGGTCTTTATGCACTTTTCGCAAATCGTCATATTTCAATTTGCTAAAAGGGTCGCTGGATACATAGTGGGATGCATCTTCTTCTTCGTCGTCGTAAAAGTTGGTGCCACTACTGGATTGCATGTCCATCACGCCACTATATTGTATCATGGCGTGGTTTTTTTGTTTAATGGTTGCGAGAACTTCGCTCATTTGACTGGCGCTTTTGGCTTGCACGTTTTCATAGATGGGGTCGTTGTTGGAGAACCAGGCATTTTTCGACGGGTCGATTTTCTTCGCCATGTTTTCTTCAAAGAGCTGGTTGAATTTTTCTTGATATTGCTGAGTCCCCATGTTTTGAATTGACTGATTGATTTGTTGATTGTGTGATTTTGGTGCGACGGGTGCACTATATTTCGTATTTTGCGCGGCCACATCCACATGTTGCCGATTTTGATGTTGAAAATATTGCGCGACAATGTCGAGGGCTTTTTTGTAAAAGAGGAAATATTCGGGGCCGAGTTTCGATTTGTCGGGATGAAGCATGAGAACTTTTTTCTTCGCCCGTTTCATGTCTTCGAGTGTAATAGTATGATGTGATGAAATATCAAAGAGACCGAGTAGTTCATCTAGCGAATAAGTGGATATATTTAGGTTATGTGTCATATCTAAATAGTGTGAAAATATTTAGATATTACAAACTTATACATATATGCCAAAGTCTGTGAAATTTGATTGTATTGTTCGTGTATGTCTCATCAATACACGAAAAGAATACAATGAATATGGTATAGCAAACGAGATTTGGTGGTCGCAAAATGAATTAGAGGAAATACGCAAAGAAATATTGCGAGAGATTCGTCTTAGAATGGTGAAATGTCCCGAAAAATCATTTGATACTTGTCACAATGAAACAATAGAAAATCATTGTGAATATTAAAAAACCTACATAAATAATTGATTACTATTATGTATAGATGCCTCATTTGACCGAAATTCGCAATGTGCAACACTTTTCCGAAATTTTGCAAGGGAATCCGGGATTAGTGATTATCAAATTTGGTGCGGAATGGTGTGGTCCATGTAAAAAAATCGAAACGCAGGTTCATGAATGGCTAAATCTTATGCCTGAAAATGTCCAGACGATTGTCATAGATGTAGATGAATCCTTTGAAGTCTATGCTTTTTTAAAGACGAAAAAGATGGTGAATGGCATTCCGGCGATTTTGTGTTATGACAAGGGTAATACAAATTATATTCCCTCGGATAGTGTCATTGGTGCGGACCCGGCACAAGTCGATTTGTTTTTTCAACGATGTTTGAAGAAAGTAACTGTGTAAGGTTGTTTCGAAAAACAAAGAAAGTCCTTCTTTGTTTTTTAGCGTTTTTTCTTGGTGGATTTGTTTGATTTGCGTTTTTTTCCGCCACGTGTGCCTTCGGATTCGTCGTTGACGAAGGAAGATTTTTCGGTTTCTGACGGAGCAGTTTCAAAGAGCGATGGTGCGGTCGCGGAGGGTTCCACATTGTCCATCAGTGAATCCATCATTGAACCGTCATCTATTTCATCGGATGTTCCAAAGAGTGAAGAACTCGCCGCTTCGGCCGTGTCGGATGTTCCAAAGATGGATGGGGCATCAGACTCCTCTTTTTTGTCTGTTCCAAAGAGCGATGAGCTCGCCGCTTCGTCCTCTGCATTTTCAGACTCCTTCTTTTCGGCTTCTTGTGGAATGGTTCCAAACATGGAACCCACGGATGTCGGAACCAATGAATTGAAAATGGCAGCACTGTCAGTTCCGGGCGGAGGAGGTGTTTCAGTGCCTTCGGGTATAAAATTATCATAGACCGTAATGAGCGCTAACACAACACTGGTTAGGCCAATAGCTCCATAAGTAGCCAATGAAAAATTATTAATTTGAAAAGATGACATTCTTAGAATAGGATGATATTTTGTTTTCTCTAAAAATCCCACTCCCAATCCCTAAATAACCCGCCTTTTGTCAAATCGGATGCTATCGATGATTTCCCGTCGATTTTCTGCCATTCTTCAATGGCGTCCAGTTTCGGCAATTCTCCAATGGCCCCATTTTCCAAGAGTTTTAGCAATTTGTATTTGCGCATATTTTCGGCAATCTGATGGATGGAATTGTCTTCGGTAATATTGCGGTCATCAAATCCGCCGTAATTCGCATAACGTATCTTACGTTTGAGTGCTAACAATTTTTCAAGACTCGTTTTCGTTCGTGTTACATTGTATTTTGTAATGTCTTCGTTGACATGTTCATACATATTTGTGCAATAGTGTGGTTCGAGTTTTTGTCGCGATTTGTATAAGAATACAAAGAATAATAGAATCGTGTATATCATTAGTTACTTTACATACTATGCATCTATTATTCTTTTCGAATAATTTTATTTTCACAACAAATGACATTTTTTGTGAAAAACGGTCTATCAGTATATCTAATAATAATTGTAGTTCTTGCGTGGCGGTTGACTTTCGCGATAGGCGCGTTCATTGTTAAATTTCGCATACCAGGCTTCTTTTTCGGATGGTGGGATGGTTATATACATTGCGCGCTCATATTGCTCGGGAGTGTCAAAGAAAAACATCATGTCGTTCTTGCATTCGCCGGTGGAGATGGCCACCTTGTAGAAGACGTCTTCGTCGCGCGAGCCGACTTTGAAATCGCGGTAATAAGAGCCAGTGATGGCACCACGTATATTTGAACCCGGAGTGGAATTTGTGCCATAGAGGTCGATTGATTTTTTTTCGATTTTGTTTTTTGCTCCTTCTACAAAACGGGTTAATTTGTTATATCCGGCGTCCATTTTCTTTAATTCTTCCATCATTTTTCGTTGTTTCTTTTGGACTGAATTCACGGATGCAGAATCGGATTCGGAAGGCTGCTGGACAGAACGATGGTCGTCGACTGAATAGTCTTCTTCGACGATGTTGCCATATTCATCATACATTGCTAAATAAGTTGGGGGGTGAGGGGGCGGGGTGTGATAGTAACTACTACTTTATTGATAATGGAGCGATTTGTTTATATTGTTTACACGATTGAATAATTCGTTTGCTCCGACGAAGGAGCTGGAGACACCTTCACACATTCGAAAGGTGTAGATATTCAATTGCATAAAAAATATAAAAATATGCACATCTATTATACAATATGATGAATTCCGTGAAAGACATGTTTTCTAGGTTAACGACGATAACACCTTTAGAAAAACAACCCGAGAATGTCATCACTACGGTAGATTCGGAATCCGCTGAATCCATCAATGTCATCGAGAACCCGACCCTAGAACATGGATTCTACGAAAAAACAGCCTCTAGCGAATCCATCAATGTCATCGAGAACCCGACCCTAGAGCACGGATTCGACGAAAATCTTAGTTTGAGTTCAGAGAGTTCTCCGAATCGCAGCTGGAATTCGAGTCCCGATATTGAGAGTGTATATATTTATCACACCGACACAAACTACAACTATCGCGAGTTTTTCTATTTGCATGAGAATCGTTTAGCAAAAGAATACACATACTATGACACAAAAAACATCCACATTTGCACGTTTGCCATGAATCACAGTTGTTCTTACCAGGAAGACCCGCTCCCTTTTTTGCAATTTTTATTGGCGCCTTCTGAAAACAAGTGGGGTTTTCCGCATTTTCAGTTTCAATGTTCTCAACAACTCGATTTTGAAAATACACAAAACTATTTCCTCAACGCGTGTATAAAATGTATGTTGGACTCCTTTGTCATCGAAGGTCATTTGAACAAACTCGAGAACATAAACAAACTATATCGCGGATATATCGAATGTGGTGAAAACGACATCGTGGTAGTCTTTGATATGACATCGTTTGTAGACTTTATGTTGCGCAAACAAACCATGTGGTTCATCGTATCAGAAGTTTCGAATCAAAATATTGTGTCTTCTTTTGTGAGTGATTTTTTCGGAAAACATGCCTACATGACCCGAGTGGAAACCCAGCACAATGTAGTGGTGGAATTGCCACATATGTTATATTTGTATGATGTGGAAAGACGAGAACATATGAAACATCCATTAACTTTGTTAGAACCACGGAGTTTCCATCCATTGTATGGGCATTTTTACTATTTTGTCAAGGAACATCCGGAAGATTCTCCTCAACAATATGTGCGATGTGCTGTCTTTATGGAAAATATAACCGTGGTAGAGGAGGAATCCGAACCATTTAGTCATATCACAGAGGATTCTGTTTTGCCAGGTTCTCCCTCAAAAGATTTAGGCGATTCTGTTTTGGAAAGTTCTCCCTCAAAAGATTTAGGCGATTCTGTTTTGGAAAGTTCTCCCTCAAAAGATTTAGGCGATTCTGTTTCGTCCGAAGAGTCTATGGTTGATGACGACAATTCTTATGAAAGTTCTTCGGAAAATTCAACCATTGATGTAGACGATATATTATCGGATAAGTCTTATGAGGATTCGTTAGACGAGCTATTAGAGAGTGATGTGGTCAAAGAGCCCGTTGTTCCAGAAATGAAAAAACCACTCGAGTCGTCTTCACATAGAGTAGAAGATTCATCTTTGCTACCGTTTTCGTCTATTATTATTTTCAGCGAAGGTGATACCAAAGTATGGTGCGTAAAAACGGAATCACTCTTTATTCCACTAAATATTTGACCATAAAATTGAATAGAAGAATCACCTATTCTATTCAATTACACATTAAACCATGTATAAAATCCATTCTCCCGATACTTTCCGCGAGAAAATTCGCACAAAACTCGCCTCCATCATAGAAGATACGACGATTTCCATCAATCTAGAAAAAGGCATCTACAACTATGCCATCAAGGAATCAAACACTCGCAAAATCGTCAAAAAATGGGAAAACCCGTCGTTTGCCCAAATCTACATGGACCGCCTGCGCACCATTTATTTCAATATCAAAAATCCAGAACTCCTCATACAACTCAAAAATCACGAAATTGCCCCTCAAACCATCGCCTTTATGACACATCAAGAATTGAATCCGGCACGATGGGCGACCCTCATTGAACAAAAAATCAAACGCGACGCCTCGAAATTCACCACCAATATTCAAGCATCGACCGACATGTTCACATGCAAAAAATGCAAATCAAAAAAATGCACGTATTACGAATTGCAAACCCGGTCAGCGGATGAACCGGCCACGATTTTCGTGACTTGTTTAGATTGTGGAAAACACTGGAAATCATAGTCCGGTAACTAAAGCAGGATATAGCCCTAGCACTACAATACTATGATTCTTTGCCAAGGTAGAAATTTTGTCTACCAGGCTTCTCCCCTTTGCTTTTTTTATTTTTGACACCATCTTGTCGAGATTCATATTGTTAATGACATAGCCATATACATTTGTAAACGGAACTTCTGTATGGATGTGATAAACGCCATCTTTCACCAGGTCGCCCTGCATGTTTTGATTTGCTCCCAACAATAAAAAATCGTATTCTTTTTCGCCTAAATTGTCGATGATTTTTTCGAGTTTGCGACTAAGGTCCGACTCTTGTATGGTAAAGCCGTCTTCGAAAAACACCGACAAGAATTTCGCATTGTCGTTGTCCATTTTTTTGATAATACGTTTGATTTGCGCGAGTTGCTGTAAGTAATAGCGCTGAGCGTCCGGTCTTTGAGAAACGTAGCGAACAATATTCAAGCGACTTCCGAGATTCGATTTTTGTTTTTGCACATTTGCTATGGATTTTTTATTCATAGATGGGACAAAGGCGTAATAGTTGATATTTGAATCTATACCTTCCTGCACAGTCGGCGGCCACGCCACATTCACCAGAACAATGACCACCAATAAAAAACAAATGAACCATATTTGTCGAAGCATCTACTATATTAGGCGAGTATTTCTAAATCTTTTAGTCGCCAGTATTCGCATCCACCGTTTGGCAATGGGCGTTTCACAATAAAGGGAATGGCTTTTTGTTCTAATTCGGCTAAAGCAATCAAATAACCGTCGATGACATTGTTGTCGATTTTCACAAAGGGTTTCGCCCCCGCACCGATTTGTTTGGCGCGTTCTCCTAAAATACGCGATTTTTCATATTTTGTCAAGAAAGGTAGGGTGCGATGAAGAGGGTCGATAATGTTTCCATGGTCATCTTTTGTAACAACACACAACGACTCGATTTCGTCGTAATTGTGGTGCTGTAATTCGGGGTGATGGTCAGTAATGACGTGTTCCTTCAAACTCTCGTCGAATTTTTGTAAATAGTTTTCGTCATCATCGTCATCCTCGTCGTCGTCATCGTCGTCGCTTAATGGATACATGGTGGCATTATTTTCGGCAGCAGCAGTAATCGCCTTCGTGAAGATATGTTTTGGTTCTTCGCCGGCATCACTGCCATCGTCACTACCGGCATCACTGTCATCGTCGCTACCTACATCACTTCCACTGCCAGCATCCGAATCGCTTTCGTCCTCATCCTTTTCCAGGTCTTTTTTAACCACAATGGATTTGTCTGCGGGATAAAAGTCATCTTCGTCGGCGTATTTATCGTCGTTCATATTCGTATATAGTATATTGTTCTAAATTGTTGCAAATAAAAAAGACATTTTTATTTTCAATTTTGTCCCCGATTTATTTGTTGTCGTCGGTTTTCCATACATTATCGCACGTCACGCAGATATACAAATACTTGAGCGCATCGTCGTCATAACGCATGTATATCACTTCCGCTGGCGATTTTGCGTCAGAACTATTTGTCACACAAGATGCATTTGGACACCTCACATTATAGATGCGTGGTAAGGTAGGGTCTTGTTTGGTGTATTTGTTGATAATATGGTTGAATTTTTGTTCCCCCTTTTTCAAATGGGTTTCCAGCACGCAAAGACTTTCGGCAGTCAAATTCTCATCTTTTGCCCCACAATTGCGACAATAATAAGTGAGTTGATTTCCATCAGCTTCGTCAATACTGATATACAGCATATTATTACAGTGAGTGCAGAATTTCATTATATAGTATATATGGTTATGTGTATATTATTTTTGTCTGACTTGTTTTGTTTTCAATTTTGCGGATAATAACCTCCCAAAAACGCCAAAAATGCCAACCATTAAAACATAAAATTGAATTTTCAAAGGATATAAAAATATACCAATACTATATCTACACCTCAAACATGGCAACTGAAAGTGTTCATTTGCCGCAAATTAGCGATAAAAAACGGGCGGCTCCGAAACGAGCAGCCCCGCCAGGAAAACCGTCGAAAGAATACATCGATTTCCTAAATGCCCATTATGTCACCAAAGAAAATCCACAGCCGATTACCAATACGCGTATCGGGGATAAGGACAAAGGGGGCAAAATTCCAGGCGGGTCGTTTCACGTTTCAGACGCCGAATATCCCACCTTTCTCCGACTCTATGGTGAAGAAATCATCCGAAAAGGCGTGGCGGAACATTTGACGGAAAAACAGCTGGAAAATGGCGGGCCAATATTAATTGACATTGATTTGCACTACGATTATGCGGTCACTGCCAAACAATATGAACTATGGCATGTGGAAGAAGTCGTCGATAATTATTTAGGCGTTTTGAAAACCATGTATCAATTCGACGAAAACACTCGATTCCTCGTTTTCGTCCAAGAAAAAGACGCAGTGAATCGAGTGCAAGAGAAAAACATTACGAAAGATGGCATTCATATTGTCATCGGTATTTCAGCCGACCGCCAGGCCCAAATCGACTTGCGCAAACGTGTCATACCATTGATTAGCGGCGAAGATTCGTGCGGCCAGTTGCCCATCACGAATAGCTGGGAAGACGCCATCGATGCCAGCATTACGACGGGTGCCACCGGATGGCAGCTCTACGGTTCGCGAAAACCCCATCACGACGTCTATAAAGTCACACATATTTATGAAATCACCTATGACCCCGACGACGGAGAATGTATGCGCAATACTATCCAGCTCAACGAATTCGACATATTGCAAAATCTGTATCAATTGTCCGCCCGCAACGCGAGCCATCCGTCCTACATTTATAGCGGCGAATATTTGAAAACCCGCAACAATACAACAACCATAGGCGGAAAATCTCCGTCGAGAATCCCATCACAGAACCGGCTCACGAAATCCGCCCTCAATGAATCACTATTACACATTACAAACCAACAGCAATTGCAAGACATGGTGAATGATTTTATCGACACCTTGAAACCGCAAGAATATGATTTGCGAGAAGCTTATAATTACGTGATGGCATTGCCTGAATCTTATTACGAAACCGGTTCGTTTGCGAAATGGATTCGAGTGGGCTGGGCATTGCGAAACATTAGCGACCGCCTCTTGATTGTATGGATAGCCTTTAGCGCCATGGCCGAGAACTGGTCATTTCACGACAACATTCCGGATTTATGCTCGCGCTGGCAAGGATTCGATTTGAAAAATCCGCAAGGATTGACCAAACATTCAATTATGCACTGGGTGAAACAAGACGCACCAGATGCATACCGACGTGTTCGCGCAACGTGTATTGACTTTTATATTGACCAGACCGTCAAGGCGGTGACATTAGACAATATTAGCAATGACAAGAGTTCGCGAGGTTGCACCGATTTCGATATTGCAAACGTATTATATCATATGTATAAATCGGAATTTGTCTGTGTAAGTGTAAAGAACAATATCTGGTATCGCCTAAAGGGTCATATGTGGCTGGAAAACGATTCGGGAACCACGTTGCGAAAAGCCATTTCGACGACGTTGCGCGATTTATACTGGAACCGCGCACAATCCTTCATTGAACAGGCGGCGAGTTTGAATCCACCCGACGAAGAGCGCACCAAACGAATGCAAGATTATGCCGATAAAATATTGAAGATTTGTGAGCGATTAGGCCGGGCGAACGAAAAGAAGAATATCATGACAGAGGCAAAGGAATTGTTTTATGACGCGAATTTCGTAGAGAAATTAGATACAAATCCTTATTTGATGTCATTCAAAAACGGAGTCCTTGATTTCAAGGCGCATTGTTTTCGTCGTGGATATCCGGAAGATTATTTGTCGAAATGCACGAACAATGACTATATACCCATTGATGAAGCGCGTGATGCAGAAACGATGGAGGAAATCCGCGAATTTATGCGCAAACTGTTTCCGATTCCGGAAATACACGATTACATGTGGGAACATTTAGCGTCGATTTTGATTGGCACATCGTCGGCAAATCAGACGTTCAATATGTATATTGGTGCCGGTCAAAATGGCAAATCCGTCTTGACTGATTTAATGACGCTTTGTTTAGGACAATACAAGGGCGATGTGCCATTGTCGTTAGTCACTGACCGCCGCACAAAAATCGGTGGATTAGCACCAGAATTATTAGCGCTAAAGGGTGTTCGTTTAGCTGTCATGCAAGAGCCTTCGGAAGGCGACCAATTGAATGAGGGTGTCATGAAACAATTGACCAGTGGTCTAGACCCTATTCAAGCCCGTGCGCCATACATGTTGCAATCGGTGACTTTCCTTCCACAATTCAAACTCGTCGTGTGCTCGAATGCATTCATGGTGATTAAGAGTCATGACCACGGCACCTGGCGTCGTATTCGCGTGGTAGATTTCGTATCACTCTTTTGCGACAATCCAGTGCAAGGCGATACCGAAAAACCCTATCAATTCTTGATTGACCGCAATTTGAAAGACGAGAAATTCGAAAAATGGAAATACGTCTTTACAGCCATGCTCGTTGAAATCGTCTTCAAGACAAATGGTATTGTCAAGGATTGTGACCGCGTCATGGCATCCAGTAACTCCTACAAGGACAGTCTAGATTATGTGGGAGATTTCATCAAGGACAAGGTCATTATGGACCCACAAGGTAAGATGTACAAGACGGAGGTCACTACCGAATTCGGAACATGGTATGAATCCACCTATGGACGCGATGCGCGCGGACGTCCTAGCTCAAAAACAGTGCATGCGTATATGGATAAACGCTATGGAAAATACGAGAAAAATAAGGCATGGGTTGGTTGCAGAATCAATTATGAAACGAATCATGCGGGAACACTCGCTTCCAATAGTGATAGTGAAATAGATGATATAGATAAAAATGAAGTGTAGTGGTATGTAGACGTTATCCATATTTTTTATGAAAAATATGGGTAAACCGGGTTTCACTTGGTAACCATTGGATGGTAAACCGGGTGAAACCTTGGTAACCAATGGATGGTGAAACCTAGTGAAACCAAGTAACTATTCGCTAGTGCACAAACAAGGACAAGAAAATCAAGATAATAATCAGTATATCTATCAATGTGAGTGTAGGGAATTTCCAGAAATCACTGGCATCATAGGGTGTGCCCCAGAACCATGATTTTAGATACCGGAATACATAAAATAAAATATATTCGGCAATTTCTACCAGAATCACGTATAACCAGACGACTTTGACGGCAACGAGACGGTCTTTTAGACCCATGTCACTAAACCATATTAAAAATGCGGAAGCAAGAATAAATCCAAATAAAATCCACGACAATATAACATTTGCATGACTCAAGGTCAAGGTTTGCTCTTCTAACGATTTAAACAATTGGTCATCGACACTATGTTGATTGGCGGTTTCGCGGAGTTGATTTTCCACGATTTGATTTTCCGTATTTAGTGCATTGTAAGCAGAATCGCCGGCGGCATAACCTTCCTTGATGGATTGTCCTAATTCTTGGGTGCGTAATTTTTCATTGATTAATTTTTCATCCACCAGTGCATTTTTGTAACCTTTTACATTTTTGTTGCCAAAAATCATGGTTCGAAAATATTGCACACTATCTAACAATGTATTGTTTTTACCAATAAGTCGATTGTTTGCGGTGAATAATCGGTTTCGTAGATTGGTTAATTGGTTAATTTTCGACTTTAATTTTTTGATATAATCACCTTTGCGATTTCGAATCTTAACACGCGCTGGTTTCCTACGAGAAACTATTGATTTTTTCGGTTTACGAGAAACTATTGATTTTTTCGGTTTATTAGAAAATATTGATTTTTTGCGTTTGCCTTCTATAATAGATTCCATTTATTATAGAATGAGATTTTATAGTTTTGAATAATATTCATATTCACTGGGGAAATAAGGAATGGTTTGTAATCCACCCACATGATTGTTTCCTATTGGATAAGCTTCCGATAAAAGTGTGAATGCCGATAAATCGACAGAAATACATTTTGTCTTGTCTTCGTCCCATAGTGTTCCTTCACTGCAACAATTGCCATTTGTACAATATGCGCCTAAATCTAGTGAAGCTAAATAAGTGTTTGACGAGCTAGTTACATTTCCAGAAGTATATATATTTCCGGAAGTATCTGGTGGAGGGACAAAGGCTAATTTGTCGAAATTCATGTCATCGCGCTTCTTTATTTTTGTTGAAATCGTAATAATCAATAACAATCCGACTGCAAATAAGATGGCAATGGAAACATTAAAGACCATCTTAGGAATGATTGGAAAATTGCGTCGCAATAGAACGAGTCCTAAATAAATCAATGCTACGATAACAATGACGAATAAGATATTGATGTATTGCAAACTTTTCTTGCGGTAACTCTCATTGAGTTCAATCAATCGTCGTTGACTCGTAATGGCATCGTCTACGCCTATTTTTTTCTGTTGCAATCGGTTATTTTCTTGCATTAAAATTTCATTCATTTGCTTTTGATGGTCTAACACATAACTACTGGAAGTATTTGCATTGGTAAAATAGGTGTAAGAGTTGCTTAATTGTCCTTGCAAATCTTTGTAATAATTGCTAGTTGCAATACCATTTCCCGAAATGGCAGACAAATCCGCTAAATATTGTTGTTGAATATAAAATACTCCCGATAAATCCATTTTTTGTGGTCCATTATCACTCATAACAATAACTATATATTGTTATGATATTTGTTTTTCGTGTGAAGAATTGTTAGGGTCTAATCCATTCCTAAATATATAGCAGTGATGAGTAATGTTGTCGTGAGAATGGTTCCGGAAATATATAAATTATTTTGCTGCAGAGCCATTTGCTTGGTATCTTGCTGCATTGCGTTGACTAATGAATTGTCTTCTTTTGTAAATACTGGATTTGCGCTAAAATCATACATAGGATGATTATTTAATATTTTACGTGTTGCATAATAGGTGTCTAAATTATTAGACATATCTACGTAGGTTTGTGACATTTGTTTGATTTGATTATCGTAATCATTGGCGATTTGAATCAATGGTGTAATTTGACCGTTTTGAATCGCAGGATGACATCCAGTTCCGACATCATGACATGCAGCCGATGCATCATAATATCCGTGACTATCGAAACCTTCTTTGGAAGACGATGAACTGGTCTTACCCCATTGCAATTCATGTTCTCGTTGTTTTAAGGCGGTCCATGATGGAATCGATGACATACCATATGCATATCCGCTCGTTGAAATGGTGTTACCCATATTAAAAGATGCATATTTATCAGAAGTGGCGCTTACCAATACATCACTCGGAATATTGTATATGTTATTTGCTAAATTCATTTTCGGTTCTCTTATATAATAGGTAGAATCATTTATGGAAGGATTTGTTTGATTTGGCATAAAATAAGGCGTCGTGTTTGACGCTAGAGTGCAATTTGTCTTTTTTTGTGCATTCGTCTGGGTGAATATTCCAGTGCAATTGTCGTTTTGAGAACATGCGCTCTTACAATCCTCTATGGTGTCGGTAGTGATGGTGCTAATCGTAGACGTCGATGACGGATAAAACCCATTGTAAGTGGTGTAGTTTGTTCCTTTTTGCAAGTCCGGATTTGCGGGGTCAATGGGTTGTATTGTTTTAAAATCGCCGCCATTTACTTCGTAATAGGTAGTATTTACTTTCGGTCCCACCGTGTTCAATTGATAGATGTAATACGATTGTCCTTTTGCAGGGTCGGTATTGACATTCGTGTATAATTTTATATTGGATTCGTTGATACTCTTCTTGTAGCTTGCATCACTACTTTTGCACGCATATACACAGGCCTTTAAAATTAAGTTTCCATTGTTGATTTCTAATTTAAAAAATCCGCTCGGAGATGTCAAAAAAGGCACATCGGTCGGAATCGATTTCCCCTGGGCTAATGTAGTATTGTTGCTGGTTTTCCATGCATTGTTGGTGGTCGCGGCCACCTTGCTAATCTTATCTATAACACTATAGTCCGAGAACAATTGCCATACGATTTTTTCCTGGGGTCCGTTCTGGGTTGACATGATACGATGTAATTCTAGATTTCCATTGTCTTGCAGTGTTAAATAATAATTGCAGGGAGTTGTTCCGCAAAAAGATGGATTGAATTTGTTTGCTATATTCGATAGATTGGTTGAACCAACCATAAAATCACCGGTGCTAGCATCGACACTTGCAGTGGATGCGACTTGACTCCACACAGTCACATAGTCTAAAGAATCATTTGCTGGCATAGGGTCATTTGAAACATAGCATTGATACAAATCGTCGTCGATTTTCGTAGTTGTGGGGTCAGGTTTGACCAATGCAAATCTACTATAGTTTTGTGACGCGGCATTCATTTGACAACTATGTAGCGTGTGATAATTATTGTCTAATAATTGCATATTGTATGCATTGGTAGCATTTTCGTCGGGTGCGGCGCATTTTCCTAAATACGATTGTGTGATATTATTGCGTATTTTTGTAAATCCGAATTTGCCAATATAATGTTTTTCCAGGTCGGCTAATTGCGAATTGATATCGGTTTGTGCGCTATAGGCATTTGCATCTATAGTGGCCGGCAATTGCGTAACGACCGGTAGCGTTGATATGGATGCTGCGTCGGACAATTCTTTCGCTTTCACCGATGATAAAAAATTCGCAAATGTTTTTTGAAATCCATTATCTAGCATTTTGGTCGCATAACTACTAATGTCGGCATTCGCCTTGTCATTGTTGGCATCGTTTTCTGCATTTTGTTTTGCGAGTGCATCGGCCTTTGCTTTTGCATCCGCATCGGCTTTTGCTTTTGCGGATTGTTCAGCTGCTTGTGCATCTTGTTGTTGCGTATATGCGGTTGCCGTTGTTTGATATTGTTGGGTTTGTGCATTTGATTGTGCCGTTTGCTGGTCGGGTTGTATCGTTTTCTTATTGGATTTGCGGTGTCGACCATTTAAGCCTTCTCTTACTTCACCATTTATGTTATATGTATTCATTCTCTTATATAATAAATACATAATAATATGTATACCTTCGCACAATTATTTATTGCGTAATTTCATGATGGTATAATAGATAATGGATGTTGCTAAAACGGTCAATACTATTTTGGAATACATGGTGGACATGTACATTTTATCATAAAAACTACTGGTGCTTTCGGAGGTATTGTATAATTCGGCTAGTTTGTCGTCAATGTCTTTGCGCGTTTTGACTAAATTGTTATAGTAATGCTTTGTTACATAATTATAATTCATAGCATAGGACGCGGGGGTTTTCCCACCGGTGCTATCATTTGTGCCGGCCTGTTCAGGTGTGCCTATAGCGGCGTTTAATTCCGCAATGGCATCATCTAATTCTGATTTTGCATTGTCTACATTCTCTTGTGTAATGGATGTAGGACAGTTTGATTTATCAATGTATGTTTGATTTGAATTTCCAGTCGCACCGCACCTCATATAGGTGGCATAGGTTTGATTGAAATTATTCAATTTTGCCATGACATTTTGTTCCAATTGAAATATATCTTGTTTTGATAATAAATTTCTAGTATTTGCAGATGACATTTGTATATACTTAGACGCTACTTTTTTGTGATAAAAAATAATAGGTCAAATATCCGATGATAATTATTCCACTAATATTGTTGACGGTATGCAATAGCTCAAAATCATATTCTTTGCGTGCATTTGCATATCGCTCATCTGCGCCGGAATTTTTGTTTTGTTGTGTATTCGCTAAATCTGCCATGGTTCGGTTTTTGCATAATTGATAATTGTAACAGTTGGCGGAAATATCATTCCACGAAACGTCGCAATTTCCGGTAAAACTGGGATTGACCTGTTTGGTATAGCAATTGTTGCATTTTTCGTTCCACGCAGCTGCGTCTGCATATTGTATGGCACATTGTTCGGATGATGGAACCATATTCGATGTAGTATAATAAAAATCGTTCGGACTATAAGCGACGGTAATAATAGATGACATATACAATAAGGTGCGGAATTATTTTACACACATATGCGATAATATTTGTATGATAAAGCGGTTGCGCTGTTGCGGTTGATTTCACATATTTGCCCCGGTCTCATACACATGGCTAATGCTAAGGGGTCGAATCGCGATATTTCGGGTAATTGTTGCAGGGATTTGATATTGAATTTTTTCTGGAGTTCGGCGATTTTCGCTTCGTCGTGTATGATTTCGGTGGGTGGCACGAGTTTATGATTCAAAATATTAAACTGAAGACGATTGATGTTGTGAATCACTACGAAAATCCCGTCGTGGTCAAACAAATATTTGAGTTTGGTGATGATGGTATCGTTCGGCTCGTCTTCGGTGATAATAATGAGTGTGTCGTTTTTCGTCAAGACGGTGTCAATAACAAACAAATCTTCGATGATATTGTCTAAATTCGCCGGACGGATTTGTTTGGCGTCTAAATAGAATTTGACATAGACCTTTTTGCCGTTGGATTGATGATTCATTAATAAATCGAGCTGATTATTAACATACATGGCATCGATTTCATTGATGCTAAATCCGGCATAGTCGGTCGTTTCGTAGTCGAGGTCATCTAATATTTCTAATATGTTTTTTCGAGCCTTGAAAAGAGTTAAAATGCGGTTGGCGTTGGACATTGTATATATATAGTGTGTTGTTTTTATGTCTTTGTGGATGGTTAGAATCAATTTTGTAGGGTAGGGAAACCCGGTTGTAGGGAAACCCAGGTTTCCCTTACGAACCCTTCCTTGGTAGGGAAACCCAGGTTTCCATTCAAAATCCATATATATTAAATATTATGAATCCCGCGCATTCATAATATGTATATTATTTTAAAATATAAATTTATATAATCGCACCTACACTATGAGGTATATATAATGGATATGCATATGTTAAATATAAATAACGAATATTTAGGTGTTCATACTATATTTCTAAATATTATTTCGACTATTGCAGTAAAAAGTATTATAAAATATTAGTAATCAATGCAGAATACTAGTTTAATAAAATAGTTCAATTATTTCTATCGTTTTTTCAGTTGGATTGTCTATCCAATACTGGATTTGTTGTTTCAAAGTATTTATTCGTTCTTCCCATTCTTTTTTTTTGGTTTTCAAAATTTGCATAACCCCTAATTTATTTAACTTCCAACAAGATTTTATTACAATTCCACTTTGATTAGTATATTCATCTGGATTAAAACGAATAAACACAATAGGTCTATGTTGTAGGTCTTGTGATAATTCCATTAGTCGTTTATGTTCACAAATACAATCATAATCAGTATGTCTATTTTCATCAATTTCTACTATGATAATATGCGAGCCCATGTCTAATAATAAATCTGGACGACGACGAGAACATCCATCTTGGACTTTTTTATCTGCAACCCATGTAAAATTAGTAAATGTTTGTATGATTCTATCAACTACATCTTTTTCCTTGGTTTTATAATTACGAACATTTGGTTCATCTGGAAAAATATTTACGTAACAAACTAAACAATATCCCTTATTGTTTATTCTATTAACTTTTATGTTACACCACTCACTTTTACATAATTCACTACCACCACATTCATTACAACGTGATTTTCTTTTTTCATGCACACACATTTCTCCTCCACCGCATTTGTAACATCTACGTTTTATCATATTATGTAAACAATATGCGGAACCATGACAAATTTTACAATATTGTTTTCTTTTATCGTGTTTACATATTTCACTACCACCACATTCAAGACATTTCGTTTTTTGATAATTATGAACACATAATTCATTTCCTCCACATTCAATACATCTTGATTTTCTTTTATTATGTTCACATATTTCACTACCACCACATTCAATACATCTTGATTTTCTTTTATTATGTTCGCACTTATTCATTTTTAAATTAATATATTTTATATATTTAAAATAAATCAATTTTATAATTGCAGCTTACATATTTCATTGAATACAATTATTACGTTTGTTTTTATACTTATTTTCTTTATCATTTTTTTTGGAAAACCCATATAGATAGATGATTCGCCTAAATCATATCTATGACACTTCTCGCAAAACTCAACGGACTCTATGACGTAGCATGTTCTCTCTCCATTTTGAATGATTATTCGTTAAGCCACTTACACCTGCAAATGTATGAACAGCCCAGCGTTTATTTGGACGGATTACCTGAGAATCATTTATCTATGGCTACAAAACGGCACTTAGCATATTGGATTGCGACTTATGGTTTGATGCGACTCTTAGGGTCGCAACAAATAATACGTATGTCTTACTTAGTGGAAGCGGCTGGATTTTTATGGGAATACAAAGAGGGAAATATGAATTCTCGCGCTCTCAGTGTTATAGTATTGTGTATGGGAATATGGTTACGATTATTCACTTCCGAAAAAGGCGCCCTTGCCAATTTTGAAATCACTTAATCGGGTAATGGTCTCGTGGTTGTTTTTCATGATTTCTTTGATTAAATCTTTGATAGAAATCATGCCCGTGAATTCGTCGGTTGTTTTATCAACCACCAGCAAGTGGCGAATATCTTTAAACATCATTTTGCGCATACAGGCTTCTATGCTGTCGTCGTTGCGGGCAATAATGATATTTGGACTATAGGTGCAAATATCTTTGACTTTGGTGGTCGTGTCGCATTTACTCAGCGCCGCTATTTTGTTGATATAGTCTCTCTCGGAGCATACGCCGACGACTTTATTGGATGCGTCGGTCACGGCTAAACATCCAATATTGAATGCGGTGAATCGAAGAACGGCCTCTTTCGCCGAAGCTTCTTCGTTGATTTTGAAATCGATTTTGTAATAACATGATTTTTCGAAAACGTCAATGGCGGATATGGTGCCGGGGGTGGAAGCGAAAGCGCGTCTGGAAAAGCGAGACAACATACTATTATACAAAAGATTAGTCGTTTCTTTTTATATACTTTTCTATCATTGTTGAACTTCAAATTGAAGTGAGGGTTTTAGCCCGTCTTTTTGATAATAAAACTCTTGGCGAAATCGATGATTCCTGCGCCTAAGCTCGACGATTCTTGCACAGCTGCAGCTGCAGGTGCAGGTGCTTCGTTTTCTATTTTAGCTGGAGCCGGTGTTGCGTTTCCGCCACTCACGGTTTTGATGACGGGGACTGCAAAGGCGTCTCCGCCATGTGTTGATTCTACTGTAGCAGGTTGACCATCATTCGTCGAATTATCATTGCCATTCACAATTCGTATGACCGGTGCAAATACAATACCGTCTTTTGACGGAAAGGATGGTTGCTCTTGAGAATGTTCAACATGTCGAATCATGGGTTTTTCAAAGGCATTTGCAATCGGTGCTGCATGATTGATTTCATGGGGTAATAATATTTCGAATGGCATGACCACTTGTATGGCATCGTCTTCGTAATTGGTCGGGTCCATGGATTCGACGGTTAAAAATTTATCACCCTTTTTGATAATTTGATAGGGTGAATTGGCCTTTTTACCCCCACGCAAATAGACGACATCCCCTAGGTTATGTTCGCTTCCACCAGCTGGCGCGAACGGTGGAGAATCGTCGGGGTTAAATTCTGGAGACCCCTGGTCTTCCGGAGACCCATATTTCTTGGTTAACGAAAACGGAGATGAATCGGTTGAACCAGGAGCATAAGGTGGGGAATCTGGCTCATATGCAGGCGACCCAGGTGCATAAGGTGGCGAATTTGGCTCATATGCAGGCGACACATTCGCATAAGGTGGCGAATTTGGGTCATATGCAGGGGAACCAGGTGCATAAGGTGGAGATACCGGACCAATCTGGTCAAAGACGGCTAGTTGTTTATCCATCACACCTTCATCCACACTTTCCGGTGTCTGTAACACCTTCTGCTGTTTGTAGATGAGTCCCTTGATGTCATTCTGCACATCGCTAAAGGTCGCCCCCGGTTTCATCGTCAATTTCTCAATATTGCGCGAATACGACATGTTCTCAATTTGCTCAATATTGTCTTCGGTAATAATACGCATTTGCATATTCGCCGCTTGTAGTTCTTGTATCATCAACTTCATGGAATAAGGAATACGTATTACACTAAACGAACGACCGAATCGCGTAACATTTTCGATATTTAGCGACTTGCCATCGAGAGAACCTGTGAATTGTATTGGACCATCTGCGCATGGACTCATAAAGAGATTTTTCGATGGATTGTAGATGGCCACCATACCCGTCTTATTACACACTGCCATGTAATATTTGTCGCCACGCTCCATCATGGATTCCGTCAAGAAATTCGTGGCGCCGTGGGAGATGACTACATCACGTTCCATTTCACCGATGCGCAGACCACCGTCGTTTGCACGACC
>JACCDO010609529.1_pt1 | contig 34552 bp, 27 predicted proteins | sample 7446101 | NCBI WGS metagenome assembly JACCDO01 (sample SAMN15323440, study PRJNA562643) | freshwater metagenome | isolation source: river surface water | place: USA:Blue River Watershed | collected 2017-08-16 | reverse complement strand
TGGGAATGATATTTATGAGCCCAGTAGTATAAACATCTTTTGGCATACCAAGATTGATAGGAGATTTGTATTTCGATATTAACAAGCTCTCCGGTGCTTAATTTCACTAAGATATCAAGAAAGCTTTGGTTACTATCTGGATAGGCGGGAATCAAGTCTTTATCAACAAACTCAATCTGAAGGTCTTGAACAGAGGATGGTTCCCATCCTAAGACAGCACAAATAAACGCTAAACAGATGGATTTATCTTGCCCAAAGATTCTTTTGAAGACAACATCGACAACTGGCCGTAACAGGTCTACACTATTCATGGTTCTTACTCCTTTTCTAACTGCTGATTGATATCTTTATCAATGTTGACAAACTAAGTATAGTTGAGGAGCAAGACTTTATTATTTAAAATATTAGAGCCAATCTCGTTGTTAAATAATGTCTTATTTTCATTAAAAATTAAATTTGAACTTCATAGTTGAGGCAATTTAATTCTTGCTATAAAGATCAATAGTAGGTCTTTAATATTTACATCAACCAGTACCCCCTCAAAGATTGCCTCTACACTCTTTAATTGAAACTATCGGGATTGTGATTTTATATCAAGCTGTTGTGCAAATATCTTATGACGCTTTTTCTAATACTTTGTCTTCAGTAAAAGAGACCTATGTGCAATAAAAATTAAATTATCATTAAAAAATAATAAGTTATTTTAAAAATAAATAAAAAAAGTCCTATATAGAAGACAGAATAAATAAATAGGTAGGAGTCACCATGCCTAGACCTAATAACTCTGAACAACTATTAGAATTACTGCTTGATGGAAAACAAGAAGAGGCTTTGTCTTTTTTAAAATCTGAAAAAGATATTAATCTTAATTATGCCTCAGTCGAACCTCCAACAACGCTCCTCAAAATGGCTGCATCTAAAGGATATAAAGATATTGTCAAGCTTTTGATTGAAAAGGGAGCCCGGGTTAATTGGGCAGATATTAATAGTCGGGTTTTACCTTTGACTCTTGCGGCTAAAAATGGTCATCAAGAGATTGTTAAGTTGTTAGTTGAAAATGGAGCTCTTGTTGAGTTCGTGCTTAAGGGTAAACAGTATGGGCCCTCCCCTCTTTATCAAGCTGCCGAGAGTGGTCATCAAGAGATTGTTAAGTTTTTACTTGAAAAAGGAGCTGATATTAATCATCCGGAATTCGAGGGCTTGTCAACTTTAGAGGCCGTATTTTCCATGAAGAAAGAGATGGCAACGATTTTAATGCAGCACTGTTCTCAAGAAGCTAAAAACAAGGCGCTTTATCGCGCAGTTTATAGGGGTCACAAAGAATTAGTTGAGTTTTTGCTTACTAACGGTGCTAACCCGAATTATAAAGATCAATATGGTAATGAGAATTCACTTCTAATGCTTGCTGTTATAAATGCTACTCGTGAAGAAAAAGAACGACGTGACGCTTCTAAAAGCATATTTGAACTCTTAATTAAGAAGGGAGCTAATAATATTAATCACCCCAATAAGGAGGGCGATACACCTTTACATATTGCTACTAAGGCAAAGAGTGTAGAAATGGTTAAGATTTTAATTGAAAATAAAGCAGATTCCTCTATACATAATAAACATAATCGAACTGCTTTCGGACTAGCTTATAGTTATGAATTGTATACTTCTACTGAAGGATTGAAGCCCGATCAAAAAGCGAATCAAGATTGGCAAAAAATTCTTCATCTTGTTGCACCAGTTGATTATGCAGCCTATCATGGATATACAGACACTATAGAGCTGCATGCTCAGCTAGGTAAGGATCTTTTTACAAAACATGACTCTGATTGGGATGCCCTTATGCTCGCATCTTATGCCGGCCATCAAGAAATAGTTAACATTCTGTTATCAAAATTACCTCATGGTTATGATGCAGTTGATATGAAGGGATCAAATGCTCTTATGTATGCCTGCTATGCTGGGCATGAACATATTGTTTCTACATTGATTCAGTCTGATAAATTCGATATTAATAAGAAAAACATGTTCGGATTCACTCCTTTAATTGCCGCAATTTTTTCAGGAAAAACAGTCGTTGTTGATCAAATTCTACAGAACCCGAAATTCAAACCCGATCTTTCAAGTAAATTTGAGCTTTTCTTAATTAGTATTGCTTGTTTATACTCGAGCGTTATTCATCAGAATTTCTCTATTCCTTCAGTTGTGTTTGAGCGATTGAATGGAAAGAAAAGAGATCTGGATTCACTACCAGAACATAATGTTGAAGAAAAAGGAATTGAATTAATCACTTTTAGTAAAGCTGTAGTCAATGGTATAGAACCCATGAGCAAACCGATGAAAAGAAATCATCATTGAAAAAATGAACTTAAATTTTATCAAATATATCCTTACTCAAGAAAAGCCTCGCTCAAGAGGCCTTTCTTATTAAGATCTCTGGGCAATAGTAGTTTTTCGCTCATTAATGATTTTTAATTAAAAATAATAGAAACTACCTTTTTAATTCATCGATAAATTTTAAAATTATATTAATAACATTAATATAATTAATAAAGGGTATAATTTTTTAATTTTTAAAACAACATATTCCGTTCTAAAATCAAAATAAAATCTTTATTCAGAGATTTTATTTTGATTTTTTAGATTATCTTTTTCTTCAATCAATCCAATTAATCTTATAGGGGCTTCTGTACCTTCTTTTATTTTTAACGGTAAAATCATAATAAAAGAATCTACTGGAGGCATATTATCTAAATTTGCGACATTTTCAATCAATATCTTTCCTTGTTCTAAAAAGGCTTTATGTACTTTAAATCCATCATTAGGTTTATCCGGTGAAAGGGTATCGATTCCAAGCGCCTCAACAGAACGTTCTAAAAGAATATTTGCAGCTTCCAGAGAGACTGACGGAAAAAGATGATTATTATGATACTTTGAAGGAGTTTGCCATCGTTTCTCCCATCCTGTTTTAATAAGAACGCATGAACCTTTAGGAATCATTCCATGAGTCTTTTCAAAGTCAAGAATATCTTGCGGCATTAGGTGATAATTTTCATGAGATTTAGCTGAAACATCAATAACAATACAAGGCATGCAGAGTTGATTAATATTTAAATCATCGACAGATTGAGCACCGGGAACATAATGGCTTGGCGCATCGATATGTGTCCCAATTCCTGCATGCATTTTAATTTTCATCACACGAAATTTATCATTACCTTCACAATCTGAATAATCCAGTTGAATATCATGATGAAAACCACAACTACCATTCCAAGTAGGAACTTCTGAATGAAGAGTGTGTGTTAAGTCTATAATTCTATATGGAAAAATCATTTTATTGCCTTGTTAAATAAAAAATCATTTAATTCTTAAGTTAATTTTGCTCACTATATGAAAATTTTTTCAATAGATGATGATTGCAAGGGCTTTAATTGATCGAACAAAGATGATCATAAAATTTAAGAATGATAGAAAAATTTTTAAGTAAAAAAATTAAAATCAATAATGACTATTTGATTTTAATCAAGATAAATAAAAAAACAAGTTCAATAAATCAACCTGTTACTGAGATAAACAATAATCTTTATTCGGTTGAATATGAATTGTAAAGTAGCGTTAGCAATTTAGTGTCAAGAGTATTTTATATGCCACTCATCGGAGTTAATATTGAATTCATTTCAGCACTAGGAAGTGAACTAGCCGAAACATCTTCGGAACTATTAAGTTCATCTGAAACTGTACTTAAACTCATTGTGCTTGACGAGCCTGGTTGTGCTACTTGCTCTTGTCGCGGCCCAATAATGGAGATCATAATAGGGATCATAATAACAAGAGTAGCTGTTATATTTGAAGAGCTTTGCACGAAGATATCCGTATATTTATTCACTATTGTTTAATAATAGTATTATTTGAATAAATTTAAAAATCAGATAGGTTTTTTATATCAGGATAAAGATATATAAGTTCTTCAAAAATTTCTTTTTTGACAATAGGGTTCCGTTGATTTCTTTCAGCAATAAGTAAAAGGTCTATTTTTTCATTTTGAGTCCATGTATCAAAAAAAGGAGCTTTTCTGATTTGTTCGGTAAGTAAAACAATTCGATCGTAAGCTTGTTCTTGCTCATACAGTTCGAGAAGTCTGCAAAAAACTCTAGGATAGGCTAAGTATTTTTGCTCTATTTGAAGAATAGGATTTGGTCCAAAAATTAATTTATTATGATGAATCTTTTTTAAATCATGAGTCATATCTTTAAAAACGTATAAATCTCTCCATCCTCTCCAATCTTGTTGTTGAAGGAAAACTAAAAAAGAAATAATAAAACATAATGAAATTAATATCTTATTTCGCATTTAATATTCCTTGATTTTTTTTAGTAAAAAAATCAACAAACTAATACCACTTAATATCAGCATGATCCAACGTGGATTGTATCTGGCTGGTAATATATCAGAGCTATATTTATTTTTAAGAAAAAAAATAATTTCTTCCTTAGAATAGCCATCTTGGGCCATTTCATGAATTTCAAGTTTAATCGCTGTTGCAACCGGATGATTTGATTCAAAAAGAGATTGACCTGAGCAAACTGGACAAATAAGTTTTGAAAAGAGCTCCTGTTCTAATTGATTTTCAAGAGCAAAGCATGTTCCTGTATATAATATGAAAAAAAATAAATACTTATTAAAAATCTTCAACATTCTTAATCTCTCCAACAACAGATTGAATAATTTTACCTTTAGATACTTTCAATGTTGTAGGTAAATAAGCAACATTCATTTTTTTAGAAAAACGACCTTTATCATCATTAAGTAAAAAGGTGTAAGGATGTAATTGGGTTGTGATCCAATCATGATCATCTTCAATCATATCTCGAACAAGAACGCCGACGATAGGATATTTTTTCGCAAGAAGCGTCATAGAATCTTCCTGTTTAATACATTCTGCACACCATGTTGCCCAAAAATGAATAATATAATCATCATTAGGTAGATCTTTTTCATTGACTTCATGACCACCAATCAGATCTTGAAGGTTAAATGCGACTAATTCTAAAGACTGAGGGGTTTGAGCATGAAGTGCAAAACAGAACATGCAAATAACAAGAAGACGTAAATAACTTATCATGATTAATGCTTAAACTTTTTTATTTGAAGGCTAGCAAAGAATCATTTATTTCACAAGAAGAAGATTGAGGAGATTTTAATTTAATCCTTAGATTAATTTTTTTATCAGGAAATTTTATAAAAAATTTAATAAATGCTTTGATAATATTTACTCTTTTTATGAATCAAGTTATATTTTTTAAAAATTTTATTTTATAAGGTAGTTATGATTTTAGTTCAAATTGATCAAGATGGTATTTACTCGGTATGCATACAAGATGGATCAGATTTTTATCAAATTTGTCACGATGGAATGAATCTTTTGCAATTAGCAGTAAGGGATAATCAAGAAAGTTTAGTAAGATTTTTAATGGCTGAAGAAGTTGATCCGAATGAAATTCCATCACAAACAGATTATCCAATTAACTTAGCAATCAAAAACAAGAATCTTGCAATTATACAATTATTACTTCAAGCTCGAGCTAATGTGTTGATAAAAGATCATACAGGAATGACTGCTTTAGATTACGCTGTTGAAAGTAATGATGAAATGATTCAATCAATCATGCAAATGGCTTCCATCGAACAACAAATAGAAATAGCTACTCGAGGATTATATTTTTCTAGAAGATTGCCGATTATTTGTGAAGAACAATTTAAAAGAAGCGTAGAGACTCATCCCTAATCCGCTGGTTATGCCGAGCAACCAGATTAGTCTAACAAAGGGTCTATGATAAACTCTTACAAGAATTGTTGATGAGTCAAGTTGTTCTCCTAAACACACCATATACTCATGATAAACACCAACATGCCAATCCATTTTGACAATTTCTTGGTGTTGTGAATGAAAAAAGATTCGTTGAGGTTTTAGAGTTATTTTTTTTCCTGAATTTAACGTCATAAAAACAACATGCTCTATAATACTTTTTTCATCACTATCTAGAACTTTAGAAGAAGGGCTGATAAGGATTTTAAACTTACTAAAACTTTGTTCTTGATTGAATTTTAAAAGATATTCTTGTTGACTTGAGAAAGTTCCAAATAAAGAGCAAATTCCGATAAATAAAAAGACAAGTTGATGATAGTACCAAGATAGATTTTTCTTTTGAAAGAGACCAGCTATTAATCCAACAAGACTGATTGCTAAAATTGTTTTTAAAGAGAATAAAAAACTTAATATTAAAAATGCAATAAAACTTATATAAAATTTATATGAATTTTTTTTACGTTGAAAGGCCCAAAGCAGTAATCCAGAAGTTAACAGAGTCCCAAGAATAATATTATAAAAATCACCATCAAGATGAATTTGATTTTCTTGATAAAAGTTAGCGAGCATTGGCCATAACAATCCAAATAAAATAACTAAAAAACAAATACCAAGAATTTTCGCTCCTGTTTTGACAAGATGTGCAGGTGATTCTTTTTTAGGGTTTTTCATTTTAAGAAAAGTAATTAATGAAATGATAGAGGTGCTCATTAAAATTAATATTAATCCTGTTGAAGAGTGTGTTTGTGCAAAACTATGGACAGAAACAATATAATTTGATCGCACCATCCATTGACCTAATAGAATGGCTATCCAAATCAATAAAGAAGACAGAGAGATTTTTTTTTGATAACTTTCATGAATCAAATAAAGATTCCCAAACCAAGGAATAAGAGATATTGTTTCAACCGGGTCCCAAAACCACCAACCACCCCAGCCTAAAACATGATAAGCCCACATACTGCCAAAGGTAATCCCTAGAGTAAGAATGCCAGTGCTTGCCATTAATACTAGTCGATAAAGAAGTAAGCAGTTTACGCCGGTTAAACAAAAAACAGAACTAACAGCAACAGGATAAGTAAGAGCAGTTCCAAATAAAAGTAAAGGCGGATGATAACTTAGAGAGTAATCCTGCAAGAGGGGATTAAGATCTGCTCCTTCATAAGGAGGAAAAGGGAGTATTCTTTGATAGATTGGGGAAAAAATGAAAAAATACCAACAAAAAGAACAAAGAGAAATCGATAGATATCGCCAAGGGATAGTGTTTTGAGAAAGAGCAACTTGAGGATGTCGAAGAATAACTTCTATTCCTAAGAGTAAAAAAAAGAGAAAAATGAGAACAGAGCCTTCATGAGCAGACCATAAAGCAGCGATTTTAAGTAACAGCGGTAGCGATGATTTTGAGTGTTGGTAAACATAATGAATTGAAAAATCATCTTGTACAAAAGCAATTAATAAACTTAGAATTGAAAGTATTATTCCTGTAAATAATAAATGAATAGATAATTTTATTTTATTAATATTCAGAAGAATACTTGATAATGTTAATAAGATTAATCCAAAAATAAATATAAATTGCGCTAGTTCAAGAAACATTTAAGACTACCTTAGAAGGAATAACATAGTTTTCATCGTGTTTTGCTAAAATTTCATGAGCATGAAAAATTCCATTCTTAAAAAAACCTATAGCGATAGCTGCTTGCTCCTCTTTAAATAAATTGGGAGGAATTCCATTAAAGACAACAGGAATTTTATTTAAGTTATCCTCTATCATAAAATGAAGAATGCCTAATTCATCTCTTTTTATAGAATCTTTTGATACAAAACCACCAAGTCTGATTATTAACGATTCGTTCAAATTCGTATTCAAAAGTTCAGTGGGCGACTTATAGATATTAATCGATGATTGATATGCTTGTCCAAAAAGGAATAAACCAACAGATAGTAAAATGAATCCTATCAATAAAGATTTCAGTCGATCACGATGGTTTTTATTCAGGGGTAGCATTTTTAATTCCTCTTATACAAGAATATTAAAACAGCCAAGGATTGAATAGAGCCATAAAATAAAACAAACATGTATAAGAAATCGATATAATCAGCATTCTGCATGAGAGATCCTTTTTTGATGGTCAAGACTATTTAAATAATTTTTACCAGCTTGCGAAATACTATAAGATAGAAAACAAAAAATCATTCCTAATAAGGGAATAAGATAAGTTTGATCAATACTAGATTTTTTAAATAAAGATAAAGAAGCGCCCTGATGTAAGGTATGAAACCATTCTACAGAGTAACGAATCAATGGAAGATCGACCCATCCAATAGCAATAATAATCGCAATTGTTTTATAAAATTTTTTATTTTTATTCGAGGGGATGCAAAGCATTGTTAAGACGCAGCCTAAAATAATACTAAGAATTAATGTTGTTGTTAATCTTGCATCCCAGATCCAGTAAGTCCCCCAAGTTGGTTTACCCCACAGAGATCCTGTTATTAACGTAAAGATAGATAAATAAAAAGCGGGTCTAGCAAAATGAAGAATAAGTTGAAGGCCATACTTAATCGACCAAATTAAATACATTAAACTACCTAAAGCCATTAATTGATATGAAAACATCGAAGCAATAGCAGCAGGGACATGAAGAAACATCATTCGAACATGAATACCTTGAGTTTGTTCAAACGGTAATTGATAACACCAATAAGTTAATAATGGCGTCATCGTTAATGAAATAAGGCTGCAAATCGATGATAAATAGATCACGATCTTTTCGATAGTAGAAGGTGTTAATGCTAGCGATTGAATGATTTTCTTTCTCATAAAGAATTTAATTTTTCGAAAGGCTCTAAGCCCCATGATAACAAATTTTTTAGAATTAATACTACGATTGAAGAAAAGATGAAATTTATTGATAGAAGCATCTTGAGTTCAGTTATTGATGAATTTTTTGTAAAAGATAGAAATAAAAAAATTAATGGTGTGGAGAAAGATAAAATTAATAAGTGAGTAATTATTTTGGGAGGGTTGATGACAAATAATAATTCTGAAAGATGTTTTATTAAGTAAAGAGAGTAAAAAAACGACCAGCATCCTACCAAGGAAACCAGATCTTGCGTAAAAGAAAAATAAAAAAATAAGCATGAAATTAAAGAAGAGAAAATCGAATGCGTAAGAAGAGCAAGAGAGAAGAAAAATGTTTTTTGAGAAAAATAATAATAATTCAGTAATACTTTATTAGTCATTAAAAAATCTTTGTATTGCAAAATGAAAATAACATTACTTAGAAAAACGAGATGAGATGATTTTAATAAGTGTTCTAGAGCCAAGCTAATCAGTCCTAAGCAGATCATATCTATTAGAGCTATTGCGGATTGTTTACTAAGCAAAATTATCTGACGAAACATGATTGATCTCTTTTAATACGGTTTTCTCAAGAATGATTTTTTTTTCAGGAATTAAGTCTAATAAATGTTCAACTAAAAGAACACAGCCCCCAGCCTCTAGGTAATTGTAAATTGTTGATGATAGAATTTCCCTACTAGAATTGTCTAATGACTGATATGGCTCATCAAGAATCCATACGGAGCTGTCTTTTTTTAATTGAAGACATAGATTGATTTTTTGTTGTTGTCCTTGTGATAACGAAAAAACAAAATTATTGAAATTTGTTTTTTTTGGCCATAAAGTGTGATTAGGTCCTAAAAAGGGAGAGGATGTTTCAAAGAAGAAATCTAAATGTTCTTGAATTGTTTGATATGGAAATAAATAGCGTTCATATGGACAATAAGAAAAGCTAATTAAAGAGGATGATAAATAATCAAGAATGATTTTAATACAGGATGTTTTGCCTATTCCGTTCGGCCCGCAAAATTGAATCATTTTACCTTGTTCTAGTAAAAGCTCTGGGCATAGTACTCCTTTATCAGAACTAAACATTAGTTGAAAACTTGGTATTCGATAGGGTAATTTCAACAATGTCATTTTTGAAATTAAAAACTCGCTGGGGATTTGTTTCAAACTATACTATAGTAATTTTCATATTCAAAAAATTAAGTGAATTTTTTTGATAAACAAAAGATAAAAAGGGATATTTTTATGATCGATTTATTGATAGATCTGTTATTTTACATTCTAAAATTAGGTATATTTTTCGGATTAATATTTTTATTATTAAATTTATTAACTGCTCGTAAGCAGCTTCATCAAGATTTATCTGTGATGACTTTTGCTGAAAAGCATCAAGATCATCAGGTTCAATTATTATCTAAAATTCTTCCCAAAGATCGTCTCAAAAAAGTTGTTAAAGAGCGTCGACAAAAATCTGAAAAAAAATTTGATAATACATTATTTGTTTTAGAGTATAACGGTGATATTAAAGCATCAGAAACAGATTATCTTAAAGAGCATGTTAATTTAATTTGTACTGTAGCACAGCCGAATGATGAAGTTTTAGTCGTTGTTCAAAGTCCTGGTGGATTAGTTCCTCAATATGGATATGCTGCTAGTCAATTAGTGCGTTTAAGAGATCATTGTCATTTAACAGTTGCAATTGATAAAGTGGGAGCAAGCGGAGGATACATGATGGCCTGTGTTGCTCATAAAATTATTGCAGCACCTTTTGCGATTGTTGGATCTATTGGTGTTCTTGGTCAGGTTCCTAATATTCATCGATTGTTAAAAGATAATCAAATTGATATTGAAGAGCATACTGCTGGAAAATATAAGCGTTCAATCACAATGCTAGGTGAAAATACACCTGAGAAAATTGAAAAGTTTAAAGAAGATTTATCTAAAACACATCATTTATTTCAAGAATTTGTTAAACAATATCGTCCGCAAGTGAATCACGAAGCTTTAAGTACGGGTGATCATTTTTATGCGACAGCCGCTTTAAATGAATATCATTTAGTTGATGAATTAATGAGCTCTGATACTTATATTTTAAATAAAGTGGATAAGATGAATGTTATTTATATAAAAACTGAATCTAAGAGCCATATTTTATCAAAGTTTTTACAATTAAAAACAAGCTTTGAGTCGTGGATGTCTCAATTTTCATTTTTTAAACCAATGATTTAATTAAAATAAAAATTATTGCAAAAAAGAATCAATCTAGGTCTTTTTATTTGATCAAAAGACTTAGATTTGATGAATAGCTTATTAATATATTCAAAAAACTCCCGATAATCAAAGTGTTACCGTTTTATTGTAATCTTATGATTAATGAAAATTTAAATCGAGATCTGATTCATGCGAATTTGATGGAGCTTATTAAAATACAATCAAATAATGATTCAAGTTATCTTTTTTCAATGGAACAGTTATTTACACTATACACTTTAGCACCACATGAAGTTGATAAGATCCTCGCTTTATCCCGAATTCTTATAAAAGATAGAGGAGCCCTTTTTGATTATTTTTATCAGCAAATAAGAAAAGAAAAAACTATAAGAAACTATGTAAAAAACTTTTTTTTCGATGTTAAACAGAATGTAAAAATAGAACTATCTGGATACTTTATAGAAACAGTAGAGATTATGCCTATTAATGAAGAGTTATATTCTGTTGTTGTATTAAAAAAAGACATCCAGTATTGGCCTAATTTTTTAAAACTTTTAGAGAAATTGCTTCATCTTGCGTATCAAGGCAAATGGACCTTTCCTCAAATCTTAGAAGCTCTTGCTGCTTGGAATGCATCGCCTCTTTTATTTAGAAATTAAGTCTCAGATAATCCATTAATTATCTTGCTTGTAAATATATTGGCTGGTACATTTGACATATCTTTTATTAAACATCTAGAAAAATGTCCCAACAAACAGCAATTACTCCAACACGTACTGAAAACTATCCAGCATGGTATCAACAAGTGATTCAATCTGCTGATTTAGCAGAGCATGCACCCGTTAGAGGCTGTATGGTTATTAAACCGTGGGGATATGCAATTTGGGAGCAAATTCAACAAGATTTAGATAGAAGAATTAAAGAAACAGGGCATGTTAATGCCTATTTCCCTTTATTAATACCTGTATCCTTTTTAGAAAAAGAAGCTCAGCATATTAACGGTTTTGCAAAAGAATGTGCTGTTGTTACTCATCACCGATTGAAAGCGACAGATGATGGACAATTAGTCCCAGATGGAGAGCTAGAAGAACCTTTTATTATTAGACCAACTAGTGAAACAATTATTGGAGAAGTTTATTCAAAATGGGTTCAATCTTATAGAGATTTGCCAATAATGATTAATCAATGGGCAAATGTGATGAGATGGGAAATGAGAACTCGTCTTTTTTTAAGAACATCAGAATTTTTATGGCAAGAAGGTCATACAGCACATGCAACAGCTCAAGAAGGTCGAGATGAAACTGAGCAAATGTTAAATGTTTATCAAGATTTTGCTAGAGAAACATTAGCAATTCCAGTGATTCCTGGTCAAAAACCTTTGTCAGAGCGGTTCCCTGGTGCTCAAGAAACTTATACCATTGAAGCCATGATGCAAGATGGAAAAGCTTTACAAGCAGGAACTTCTCACTTTATGGGGCAAACTTTCGCCAAAGCTTATGAAATTAAATACTTAAGTAAAGAAGGACAGTTAGAATATGCTTGGACAACATCATGGGGTGTGACCACACGCTTGATAGGTGCATTAGTCATGACTCATAGTGATGATAATGGACTTGTTTTGCCACCATCTGTTGCGCCGTATCAAATCGTGATTAATCCTATCTTGGGCAAAACTCCAGAAGAAGAAAATGCTGTTCTAGATTTTTGCACACAATTAAGAAAAGATCTTTCAAGTCAAAAATTTAATGGTGTATCTATTAGGGTTCATGTTGATAAAAGAGATATTAGAGGCGGTGAAAAGAATTGGCAGTGGATTAAAAAAGGTGTCCCAGTCCGTATCGAAGTTGGTCCTAGAGATTTAGCTCAAGGAACCATTATGGTCGCAAGAAGAGATGCGTCTGTTTCTGAGAAGCAGAGCTATTCTGTGGAGAATTTACTTCAAAATATTAATTCAATATTGACCTCAATTCAGAATAATTTATTAAATAAAGCAGCTACTCTTTATCAGATAAAAAATAAAAGAATCCAGACAGTGGAAGAGCTCGAACAGCTTTTTGCTCAAGATGATGAAAAATTAATAGCACCAGGATTTGTAGAGTGCTTTTTAGCTGATGATCTAAATTTATCAGATGTGCTTAAGAAATTTAAAGCGACTCCACGTTGCATTCCTTTAGATAGAGAAAGAGAATTCGGAGTCTGTATTTTAACAGGTAAAGAAAACTCACCATTAATGTTAATCGCAAAAGCATACTGACACAAATCAGTATGCTTTTAAACGAAAGAAGATTTTCTTACAATTTTAATTGACGAAACTCTTCTTTCACGCTCTGAGGAATAGATAGCTGAATCAAAGATTTTTGAATTTGTTGTTTTTCTTCAGAAGAAAGAGGCCCTTGCGCTAATATTTGAGCCGGGGTAATTCCTTCTAAGTTAGCCTTATAGTGCGCATTTTGACTAAATAAATAATGAAGAGCTTTAGGCTTGCCAAAATAGCAAGCTATATGAAATAGATTAAATCCAGCGAAGTGCTCTGTACTATCGGGGATAGTTGAATCAAGAGAAACTCCATTTTTATGCAAGACTTCTAGAATTTCAACACTATTCGTTGTGGCTGTTGATAATCTCATTAAATATTCACCGTAAAGAACGTCGGGGGTGATATTTTGAAAAAGATTGATTTTTTTTGAATCAATCAATTTAGCTAAAGATAAGGGCATACATCCTTTAGCGCATTCTTCTGCAAGTTGTTCATAAAAATCTTTTTGAATTTCAATGTTTTGAGGTATTTCGGTGATAATTAACCCATTTTCCTCATTTAATTCACTTTGTTGCTTAGGATAATGCTCATCTAAATAAGCGGCAAAATCATCAATCATAAAGCAAAGATGCTTGTCGATTATTGGGGGGCAGAAACGAGAGCGATTTAGAAAAAAATCAATAAAATCTTGCTTATTTTGCTCTAAATTAATTAATTTTTTTAATCTTGAAAAATGAAGATTCAGTTTGTTTTTTAAACCATTTTGAGAGTAAAAATTTTGATAAGAATCAGGGTATATTCTTGTGCCTAAAATAAAGGAAAGAAGATAAGAGGATGTTGAAACATTTTGATGAACAAAAAATTCAATACCTTTTAAGATATTTTCTAGAACCCAAAGTCGCTCTTCAATCGGGGTGGCTATATTAAATTTTAACAAATTTTTGATAACAATCGTATCATTAGAAGTAGCCGAGGTATTAAAATCATTTAAATCTAAAAAATCGATAATAAGTCTTGAAATTTTCCCTATTAATTCAAGTTGTTCTGTTCTTAAGGACATGTGATACCTATTCATGAATATATGCACCTAAATGCACAATAATATTGATGTTATAGGAAATATTGTGCATTAAGTTTATTATTTATTCAATAGATGTTTGAATTTGTTTAAAATTTTATTTCTGATTGGGTCTGTTCTGGAGTCGTTGAGCACTCTTTAGGGTAAGGCATTTGTTCTTTCCAGTGCTTTCTACACAAAGAGATGTAACTATCATTTCCACCAATTTGGATTTGAGCGCCTTGAGTTATCGCTTTTCCATTTTCATCAACACGTAAAACCATTGTTGCTTTTTTTCCACACCAGCAAATGGTCTTTATTTCACGAATGACATCGGCGATAGCTAATAAACGAGCACTGCCTTCGAAAAGGTTTCCCTGAAAATCAGTTCTTAATCCATAACACATGACTGGGATATTAAGTTTATCAACAACATCTGAGAGTTCGGCCACTTGAAGTTTTGTCAAAAATTGAGATTCATCAACAAAAATGCACTCTATGGCTTGATGGCTATGAGCTTGTCGAACAATTTCAAAGATATTTTCAGATGAGTGATAGGGATAAGCATTTGCTTTTAAACCGATTCTTGACGAAATAACCCCTTTTTTATCACGAGTATCAATAGCGGCAGTCAGAAGAAATGTATTCATTCCGCTTTCTTGATAGTTATAAGATGACTGTAATAAACTCGTCGTTTTACCCGCGTTCATCGCCGAATATAAAAAATATAGTTTTGCCATAGTGTCTTCTAAATCTTAAATTGTTCTAAATATCGCTCAAAGAATTTATTCTAGCAAGAATTGAGTTGAATGCGCTAATACCTTTATTAATCCCGTTATTATAACGAATTTAACTAGTTAAATCCAGATTGTAGTTTATTGTAACTTCAAGGATTATTTTCTTTTATGGAATTTCATTGATGATGGAAACGATGAAGTGTTTGCATCAAATTCTTGAGTGAAATAGCTGGAGTCGAGATGTTGTAATTCTTTTTTTGATAATTTTGCATGGGGGACCGTTTCTTCGGGAGGGTTTTTAAAAGATTCGAAATAAAAGTACTTAGCTGCCATATGTCGGCCTACCAAATCAAATTGAAATAAATGGTCAGGCGTTAAGTCGACAAAGGGGATCTTCCCAATTAATTTTGAATTTGATAATCCAATCAGCCAGTTATTGCTCACGATGCTTGAGCGGTAACACTCAACAGCAATATGATGTTTTTTTAGTTCCTCTATATAGTCCAAGCAAAGTTCGAGAGCATTTTTAGAATGATAATGAGAATAAGATCCTTTCATAAAAGCAGGATCTAACAGAGCTACTCGCTGAGGCCATATTTCTTGATGTTCAGGATGGTTTTTTATGATTTGATAGGTGAGTTTTAAGGCTGCTTGCGATCCTAGTGAATGCCCAGCGATACGGTGCTCAATAAATGGATAATCTTTGATTTTATCTAAATATTGATTTTCGAGTAAATCAATTACAGATAATGCTGATGATTTTTCAAATCTAGATGAGGGTTGCCATAATTTATCCTGGGCTTTGCGTACATTCGGCTCTAGAGCCTCTTCATGCCAAGATAAGGAGTTAATAGCGTAGCCTATTTTAGGCAGCTCTTTGGAAAAATCTATGACTTGATTGTTTTCATCTTGATAGCGTAGAGATTCTGGATTTGACGGATTTTGTTGCCAGCCATGAATGTAGTGAATAACTTCATTTGTTGGGGTGGGGGATTTAAAGTGTGTTGGGGGTGAGTGTTTAAAGATGTGTCGATTTTGTTTTAGCGCCATTATACTTGAAAAAGACCAGTATAATTTGATGAAATTAAATATAAAATTAGATGATGAGATATTTTTTTTCACCTAGCTGTACCATATAAAGCCTGCTACTTAATTATAGATGGGTCTTTATATATTCTGAACTTCATTTTTTTAGGTCTTTTTATTCATGATGACGGGATGAGTGATTCCTTTCGAGTTCATGGCTTGTAAATGTAGACTTGGTGTCTTCTACTTGAAAGAGTGCTTTTTTATAAAGAAGCCCTGTTTTTTCGGAAAGATAATGATACGTTTTGAACCCAAGCAATAAGATTTGGTTGACAATAAAGTTGATAATGTTTTTTAAAAATAAAAGCTTAAATTTCTTCATCCCTGAAAATCTTAAATAGTCTGATATTAAAAGTGTATATTAATATTTATATTTTGATAGGGAGTAGCTAGAAATTGACGACGAGAGTCTTGGTGAAATAAAAAACCGTGAAAACACGGTTTTTTATAGAAAGTCAGTCGAGTTTAAGCTTTAGGTGCTACAAACTTGAAAGAAACGATGTGTTGAGGAACGTATTTTTGAAAAAAAGAAATAACTTTATTTGCATTCTCTAGAGCAATGTCGAACATGTGTTGTTGTTCAGTTGATGGGCCCTCTAGGCTAGCATTAGCTCTTTCTCCGGTAGCTTCTGCTTTTGGCTCTTCTTTGTTTAAGATATCATCAAGATGAGTAAACGCATAAGCAGTTGTAAGAGCAACACCTGTTTTTAACGCAAATCCTAGTAACCAAAAGCAGTTGCTTAGTACAAATGCAAGGCCAGCACCAAGAATTACTGCGCCAGCAAGTGCAATATGCTCACTTTTAAATTTACTTAGATCAATAGCATCTGCTGAATCTGCTGGGAATCTAACAAAACCAGTCTCTGGGTTTGCAGAAAAAAGGTGGTTAACTTGAGTTTTAATAAAGTTAGGGGTTATTTTATTAAAAAAATCTTTAAATTGTTTTTTCATGTTTATTAGTTAATCTTGATTAAGATATGTAAATATTCTCATCAATTTATTTTAATATCAATAGGTTGGGCTGTTAATTAACTAAATATTTTTAGTGTATTTGCCCCAAATGGGATATGAACGTTTACTAAGAGCAAATAAAAAATAAAAATGATTAAAAATTCTTTTTTTGAAAAGGACTTAGCATTTATTTAATCAATCGCTAAGTCATTTATAATTAATCAAAATGTGGAGTATTTCGGGCCCTCTCGCGGGATGTTTCTTCTGTCGTTGATGAAAAAAGTAAGGATGATAATTTAGAAAATATCCCTTTTTTCTCATCTAATAGTGAGCTTATTTTGTCATCAACTCTTTGTTTAAAAGTCTCGCGAGCGTTTGTTAATTGTTCATCTGAATAACCTTGTTTTGAATTAGGGCATAAACTGTCTAAGAGAGAGGTTAAAAGGAGGCGGCGGGCAGCCTCATCTCCAGATTGTACAAGTAAATAGGCAACATTCGTGACAAGTTGAGAATGAAGTCTATGCCAGTGACTAGCAGCAGATGGAGAAGCGCCATAGATCAATCCTTCAAAAGCATAATTTTTTACTTGATCCCAGTGTGCACTTTTAATTTGGGTTAGATCAAAAATTGGAGGGGTTGTAAAGACTATTTCTTTTAAAGACTCGGTAATAAAAAACACTTTTTCTTTTGAGTTTAATCTAGGTTTGCTTTTTTTCATCAGATCTGGAGAGTATTTAATATATAGTTTCTGAGGTAATGTATAAGATGATGCTTGATTTATCATCGCTCTCTTTAAATTTGATTGAGCATGTTCTGGAAGCTCTTTAATAAATAAAATTAATTTTCTTAAATCTTTTTTTGATTTTTCTAAAGAGTCCATGGTGCCGTAGTTTGCTAGATGATCAACTGCTTTTGCATCTAAAGAAGATATTGCTTCAGCAAAAGACTTTCTTTCTTCGTAGGTGCTAGCTTGAAGTAGCGTTGTTAATTTTTCTTGTAATTCTTTATAAAGTGCTCGATGAACAAGGGTGTTATTTAGTGATTGATGAGTAATTTCAAAATAAGCTCTTAAATTTCCGATGTAAGATTCAGACCTTAATGCAGAAATGAAAGATACTTCGTTCATAATTACTGAAGTATAAAGGAATTCTTTAAATTTAGTTTTTGAATCAGAAGATAAAGCCTTATAAATTTCACTGAAAAATGGGTAATCTTTTGCAAAGTAGCCATCCTTTTTATTAGAAATTAATCTGTTAAGATGTTCTAATAACTCTTTGTGATTGGAATGCATTTTTATTAATGTGCCGATCTTGCTTGTATCCGCAGCTAAAGTGTAAGGAAACTTTGTTAATTCATTATTAATTATCTTTTCAATAAATTTTTCAACTTGTTTATCAATATGTTCAATTAAAACAGAAGAAAAATCTGTTACCCCTTTAGAGGGACCTTTCATTTTGGCATAAGATTCAGATAAAGCGGCTTTAAAAATATAATTTTCAGGAGTACGTTCGGATTTTTTAAATACAGGCTCTTTGAAAGGGATTTTATGTTTCTCGCATAAAGCTAAGTGAGCTTGATAAATTTTGACTAATTCTTTTTTCTTTTTTTCTGGAGACTCTTCTCCATCAATTATCTTTTGAATCAGTTTTGTTGTTTCAATGTTAAAAAAATCACCTAAACGTTCAGCAACGGAAGTTTTTTTAGCTCCAGATAGTTTTTTAAATTTTGATGGGTAGTTCGCTACACCTTCAGAATAACCGTCTTCTTTTAAACGTTTAGCAACGGAAGTTTTTTTAGCTCCAGATAGTTTTTTAAATTTTGATGGGTAGTTCGCTACACCTTCAGAATAACCGTCTTCTTTAAGCTTGCTTAAAATATCACTAGCAAGTTTTGTCTCTTTATTAAGAAAATCCAGAATATTCGATTTTGATGAAAGTGCTTCGAGCTCTCTCATCATTTGAGCTCCTGTATCCTTTTTAATTTGTTCAATCCCTATCGTCCTTGATATTGTCACTGCAAGTTGCTCAGATTCATTTGCTTTTTGTAGTAAAATTTCAAGGTTAGATTTAAGGTCATGAATATCACTTTCTTGAACAAATAGCGTTCCGTTAGCTTTAGAAGGTTGTTGATATTTAGTTTTGATTAAAGAAGATGTGCTTTCGTTAATTTGCCTTAAAATATCATCGAATTTTAAACATTCAGTATAAGATGGTTCTTTCTTAAAGGCCCACAAATAAAGCTGAGTAAACAGATTCAAAAAAGATCTTAAAAAGGCAGGTACAGGAGAGTTTCGGTAATAGAATTTTCTAAAGATTTCATCTTTTAATTTTGGGTCAATATCGTATTTATCATAAATTGTTTTGATATTATCAAGTAATTCCTGAATAGTTGTTCTCTTGATTAACTCGAGAAGTTCATGTTGTTCTCTTTCTAATTTGGTGATATCACTAGCAGTAGGTGCTTCTTGAGAATTTAAATCGTTAAACATCTCTAAATATTTATTACATTCGTTGATGAGTAAAGGTAAATTCGGAGCATTTGAAGGAAGGGGTACGTTATTAAGTTCTTGCCTAAAAGATTCAGCCAAAGCTTTAGTTTTTAAACGATCTCTGGCAGGCCCTTCTATTCCGTAATTTTTCAAAATTTCATTAAGATCTGCATCATCTATAACCTCAGAGCCTTTACATTTTTCAATGATGGCTGTTCTAGCTTCTTGTTTAGATCGTGAGCCGTATTTTTTTTGTAAAAAGGATGTAAATGCAGAAATATCTTTGAATTTAGGATTGAGAGTGAGTAATGTTTCAGTGCTTTTATTTTCAGTGATTTTAATTTTTTTCAGTAGATTGACAAATTTCTCATTAAATGAGGGGGCAGCAGGGGGTTTCGCAACAGCTAAAGCATCTATAAAAATGACCGGAGCGACGTTATTAGGAATATTTACACCCGTTATTGAGGCAGTGTCACGTGTAGAATATTTATTTTCAATAGATGCAATATCAGATAAAATGTCGTTAAATCTTGTATTAGTGATAAGTTTATTATAAACGTCTGCATAATCTTCTTGAGATATTTGATGAAGTATAGAAAAAATTTCTTGAAGGGACTGTCGCGAAAAACATTTATTTCCTTTAAATTGAGATAAAGAGCTCTCTAGCCACTCACAAAGATCTTGAGCAATAATTTCTGGGTTGCCCCGGGTGTTCCAGGCAAGTAAGCCATTACCTTGTTCATCTAAAATTAATGGAATCATAAAATTTCTCGACACTTTATTTTCTTGCTCTATATCTAGTACAGTTTTTTCAGTTTTTGGGGTTTCTTCTGAAAAAAGAAGTAAATTAATTTTTTTATCAAGAAAGATTTTTGGATCTCGCCCTATTATTTGAGTTAATAAAAGAGCAGGCTCACTTGTAGACGCATCTTTTGACTCTTCTTCTAGAGCGCTCTTTATTTTTTGAGTTTTTCTTAATAAAAGAGATAAAGTTTTATTTATATCATGACTCATCAGCGAGTCTGATTGAATTGCCGCTATAAAATAATTCTGAGGAGAGAAGATAGCTTCATTTTTAGAAAAATTAAAAAAATTTAATAAAGGGTCTAGAATCGGTAAAAGTCTTGATGCTGTTTGACCTTTATAAAAATCTTTTAAGAAAGCATTCCATTTAAATCCAGGAATTTCGAGCTGTTTATATTTTTGAACTATTTCTTGAGATTGATCTAAAAATAATAATAATTCTTTTAAGTCATCATTTTCTATTAAAGAGCGGAGTTCTCTTTCAATGCTCTCTCGTTCTGATTCTGTGATTGATTCTGAATCAAGTTTTTTTATAATTTTTTCAATTTTTGAATAAAATTCATTTAGACTCTTAAAATTTAACGAATATTCATCTGAAAGATCATTAGAGATATTTTCTAATTCTAGAGAAATTCGAGCATAAGCTTTCTTTTCTATCATAGGAATGAGATCTCTTATATTTCTTGAATATAGAGGGTTGAATAAATACTGCTCTAAGAATCTATCAGTGTTAAATTTACCAAAAGGATGTTGCCAATTTGAGATACCAATTTCTAAATAGGTATCAATCAATATATCTAGCTGTTTCATTTGTAATGAGGTATTTATTCGGCAATAATTTATTAAATCAAAATCAGCAGTTATTCTAGCTTCTTCATTATTTTTATCTATTTTTAATAGGACGCGTTTGAACTCATCTTGATCTGCCCATCCTGGAAAGACTGCATCTATCTTTTCTTTGATTTCATTAAAACGGATAACAGTATCTTCAGACATTTTTTTATTTTGTAAAGAGATCTGCTTTAGCCACTCAAATCCGACTTGTAATACTTCTTCAGATTGTTCGCGAATTTGCGATTTTAAATTCTCAGAGACTTTAGATACAATAAGAAGCTCTTTCCAAAGAGATGACGGTAATGGTAGCGGCAATCCAAACTTGGACGGAAGTTCCTGCCATTGATTTTCTGCATCTACAATACTGCTAGAAATATCTTCATTAAATGGAATTGTTTCATAATGGAAGTTACTAAGTTGTCTCATAGGGTAAAAAATAGTTTCAGCTTTTTTGCTTTTACTAAACCCTGTCGTGAAAGATAATTTAACATCAACATATCGTTCTAGTTTTTGCAAATATAAATCCAAATCAAATTCATCGTTAGCCTCACTAAGGCAGAGGTCTTCTAATTTAGAAATGTCTTTTAAAAAGTGATTGCTAGATTGTTTTTCATAAAGATTCTCTAGAACCAATCTTTTTAATTTTTTTAATGCTAGAGAATCTGGATTAGTTTTAAGTGCCGTGGTTATTGCAGCATTCAGAGATGAAGAATCAGATTGATAATAATCGATGATTTTTTCTAAAAATTCATTCGATAAGTTAATTGGATTGGCTTCCGTATCGAAAAATCTATCAAAAGATGCATGTACGGATCTTAAGGGGATTTTTGATAAAGCACTTTCAAGCTCATCACGTAAAAGAGTTCTTTGCAATGACGCAGCATCTCTTTTTTCTAAAGATCTGAAAGGAATTTTCTTAGAATCTGCCTTTAATGGCATGTCTATAGGATTACTTTTTCGAAAAAAAAGTTCAACCAATCGTGATAGGAAAGAAACTCGAACTTGCATGATAGGTCTCCTTAAGGTTGCTAAAAAGCAAATCGGAAAATAAAGCTCATTTGTTTTGTCTTTATTTAGTATGAAAAACCTAAAAATTCTGGATGCTTTTATAAATAAAAAGAGGATACTCGGTTGTAAATGCATCTTTGGGCTCTTCTTCTAGAGCATTCTTTATTTTTGAATTTTTCTTAATGGAAGCGATAAATTTTTATGGAGATCATGACTCATCAGTGAGTTTGATTCGATTGCTGTTATAAAATAATTCTGAGGAGAGAATATAGCTTCATTTTTAGAAAAATTTAATGATAGCAGCATGCCCCTTCTTGATTTTTTAGTGAACCCCACCATAATGACCAGTATGACTAGCTTGTTTTGTAGCCGTTATGAAAACTTGGCAATTACACCAAGCAAAAGCGCGATTAACTAAATGTGTTAATGAAGCTAAAAAATCCCCTCAAATTATTTCGAAACATAATAAACCTGAAGTTATCCTCATAAGTATCGATTTATATAATCAGTTAACAAACGCTGATCAAGATATTGTTTCCTATTTTAGGAACTCCCCCCTTTGCGGACTCAGTATCCCCGAAAGAGATAGCGATCAAGGAAGGAGTATTGATTGATGAGTTATCTTTTGGATACAAAAGTTATTTCCGAAATTATCAAAACAGAACCAAACCCTAATGTTTTAGCTTGGTTTAAATCATTAAATATAAATATATTTTTTTTAAGTGTTATAACATTAGGTGAAATTCGTAAAGGAGTAGAAAAGCTCCCTGATTCTAAAAAACGTCAATTTATTACAAGTTGGCTTGAGATCGATTTACCTAAAGTGTTTTTAGGTCGAATTGTAGATATAGATGCTGCTGTTTGTGATAAATGGGGTTTTATCAGTGCAAAAAGCTCTATACCGGCTGTGGATGGGTTAATAGCAGCGTCTGCCCTAGTCCATAATCATAAACTTGTAACTCGTAACTTGAAAGATTTTGTTAATATTCCAGGATTGGAGATCTTTAATCCTTGGGACCTCTAAGATATTCGTAACAGTCTTTGATGCTGGTGAATCTGACCAAAGAGCCTAGAGAATGATTAAAAATATTAATGTTAATCTTTTTAAGAAGGCATTCCATTTAATTTTTTTAATGCTAGAGAATCTGGATTAGTTTTAAGTGCAGTGGTTATTGCAGCATTCAGAGATGAAGAATCAGATTCATAATAATCGATGATTTTTTCTAAAAATTCATTCGATAAGTTAATTGGATTGGCTTCCGTATCGAAAAATCTATCAAAAGATGGATATACAGATCTTAAGGGGATTTTTGATAAAGCAATTTCAACCTCATCACGTAAAAGAGTTCTTTGCAATGCCACAGCATCTCTTTTTTCTAAAGATCTGAAAGGAATTTTCTTAGAATCTGCCTTTAATGGCATGTCTATAGGATTACTTTTTCGAAAAAAAAGTTCAACTAATCGTGATAGGAAAGAAACTCGAACTTGCATGATAGGTCTCCTTTAAGGTTGCTAAAAAGCAAATCGGAAAATAAAGCTCATTTGTTTTGTCTTTATTTAGTATGAAAAACCTAAAAATTCTGGATACTTTTATAAATAAAAAGATAGGTTATCAATAAAAAAGCCCAGAAGAGATCTGGGCTAAGAGTTAAGGTTTGTTATTAGAGCAGCCGCTTTTTCTAAGAGTGCTGATTCTAGTTTTTGTTAAAGGATAATAATTATACATTAAAAGGGCCTCTTCTTGACCTGGACAATCCTGTTTGATCAGCTTCATCTCTATGAATGCTATCTTCTTCATCAAGCGAGCCGTCAATTGAAGCAGTGTCTCCATCAAGCGAGCCGTCAATTGAATCAGAATGCCTGAAATACTTGCTTCCTAGTACTCCTAAGTGATTTAGGTCGAGTTTAGGCATAAAATTTGATAGTTTCCCTAAATCAATTCTCTCAATTAAATCTGAGAAGAACTTAGTGATAGCTTCAACTAACTCTTTTCCAAAGTAAGGTCTGTTTTTATAAGCGTCCATACATTCGGTATATAAATTATGCTGCTTCTCTGATAATAGAAACTGAGCATCACTGCCCTGGCTCGCGCCCACCCTCACCGTCACCGCCGCCGCGCTCTGGGGGATAAGTTTTTCCATAAATTCAACAACTTTATCTTCGTTCAATGTTGATAAATGACGACCTAAGGCGATTCGACAAATCATAGCCTCTGCAGAATATTCAGGTTCGGCTTTGATTCGCTGACTATGTATTATGGGGGGTTGAGGGGAGGTGAATCCGATTTTATCTTGACCGACTACTTCTTCTTCTGTTTGAAGCATATCAACGTTGCTCATGCTTTCTTTTTTAGTAGGGGCTAATTCAGTTAATTTACCAGTTAATTTACCCATAACAGCATCTCTTAAACTATTATCAATAGATCCACTATTTGATATTTCTTTAGCAATACCGGTAATGGCATTATCTAGACTACGAGTTCTTAGCCCTATCCATTCTTGAATATCTCGTATAAATTCACGTGTTGCTAATTGGACGCCATATTTCTTATCAAAATGGTTTGGGGTTGTTAGGATTTTTGCTAATTCTTCTAAACGCTCAACATCTTTAAGAAAACTATCTCTAAATCTTGCAGCGAGCCCAATTCCGAAATCTGGTTTGGATTCTCTAAATATACGCGTTAAAGCTTGTACTTTTAGAAGTGTAGGGTGTTCTTTAAATTCTTCTTTTATTTTGGTAGCCGGTTCATTAAGTACATTGATGAGTTCCTCATAATACTTTTTCTTTTGAGTATCGTGACCTTGAAGATCATTCTTAATAACTTCATTCACTATTCGATCCATGAATTCATGGCTTGATGTTACCAATCCACTTTTTGTAGCTTTTTCTCCATGTTTGAATTTATGATCGCCGTCATTCGGATAGGCTATGGACAACATATTTTGGACATCAGCTTTGAATGATTCGTCAATATTATCGGCACCGATAATATTGGCGATAATATTTGCTTTTAAGCCCTCGGATGATTTTCTAATCTTATTACGTTCTGTATCTGTTAACATTTTCATCATGCCTAAAAGGTTGCTAATAACTTGTGAGGTAGCTCCAGATATCAGACTAGTAAGATTAGGTGTTAAATACTGATTAATAATATCTTCATGACCCTTAAATAATGCTTGGAATGATCCATCCTTTAGCGTCTGCATTTGCAAGTCATTATAAGGGGGATTAGATCTATTGGACTGATCCATAGGAGAGATACAAACATGGGCAGCCATATCTCTAATATAATCTGTTGTATGATAGAAGAGTCTATCTGTAGATGTTGTTTGGCTTAAATACATTAAGATTGTCTTTTGAATTTGATTTGCACTTAGATCCTTTACTGTCCTTAAATTCTCCTGATACTTCAGTAGTGCATCATCGAATAGTTTTTTTTCTTTATCACGATGAACATCTAAAACAGCGTTATGGAGTTCTGCTTTTAAGGCTTCAATGTCTGTGATAAGGGATTGAATCGAGAAATTTTTTGTAAAAATGCCGTTAAATCTTTCTTCAAGATGAGCAATGATATTTTCATCTAAAAAATTCATTGCAGCAGTATTATACTCTCCACCATCTTTTATATAACTACAATCACTTAGCTCTTTTGCCAACGTAGCGTATCCACTAATAGTTTTTGAATCTTTTTTAGTTTGATAAGCTGTTAGGAGCTTTAAGAATTCAGCGCCTTTGCATTGATTTTTGATATTATTTAAAAAATATGTCTCAAAATCTGTAGCTGTCTGTTTAAGATGCTCAGTATAAGCTTCTTTTGCTGTCTTAAAATTTTCATTTTGCGCTTCATTCTCATTTCCTTGAGAGGCAGGATAGTCTTTAAAATCTTTGTCTATAGACTCATGCAATATTTTAAGCTCTTCAACAGCACGATGGAGTGCTTGAGTGCGCTCTTTTCTAATTTTTGGATCAGTTATTTCACTACCAACAACTTCTGAGGCAAGGAAGCTGAAATCGTTTGTTGTATCGTTTAACCTTGATAGTTTAGCTTTCAAGCTATTCTCTAGAAAACTCAATGATGCATTATGAACCAGATCATTTAGGTAGATGCCTCCGATAACATCACCAGTTACTGCTTGTTGAAATAATTTTAATGAAGCTTCCTTATCGGTTTTTGAAGCAGCAGAAGAGGACATTGATGATAAAACAGATGATAAATCAGATTTTTTAGTAATTTCTTGATAATATTGTGTAAGAACTTCATCTAATACTGTTTTTTTATCGTCTGTTTCAAGGTGTTCAAAAGACTTATATTTAGATTGAATAACGTTTAAGATGTCATAAACAGGGTTATCTTTCATTGACAGAATTCTTTCATGCGCTTTAACCAAATCCTCCGCAGAACCTGTACTATCTTGAATAAACTTTAAATCACTATGAAATTTCATTAATGAGTCTTGAATATTTAAGCCTTGAATGTCAATCGATCTGAGTTGCTTTAGAAAAACTTCTTTTAAACATTCTTTGGTTAGCGCTTCAACATTACAATTACCACGCAAAATACGTGAGTCTGAGATTTGTTGTTTAATTCGGTTGAATTGCATTTGACCAAATCCTACAGTGTTACCTACACCTAATTCAATAGCAGCCTTAAGCGCTTTTTTGATTTCAGAAGTTTGATCGTTTTTAGGGATAGTTAATTCAGTGACATCTTTAGAACCTTTTGATTTGAATTTATCAATAATAGCATTTACGTTAACTTGAGATTGATCTTCGCCCATCAGCATCATAAAGGAGTCAGGAGCAGAGTCAGGTTTGACTTTGACTGTATCATAAATAGATGCTAGAAATTTAGTACGCGTTGTAGAATTTGGTTGAGATGTTATAATACCAGAGTTTGCAGTAAATGCTTTACCGATAAAATAAGAGCGACCAATAAAACCTAATTCTGTGTCTAATTCTTTATGCCAGTCAGGCTTAATTTTATTTAATAGAGCAAATGTTGTATCAATGTTTTCGCAAGTAGCTTTGCTAAATGCAATGGTTCCTTGCTCAGAGGTGTCTGATAATCTTTTAACCCATGCTTTAATAGCCTTATCTATATCTATTCCTTGAGCTTGAGCTTTAAGTATTAAAGTTTTATCATTTGGATTGTCTAAAAGTGCGTTCCAAATTGTGTGTGGCTCAGGCTTAATAGCTTCGATAATATCATTAATTGCAGCTTCTGAAGACTCAACTAGTTCTTTAACACCTTTTGGGTTATCCCTAGTAAAATCAGGATTTACTTTTGTATAATTAATACCATCGGATGCACCAATTCCAGTAAATGGACCAATATAATGATGTAAGGTTGCATTAGGAAGGGATAGTGCTGATAAATTTAGCTGAGATTTTTTTTGTGCTTGCGCTAATATTTCTTTTTTTGTTTTTTCTGCTTTTCTTGCTAGAAATCCTCTTACAACTTTTTGAGCCTTGATAGCACGGTGGATCTTGTTTGTTTCAGAAAGCTTTTCCATTTCTTTTTTTACGTCTGCACTCTCAATAAATGCATTTAGTTTTTTTAATTCCATAGCTGTTTCTTGAATCTGATCCTCAGGTATTATTTTGCTGGTTAGCTCCACAATCCTTGCTTTAGCTAATGCTATTTCTTCTTCGGTGGGGCCTTCTTTTCGTGTTTGTACTTTTAAAGATTTAACTTGTTGGACACTACCTTTGGGTTTTCGACGTCCTGGATCATTTATAGGTTGGATTTTTGCTGTTGTTTTTTGTAAGAGAAGAGAGGGGGCCCGCTGTAGGTCTACTTTTTCATCTTCTTCATCTGGCACAGGAACGACGAGGTCCTGTTCTACAGCCTGGGGCTCAGGTAAAGTGCCAATAAATCTTGTTAATTCTGAGCGTAGGCCCGTAGTGTCGCGCTCATTCTCTTGCAATAGTTTTTGCATAAGTTCTTCCAACTTAGTTCTTAATTGGATTTTTTGAGGCTCAGTAGGGTTTGGGACATTCTGATTAAACACGATAGCGTACATTCTTTGGGTTGGCGAGATTGGAGACGATTTTGCCTTATTCAAGCAATCATAAGTAGTCATTAACTCTGGGTTGTCTCTAATGTTATTAAGGAGTTGACTTTTAGGTTTAACCTTAAGATGTCCATACTTTTCATCGAATACTGTATTGAGTATGAGCTGTTCTGCTCCTGTTGTAAGATCTGATAGTGTAGTGAATGTTATAGGTCTGAATTGTTGTCCTGGCATGATAGATTTCTCCGAATCAATTTATCTGCCATCTATATAGTGCTACTTTTTTGTTTTTTCAGATTTTTTTATAACATAATGATAAATATTGCATTTCGTTATGATAGGTCGCCCCTGATGGGGCTTTTAAAAAGGAATTTGTCTGTGTAAATGCCCTGAAGAACTGACTTTCTTTTCAGCATTAAAGGTTGAAAGTAAAAAATTGCTGTGACGAGGGCATGGATAATTACTCATTACTAATGTGATTAAAGAGTGAGTTTTGCATCGTGCTAAAGCAGTTGCTCTATTCACATCTTCTAGTGCAGGATTGGCTCCATGCTTTAACAGCTTATCAACAATAATAGGTAGATTGTGTTCACAGGCAAGCATTAAGGGTGTTTCTTTAAGTGTATTTGCATGATTAGGGTTGCTCCCTAAGTCAATTAAAAGAAGACTTAAGTCAATATTCTTATTTCTGATAGCATTGAATAAAAAAGTTTCTCCAGATTGCTTAGAAATAACGTCTTTAAATTGAAGACATTTACTTAAAAAAACTATTTCTTCTAAATTCTTGCTGGAAAGAACATGATTCCATAAATAACTTTTTATTAAGCTTGAGCGATTTAATTTATTTATAAATTCAAAAAGATCCTTATAAATTTCTTGATGGTAAGGTAGTAATTTAATAGACATCAAGAATATTTGTTGATCAGAAAGAGTGTTCTTTTCAAGAATCATTGTTGAAAATAAGAGTTTTACTTTTGAAGGAATATTTTTTTTATCATAAATATGATCATAAATCTGTTGGAAAGGCTCTTCGCTGAGCTCAAATTTAAGGTGGTTAATAATTTTTTCAATAAGAAGATAGATAGCTTCTTTAGATGAAGTGTTTTTAGTTTTATTATTTAAACAAAGATGATAAAAAACAGATTTACCGTGTGCATCTATTAATGTTATTAAATGTGGGAATTTTTCTATTAAAAAATTACCGATTTTATAAGAGATATGTTCCTGTTGAGACAAATAGTGCAATATTGAGCATAATTTTCCATTTTTTTCAAAAAGAATTTTAAAATCACGAGCTAGAAAAATAAAAAGATCTTCTTTATTTAAATCAATACAGTGATGAAAAATAGAACGCCCAGTATGATCTCTTTTATTAATAGGAATTCCTGCAGATAAAAGAAGATCTAATTTGTTTAAAATATCTTCATTGGATTCTTCAAAATGAATAGCTGCATGAATACACTCAGGCCAAGATCTTGCAAGAATCTTAAAAGAATCTTTCGATTTTTGAGAAGAATGCAATTTCAATAAATACGTATATTTTCCATACTGCACTGCGCGCTCATGACCAGGAAGGCTTAAGATCATTCCAATGAGTAGATCTCGCTGATCTGCACTTAAATGCTCTAAAATCGGAGAAGGGATCCAAGGAATTTTATTATTTCTAATTTCATCAAGATAAGCATCTTGAAGATTAATTAATATCGATGAAGGTATACTTGTTTTAGATTTAAAAGACAATGGGACATGTTGTTTTCTTTCTCTGATAAAATGATAAGTCATTTCATAAATAAATAACAAAAGAAGGTCTTTTTCTTTAGGGCAATAAGCACTATCTTCAAATGCATCAAATTGAAACATCAGTTCAGGATCGTCAACACAAAAAAGACTTTCTGGAATAGAGGCATCATGGATAAAAGGATTTTTTTCAAATAATGAATTCAAGCCTAAAACAATTAAAGAGCTAATACCGCTATTATTTAATTTATCTAAAACAGCTAAACCAAGTTTGCGAATAACATCAATATTTGGAATTGAGTGTTTTTCAGAAATGCCAAATTTTTCTTTTAATAAACCTTCCAAATACTCACAAATAAAAGGATGAAATCGATATTTAATAATGTTCTCTTCGGGACATTCAACTTTTTGAATAAAGGTTGATGCTAAAAACATAGCTTGCGCATTGATAAGAGCTGAGGACGAAGTAAGAGGCTTTTCTGCTAGGAGAAGTGCCTTTTTTAGACTCATTAACTCTAAAAACAAATCGATTCGAAATATTTTTGATTGTTCAATAAAAAATAGAGGCTCTTGTTCGAAGACAACAGCGAGGGTCTGAGCAATAAACTCTTTAATGGAGTCGCAGTATTTATTTTCATTAAAGTAAAAATGAATTTCTTGAATAAATCGCTCTACTTCTTCTTTATAAAAGAAACCTTTTTCAGCAATATTATCTTTCAACAGATCAAGTGTTCTCACATAAGATGGAATAGAATCTTCAGAGCATAATTCTTTTTCTGGATCTTTTTGCTCGTAACGATGAAGAAGGCTTTTTCCCATGATTAAAAAGGAATAATAATGCATTGAGAAAATAGATGATTTTTTAAGCTCTTCTGAGAACGATAATTCATTTTTTAATAGAAGTAATAAAAAAGATTCTACCCATGATTTTATTTCAGGATGATCGTGAGCTTTTTTCAAGAATAATAAATGCTCTTGAGTGATTTCTGATGATTCAATAATTGATAAAAAAGTTCTTTCAAAAATATGATAATTTAATATTCGCGGATCTTGGAACAATATTCTATAGGAGTCATGCTCTAAAATACTGTAATGTTCGGATTCTTTTGGGAGGTTAATATTTTTTTTTAAAAATGAATCTCTGATCTCTGTCATCCATGAGGCTAGTTTTTCATGTCCTAATGCAAGCATCAGTGTATTGTGCCCCTCAACGGTTAGGTAACTTTGTGAGCAAAAATTTGAGAAAACCCGATAAAGATCGGCATAGGTAAGCTGAGAACAAGAATAATTCATTAAAAGAAATAATTAACACAGAGAAAAAGAATACTAACTTATTATTAAAACAAAGTAAAATATTTTCTTTTTTAAAGAATTTGAAAAAAGTTAATCATTTAGTTAAGTAAAGAACTATTGTGTAGAATATTCTACAATTTAAGATATTTAAACAGCTTCATTAAATTTAATATGATTGATAATATTTGGAAAAAAAATGTTCAACTAGGAAATCTTCTTTTAAGAAATCCTGTAGTGATGGCTCCTTTAACAAGAATGAGAGCTTTACCCAATGGAACACCAGGCCCCTTAGCTTCAGTTTACTATCGTCAACGAGCTTCTGCTGGATTAATTATTACAGAAGCAACACAAATTTCATCAATGGGACAAGGATATCCGTGTACTCCTGGGATTTATTTGCCAGAACATGTCCAAGCCTGGAAGCAAATAGTTGATGGAGTGCATGAAGAGGGCGGACTCATTGTTGTTCAGCTATGGCATGTCGGTCGTATTTCGCACAGCTCTTTTCATCCAAAAGAGGGGCGCCCATGGGCACCTTCTGCAATAGCGCCTAAAGGAAAAACAATGACTGCTGATTGGTCGATGGTGGAGTACGAAGAACCCATTCCAATGACTATTGATAATATTCATCAACTTATTAATCAATATAAAGTTGCAGCCCAATCTGCTTTAGAAGCTGGTTTTGACGGTATAGAAATTCATAGTGCTAATGGATATTTGCTTGATCAGTTTTTGCAAGATGGTTCTAATCATCGCGATGATTTATATGGAGGATCTATTGAAAATAGATCGAGATTACTGTTTGAAGTGATTGATGCTGTAATGGAGGTGTATCCAAGTTCAAGGGTAGGGGTTCGATTATCTCCTTTTGGAACATTTAATGATATGTCGGATTCAGACTCAACAGCTCTTTTTCAATTTATTATAAAAAAGTTAACTGGCTACGAATTAGCCTACGTTCATTTGATTGAGGCAAGAGCTACAGCTGCCGGAGGCTCCGATAAACTTAATGAAAAGCTACCTTCGAGTTTAGATTTATTTGCTCATTTAGTTGAATCAAATATTATTACTGCAGGAGGGTATCAACCAGATACGGGAGCGAGCGTTTTGGAAGAGGGGCATGCCCAGGCTGTTGCTTTTGGCCGGTATTTTATTTCCAATCCAGATCTTCCTGAAAGATTGGCTCAGGGCTGGACATTAGCTGATTATCATCGTGAAACTTTCTATGGTGGTGATGATAAAGGATATATAGATTATGAATTTTATCATTCAAAATCAAAAGGTTAATAATCAAGGTTGAAAAAAATAGCTTTACAGGAGATAATAAAGGTTATTTTTAGAACATATTTACGTCAGCAGTTGACATCGATATAAATTATATTGACAAGGATCATCTATGAAAGTACTCGTTAAAACATTAGGGACAATTGTTCTCGCCGTGGCAGTAGGGATGGCATTTCGTACAAATGAATTCGCTTTAAATTATTTTTTTCCTTATGTGTCTCTCGGAGGCTCTTTATTTCTTAATGCTCTTATGATGGCAGTCCTTCCATTAGTGATGACTTCTGTTATTTTAGGGATTAGTAAAATAGGCAATGGAGAAGATGCTAAAAGATTAGCAAAGAAAGTTTTCTCATCTTTTTTATTTAATTCATCATTGAGTGTTTTAACAGGATGGCTCGTTTTTAGTTTGATGTCGCCCTTACTTTTTAAATCTGGGCATATGTATATTTCTGTTTCAACAGAAACAAGGGAAATAGCTGCTTTTACAGATATCTTTATGAAACTATTTCCTAGAAATATTTTTAAAGCCATGACAGATGGTGAAATGATAGGAATTATTGTTTTCTGTATGATGTTTGGATTAAGTTTAGGTCGTGTTGCAAAAGATGAAACAGTTTTTGTCAATAAAGCGTTACAAGGTGTTTTTGATACAACATTAGGCATGACTAGAATGATTATGCAGGCATTGCCATTAGGTATTTTTTGTTTAGTATTAGATGCAAGTGTTCGTATTAATTTATCTACATTTCAATCAATCGGATTCTTTTTTGTGATGATTGTACTAGGTATTATTTTGCACATGGGTCTTTGGCTTTTTATTTTATCAAGCACTTTAAAAGTTTCCCCAAAGAAATTTTTAGAGATTAATCAAACAGCATTAGTTACCGCTTTTTCAACAAGCTCATCGGCAGCAACCTTACCAGTGACTCTCGATTGTTTAGAAAATAAAATGGGCGTTTCTCAACGAGTAACCCGATTTATGATTCCATTAGGTACAACTATTAATATGGCAGGAACAGCTTTATTTGTTTGCGCTGCGGCATTATTTTTAGCAAAAGCATATGGCCTTGAAATGACACTAACTCATCAAGCAAGTATTGTTTTTATTTCTTTATTAACTTCTTATGGAATTGCGGGTATTCCTTCAGCTTGCCTCGTTGCTCTGATGATTGTTTTATCTAGTATAGGTATTCCTTCAGAAGCAGTAGCTTTAATTATTGGAATAGATCGCATTCTTGATATGATTAGAACTTTGTGCAATGTCTATTGCAATATTGCTTGCTCTTTAATGGTTGCTCATTATGAAGGTGAAGCAATTAAAATTTAGGATATTGATTTAGAGAGATGCTATATTTTTATAAAATATAGCATCTCTCTTTCTTCATGAGAACGGTCCACTATAAAAGCATCAGTTTTTATAGTCAAACTATCAGCAAATTGACGTTACTTTCATTTTTCCTTTATTTTTACCCTATACGCTTATATCGTATTAATTTAATTGTTGTTTATTATTTTCGTAAACAGATCATCGTTGGTGATTTTATCCTTATGATGAATTTATTGATGGTCTTCATAACAAGAAGCACCTTGATAAAAAAGTGCTTCAGCCATCAGCTCGTTCAATCATTTATTCATGATTAAAAGAGATCGTTCTTTTATTGAAGAAGTGTTCGAATTTCCTCTAAAGAAATAGAGGTTAGTTGTGCGATTTGCTCTAAAGAACATCCATTTTGATACATGGTCTTGATTAAAATCCTTGATGCTTCTTGAATGCCTTCAGCTTTGCCTTCGGCCCTGCCTTCAGCTTTGCCTTGAGCTATTCCCTGAACCAGCCCCTGAGCGATACCTTCATTCATTCCAATCTCAAGACCTTTATCAAAGCCACTGGTAATAGAGGATTGAATATCTCTAAGCTCTTTTAATCTTGCTTCATAAATTAAACGAGAGTCCTTATCTAAACTTAACTTCTCTAGTTCTCGATATGCTTTTTTTATCGAATTATCTATCTCTAATTTATCTATAACCATGGTGGGCTCTTTTAAAAATAAACACCAATGAGAAAGACTATCTAATGTCC
>JACCDO010936823.1_pt1 | contig 34554 bp, 24 predicted proteins | sample 7446101 | NCBI WGS metagenome assembly JACCDO01 (sample SAMN15323440, study PRJNA562643) | freshwater metagenome | isolation source: river surface water | place: USA:Blue River Watershed | collected 2017-08-16 | reverse complement strand
TAATGTAGTATATAACTTACGTATAACAGAATTTTTTGTATCCGCAATATAAAGTGCTGGATTTTTAGTATTGGAATCAGCGACAATATAATTAGGAGAATACAATCTAGCACTTGTTCCATCACCAGTAGTGGAGCCAAATGTACCACAAAGACCAGCCACGGTAGTAATTGTAGTACCTGTAATTTTACGAATACAGTGGTTACCTTTATCAGCTATATATATATTGAGATCAGGATCTAACGCGACTGAAGTTGGATTGTTAAGATCACAACTAGTAGCTAATGAGCCATCGTTACCATTTCCACTAGATCCTGAACCAGCGATTGTAGTAATAATATTATTACTAGTTGACAGATCAATTAATCTAATTCTATGATTCAATGTATCTGCTACATAAAGTTTAGACTGTGTTTTACTGTATAAAATACCAAAAGGTGTATCGAATGTAGCGGATAAAGCGCTGCCATTATCACCACCATACCCAGGAATTTCTGGATTACCAGCAAATAAACTAATATAACCAACAGAATCAATATACCTAATAATGTGATTTTCTGAATCACAAACGTACAATCCACCCGAACCATCCAAGGAGACATCAGTAGGATTGTTTAATGATGCCGAGGTAGCAGGTCCTCCATCCCCAGCATATGATTTCCCAGTGATAGCATTATCCGTTCCTGCGTATGTGTCGATATATCCATAATCAGGACTTCCAGCTTCTATAAATTGAATTATTGTACTCAACGCAAACAGAAACAGCAATGGAGCAAACATCAATGTTGATAAACGTTAATTATAAACTTGGTTGGAGTGACTAACCAATAATCATTCATGCTCCCTTTGGCTTTGGAGGTAAAAGTAAGCCAGTCCTAGTGGCTCATCAACGATCAACGACATACTATTTTCCATTTTTTTATCAGCCAAATTTCAGCCAGACTCCAGAGCGGTATCACGGCAGCCTATCGGAACCGGTACTGTAGAACTTGTTAGGCACTAGATTACAGATGTGATAACTTATACTCTATCATTCGTGGTAGCTAAGTGGACCCTTAGTGACTCAGAATTGCTGACGTAGTTTACGCGACTTATAGCTCTACTAATGTAGTATACGAGACTTCTCTTGTACTATATAGAGGAACCGGTCGGTTTATGAATTGATTATGAATAATAGTATTAAAATAATTACATAATATGATTAGATGATGAGGTTTGAGCGAGATACAATCGCTGCAAAGATTAATTGTACTTTTGGGTATATCGATCCTATATTATATTCGATCCAAATAAAGAAGTCAGTAATATAAGTTAGATTACAGCACGCTTCGATATGTTAAGACAGTTAATGACATCAGACAAATGATATTTAAAAGTTTGATATAATTATATAAAATGAATAATTATACACAGATATACAAGTGAAACACTTTAGCACATACAATCGCGATATCTTTTGAATTGCCAAAACTCGTTGCCTGCATTAGAAAAATGACTTGTCGTGTCAATAGTAGGTCTGGCTAACTTCATTTTGTAGATTAATTGATCCCAATACAGTATTGGTTCGTTATCAAAAATCCATGATTGTTGAAAAATTGCGACGTATACATCACCTAATGAAACAATCAAAGCAAAAATCATCCATATATAGAGACTAGTTCCACGCCATTTATCACAAGAAAAGATTAATTCAACAATTGCCCAAATAACAAATACTAGTTGTATTATACCACTAATCCAAAAACAATATTTTTGATAAAATAAATCTTCTAATGCTTTTTCGTCAGAATAATTATCTTTTGTCAAAACATTACGTATTCCACCAACTGGTACACCAATAGCAGACATTAATAAAGGCATAGTACCATATTGATTATTATCAATTGATCTACCGTGATTTTCAATGGTATCTTCTGCATTATTTCTTCCTTCTGATATATATATTTCGATTTCTCTGCACCTAACTACTGCAAACCACAATACAACAATTGCAATCGGCAAAATCGTCAAATACAACGTAATCATAATATAGAATGCCCCCCAATTAAAATATGAATTATAATCACCACATACTGTGTAATCAGTGAATGAGTACACGTAACCTGGGATTAATATTAATAAAATGACCGCCGACGCGGGGTAGTAGTCCTCGTAGCGGTATACATACAGGCGGGGAGGCAGTAATGCGCTAACTGCAGACATGATCAACGAGCACCTGCTTCAAGTATATGTTATTATTGGTATATGTTGTGTGTGTCAAACAGGGTGTTTTCAATAAACTTTTCATTGAAACTTTCATTTTTGTTTGGTTCCGGTTTTAACCGGTACATGTATTCTTCCGATATTGAAATGTAGAATGAAAATATAATTGCTGACCAGTGTATAGAACAATTTCAGAGACCCTTAAATATAAATGAATGGTTGGTGATGTTACACTATACTAGAGATATGTAAAATACATTGTAAATTGACACCGGTTGAAATAATAGAAGTACCAATGGGAGATCAATAGTAACGCCATAGCACATTGTGCCCTCTACAGTCTCGACTGCTTTCAAAAGCAACAAGTTACTGTTCAATTTGCGGTAAAAATTACACTTCAAGTCTTCCACTAACACCGGTATGATTTACCAATTTGTTTCGACTCGAAACTTTCGAGGTCTTTTGGACTAAATTCCGGAAAAAAAGAAGTAGGAAATGCGGTTTTACTGGCTGCTGCTGCAGCTTGTGGTGTACTGGGGATTTGCGCGCGCCACATACGGTGACAACCCTGTTGCTGCGGTGAATAATGGCGACGAACAGCTAACTTGTGAGGAAAAATATAATATATTATTGGAAAGGCTGGAGAGACTTGAAAGAATATTTAATATAACACAATTGAATCCAGACTTGGATAATATTTCTATTTTGGAATTATTAGTATATAATGTCAAAGGCAAACTGTTTAATATTATTCCAGATACTGATAAACAATGTAAATTTGATTATGTTGCTGGTCATTGTGTACCAGCATGTTATTGTAGTTTTCAACCAAAGTTAGGTGATTATACTTTATCTCGTGCATGTAGAGTAGTGCCCGATGACAGTATAAATCAAGATTCGTGCGATAGTAGCAAAGTTAATGCACCATGGATAGTAAGAGGAATAAAGAAATTAAGTAATATAACGAATAATATCAAGGATCATATAGTAAATCACATCATTGAAAACGCGCCAGTTACAGATCAAGAATGCTCGTGGAATTGGAAAAGATTAAAATGTGCACCGGAAGATATGTGTGTATTAGATTATCAATTTGGTGACTATTCATTAACCAGAGCTTGTAGATTACAACTAGACGATTTTGATGATGACGACGATGCATCCATGTTGACATACATTGCCGGTACTTCTAACTCGCATAATGATATTATTACAGATATTAAACATAAATTTCATAAAGATGTTGAAGTAGAAAGCAATACAGAAGATTTAGATGATGTAGAAGAAATAGTAGAATCAAATATAAATATTCCTGATACAGCTATACCAGTTCAGGATTTGAATGCACAAGAAGTAGAGCAAGATCATAGTAATAGTAATAGTAACAATGTTAATAGTGATGCTGATGATGACAACAAAAGTAGTAGCAATGAATCAGAAGTGATTAATCACGTGAAGCCTATTGTCTTGGGTGAAAAGGAACTAGATAAATTGTTACCACTATTAAGTGAGATGTGCAAAAAAAGTGTTCTAGATGTATTACAAAATCAAGCTCAACTATCTGGAGAATGTGAGATTGAAATCCGAAATAAATTTTTAGAAAATTCTTAAAATATAACTATATGTATTCAATGTATTCATAATAATAATGCTATAAAAGTGCTATGCAGTTTCATTATTTACATAAAATATTTGAAATTATAACTCGGCATCCATGGTTGAATGGGCACATTCCATCAATACTAATTCTCCTCCTCTGTGTGGTAATGGTTTATGATATTTCACGTGTAAAATATCTTCATCCGCTTGGACTTTACACATGTAATTTGTTCCTATGTGAAAATAAAAATATTAATTATTCAATAATCTATTCAAACGACTAAAATCATTAGAACTTACCTGCTACAACTTGAGTCTTGAATGCAAGCATATTGAATGTTCCATTGTATGTTTTACCTATTTTTTCCTCTACTTTACCTTTGATAGACACCAACATACCCTGCTCCTCCTCTGTTGGCACCTTGGCATCTCCGAATCCACCGCAAAGTGGCATTTTATCTCTTTTTCTTTTGCTTTTTTCTGTGCAGGAGTTCCAGTTTTCTTTCTTGAACTTGGTTCCGCATGTCCTAGGTATGATACATAGCGATTAGAGAATAATAACGTGATTTAATCTTATATACCGAAAGAATTAGTCAATAGTTCTTGATCGTTTTTAGCTAGGCCTACTCATTTTTACATTTACTCTCCTCACCAACAATCTAATGTCGAAATAAGTTAATCAATATCGAATATACCCGTAATGCATTAATTTACATCATAAAAGTCGCTCATTCGACCGCTTTATTCACTTCATAGCCAACTTGCAAATAATTCCTGATTCATCATTCCTGTTTCGTACCGGTTAATTTTTTCCTTACAGTTTGGCATCCAATCTTGTTCAACTACAAAGATACAAACGATGTTTCGCGTCTTGTCGTTGTCCAGGCGCCAGCTGGCCTTGCGCCTGCCCGCTGCCTCTAGATCTGTTGCATCTGCGCCGTTGAAGCCGTTGTTTGATAAGATTCTTATTGCTAATAGAGGAGAAATTGCTTGTCGAGTGATTCGTACAGCGAGAAAGTTAGGTATTAAAACAGGTGAGTTATAATAAATTAGTAGTACCTTATAATCACTCAATTCCTCATTTGCTATCGTTTTTATAGTTGCGGTTTATTCAGATGCCGATAAAAATGGGGAACACGTTAAAATGGCTGATGAGGCAGTATACATAGGTAATAGTCCTGCCTCAGAATCTTATTTAGTTGGTGAAAAAATTATTGATGCATGTAAAAAAACTGGTGCACAAGCGGTTCATCCTGGTTATGGATTTTTATCAGAAAATTTACATTTTTGTCAATTATGTACCGATTCAAATATTGTTTTTATTGGTCCACCTCCAAAAGCAATTAAAGCTATGGGAAGCAAAAGTGAAAGTAAAGATATTATGATTAAAGCCAACGTTCCTGTAACACCTGGATATCACGGTAATGATCAATCTAATGCCACTCTACAAAAAGAAGCAGACAAAATAGGATATCCTTTAATGATCAAGGCAGTTAGTGGTGGTGGTGGTAAAGGCATGAGAGCTGTATTTGATAAAACAAAATTTATTGAATCATTAGAATCATGCCGAAGAGAAGCTAAAAAATCATTTAATGACGATGCCGTACTAATTGAGAAATTAGTCCAGGCACCAAGACATGTTGAATTACAAGTATTTGGGGATATGCATGGTGATGCTGTTCATTTATTAGAACGTGATTGTTCAGTACAACGAAGACATCAAAAGGTTTTAGAAGAGGCTCCAGCATCAAATTTACCTCCACATGTACGCAAGGCTATGGGTAATGCTGCAGTTGCTTGTGCTAAAGCAGTAGGATATGTTGGTGCTGGTACAGTTGAATTTTTAGTTGACTCAGTAACATCTGAATTCTATTTCTGTGAAATGAACACCAGATTACAAGTCGAGCATCCTGTTACAGAAATGATAACTGGTACCGATTTAGTTGAATGGCAATTAAAGGTTGCATCAGGTCATAAGCTGCCAATGACTCAAGATGAAATTTTAGCTAAAGCTAATGGAGTCGCCATTGAAGCTAGAATATACGCGGAGAATCCATTGAAGGACTTCTTGCCTACTACTGGTAGATTAGTCCATTTACAAACTCCATTACATAAGCAATTTGTTGAGGACGATGTCCGCGTAGATAGTGGTGTTATTAGTGGTAGTGTTGTCTCTACTTTCTATGATCCAATGATAGCCAAGTTGATAGTCCATGCTGAAAATCGTCCTGAAGCATTACGTAAATTAGAACGTGCATTACGCGACTATCAAGTCGCAGGATTACCTAATAATGTTGATTTCTTAATTAAAATTGTTCAACATAAAGGGTTTACTCATGAGCAAGCAACTACTGCTTTCTTTGATAAGTACATGAAGGATTTGCTAGCCTCGTTGAAGCCAACTCCCGTTGAAAACCTTGATAACCATGTGGTTGTAGGTCTCTTAGCGTACGCCGAGATCAACAAATTGAGTAACACTGGAAAAGAGCCATGGAATAACTCAAATGATTGGCGTAATTTCGGTAATACCAAGCGCTCATTGAGTGTTAGTAACAGTAATTCTGATGAAAAGGGAGTCGTTGTTGATATTGAATCATTAAAAAATGGCCAAGCAAAATTGAGTGTTGGAACTGCTAATTCTGCCACTTGTATCATAAAATCTGCAAAAGTTATTAATGAAAACTATTCAATTGAACAAGGTGTAAGCCACGTTATTGAGCTACGCGTGGAGGTCAATGGTCACTTATGTACAGGCAACGTGTCCGTATACAAGAATGAAGCCACCAAAAGTGAGATTATTGATATTTGGTTAGATGGGCAAGTTGGTGCCGACTCAACTCACCATCAATTAAAGATTCCGTTGAAAGATTTCAGTGCAAGTGCGTCCGCCTCTGGACGCCCAACTATCAACTCTCCAATGCCTGGTAAAGTGATTAAAGTGTTAGTTAGTGATGGTACCGTTGTGAAGCAAGGTGATCCTATTGCTATCATTGAAGCGATGAAAATGGAACACGTTATTGCTGCACCTACGAATGGAAAGTTATCAGTTTATGTTCAAGAAGGACAAACAGTTGGCGAAGGATTTAAGATGGCTGAAGTAATCGTTGAAAATAGTAAGTAGAGTAGGTAGCTTTGTATGTATTCAGTCAGTCATTATCATTTATTACATCCATTAGGTTAGTAGTATCTGGATCCTAATTTGTTTTCAATATTTGCTTGTTTCTCTAGCATATCTGCCATCAATAATGCGTTTATACCCTCATCACTTGGTGCATCTACTCCATCTAGTCCTTGTGTTCTATGGCTTACTGATGACTCGTGAGTAGTATTATTAGATGCCGCGATACTTCTATCACGTTTGCCTCCACCACTTACTGCAGTTCCAGGTCTATTCACTGCTGCTGACGTGGTGGTGGTATTATACTCGGTAACATGAACACTCGTGCTTCCTATAGGTGCACTTGATGGACGAATGGGATTACGGGTGCGAATGATTCTATTCGTTACATTATTCTCATCTTTTTCATTATAATCATTTAGAAATGACATGAATTCATACAAATCTAAGCATCCGTCACCATCCGTGTCGAAGCGAGACACTAATGTATGTTTCTCACTATCATTTATCACTATACCTAATTTTTTTAAGAATTTTGTCATTTCAATTGGATTGATTTTACCGTCACCATTTACATCCATTTGATGGAATTTAGATCTGATTTGCTCCGTGCTTAATCCTTTGATGCTTTTCTTGTATTGACGAACAAAACTTCGTCGATTAAAAAATGACCAAGCAAATTCACCATAATGCACACAACCTGAATTATTTGGATCAAAATGTTGAAATAATTCTTGAGCGGTTTCGTTGTCCACAGTGACACCCATGGAGTGGAATGCTTGTATCATCTCGCGCATTGATATGTATCCATCTCCAGAGGCATCAAATTTATCAAATACTTTTTTTAAGTCAAGTTTATATGATGCAGCATTAGCACTTGCTCTGCGGATTGCTTCCATTGCGCGATCAACTGATGAGACACCATCTGCATCTGGATTATCGTGGCTTTTGGTGTGTCTTCTGCCTTGTGTGTCCCAATAATATTTCTTTGTAGTTAATTCAACACGGGGATCTTTTAATTTACTTGTAGCAGTTGGTGGTAATGGACCTAGACCCAACACAGGACCAGGAGCTGATTTACCTCGTCTATTAGCGTAACCCGATGGAGCAATAACCCATTTTAAGTTTTGTGATGCTCTTTGTGCCCTTGTTCGGTGTCTCATTATATCATCTTTAATGTCTGCATGTATTTTATTCAATGTCTCTAATTCGTTAGTTGCAATTGACATCCATCCATTACCAGCCGTTGCATCCTTCACAGTGTTTCTTAATTTCTTGTATTTGTCAGCAGTTTGAGACTGACGGACTTTACATATTTCGATAGCCATTCGTCTCTGTTCCATTGCTTCTTCTACTTGTTTCCTAGCTTTTTCAATATCTGCACCAATTCGGAATTGTTCCGATGATACAGTAGCAATAGTAACTGTTGCTTTAGCGTCACCTCTACCTTTGGCCTTGGCTTTATCCAATGCTGCTAATGCTTTTGATTTTCCAATCAATTTTTGTGCCAAATAATATGAATTGTTAAGGTCAGTTGCTTTCTTATCAGTTACCCATGACTTTTCTTTACTAGCTATACTTTCAGTACCTGGATATGTCATGGATTTTGATTTAGAACCTGATGGGGCGGAAGATGGTCGCTTAAAATCAGCATCACTACTTCTAGTATTACAAGGAAACTCGTTGGTTAATTCAATAGTGTCGGTATTATCTTTATTGTTCACAATTACATGAACTGGTTCTATAGTTTCAGTTTTAGTAAATGGTGAAGGTGCTCCGCCAAATATGAGTTGAGCATTAGGACCTAAGGCGAGTTCTGAACGTGAAAGTAACCACATTATTAAGTCCTCTTGTACAGGTGGTGTACCAAATTTAATATATTTTGTTATTGATTCTTCAATACGATTTGGTATTAATAATAATGGATTCGATATATTTTTACCATCCAGCCACGCTCTTAACTCTCTAGCAATCATATCTTTAGTTATATCGGTACGTATCTGTTGTATATGTTGAGTCGACACAACCAATAACAATGAGTATGGTGCAATAATTTCATACACTGTCACTTCAGCGGGAAATAAATTTCCTTGTGTGGATCTCAGTTTCATCTTCTTCTGCAGGATGAGGAGCGCGTCGACCTCGCCCTCTTCATTCGTTGATGACAATCTGCTCATTCTCGTAGTAGTTACCAAATGTTACGGGGGTGGTATCGCTAAACGGTAACGGTACAACTCATGGGGCCGTTATTTAAATCAGCCAAAAATTATTATTTGTGAGGCAGTTAGTGGTGCGAGTCGCTTCAATAGGGATATGTACGCTAACAGCAATAAAAATCTAAATTAGAAACAACTGAAATTGTGTAAAATAGCGAGAAATTCCAAATGAAATCCCTGATACCAATAGGTAAATAATGAAATAGTCAGAATTCGGTACACAAAGTGGTAAAAAATATAATTATATACAAGTTTAATTCACAGTTATACACAGTCCGGAGGAGCCTTCAGAACCTGTCGTACTTTCTCCTACTTTTCTTTTTTAATATATTTCTTCTTTTCGTATACTTTCCTTTCCACCGCTTTCTCTGATAACGTGGGCGGCAAAACGTTAAAGGTAAACACAGCTTCGCTTTCGATTTTAAGTTTAAGTCTCTTTAGAGTTGAATAATTATCGACTTTATGCGACAATGGGAGTGCCACTATACTTGGCAACGTCCACTGTTTGTTATGCTCCTCAACACGCACGAAAGCTTTCGCATTAGTAACTATACGAGGATCTTCTAAACTTTTATCGACATTTTTTGGTTCATACGCTACTGCTCTGCCTATATTGGAGAATGCCTCCACACGTGGGCGCTTACCTAGGACTCGAGTACTATCGATACTTTTATTGCCTTCATTCATTAAAAACTTTTCTGCTGCTTCTAGTGGCTGCAGGTATATGTCATCCAAGTCAGAGTCGTATTCTACATTGTGATTGTAGCACTTATCAACTACATCGCCGTAGGCCATATATTTCCAAATAGCGCGGAGAAAAAATGGTGTTATTTCTTTTTTATCCTGATACTCACTGTTGTTCAACTTGAATTCTTCCTCTACTTGTTTCCAATTGATGGTTGCAGATTTCATTGACTTGCCCCTTTTAAATTGTAGATCTCGTTCTTCTTCAGGCGATAGTTTTTTTATTTCAGGAACAATAATTGCAGCACTGTTTAATTCTGCTTTCTTTGCTTCAGCTCTCTTTGCTTCAGCTTTCTTGGCTTCAGCTTTCCTCGCTTCGGCTTTCTTCGCTTCTTTTTTTCTCTCTGCGGCTTCGATTTCTCTTTGTTTTGCCTTTGACTCTTCCATTGCTCTTAATTTCAAATTCATTAATTTTCTTCGCTTTTCTTTTTCAAGCTTAGTCGCTCGTCTTTCTGCCGCAACCATAGCCTCTGGATCATCATCTGGTAAAATATATTTCTCAACTTCAAATTCCTCTAAATCCTCTTCATCTCCATCAACATGTTCAACGTGCCATAATGCCATATCTTCACCATCAGGAGGTAACCAACCAATAATTACACCAATAATTGCTTTTTTTTTACCAAATTTCCGCTTTACATATCGCCCTATATACTCTGATCCTGTTGTCAGCCACTCAGAGGATTCTTCGCCGAAAGGTGCTTCTTTCTTTTCGTCAACTTTATCTTTCTTTCCTGCTGAGCTAACTATTTCTTGCTCATCTGTAGCATCACTTTTCACACTCTTTATATCATCATCTTCTAAATTCCTATCTGCTTTATTGACTGCATTATTGGCTGAATTATTGGCTTCACTATTGGTAGTATCATTGGCTGCACTATTGGCTGTATCATTGGCTAAATTATTGGCTCCATTATTGGCTGTATCGATAGTAGCATTATTACTACTATCTTGTTTCACATCAATCTGTTCACGAATCTCTTCATAAAGCAAAAAGTCATTACTGTTTTCATAACCTGGGTACTTCATTTGCCATCCTATAACTGCGTCACATACTGCCAATAAAAAATCTTCATTTTTAATCGTTTCCAGGAAGAGTGACGATGCCTTCTCGTTGCTCGTCATCCCTGACTCCGTCTCCCCACCACTACTGGAACTGCTTTGGCGCGCACCCAACAAGGCTTTTCTTTCGCTACTTGGTATTCTTTAAAAAATTTTAAGGTACCTACCTTGGTGAGGTGCCGATATAGGGATTAATCAGTCTTGTAATATAGTAGTTATAAGGTGCTTGAAATAGTAATGATCAGTACACGCATAAAAGCACTGATGTAAATTAAATCTAATCCGTTACTAAATGGTATTATTTCTGTCAATATTGATGGATGTCGTTTTACATAGAGCTGACAAACAGTTACCTCGAGTTATTTTAACTTTTCAAGAAACTTTTTAGCTTCTCTGTAATTCCTCCTCGAATGAGTTATGAGATCACTGAGACTTTGAGAGACAATCAGAGACGGTCTGAGAGACCGGCCACCGGTACCACGAAGTGGAAAGTGAGTCATCGCATTGAAGAATCGCATGAACATTACATCGTTCCTTGTGTCTCTGTCGTTGTTGTTTCTCGCTTGCTGCGTCAGTGCATCGCCTCTCGCTTCACTCCGCAACATGTTCAGCAGTATCTCTAAGGGGATTACGTTCTCGCAGTTTTATTTACATGGAAGATCACACAGTACTCAGACTGGTTACATAAATCACAGAAAAGCTTACGCATCACCGGATATTCTAGAGGATCCAACACTTGACTTAAGAGGAAAAGTATATGTGATAACTGGTGCTAATGCAGGTATTGGCTATGAAGTCACCAAATTTTTAGCGACAAAAAATGCAACAGTGTATATGATATGTCGCTCACCAGATCGCGCGATGAAGGCCAAAGAAAGTATAGTGAAGGAAACTAAAAATGAAAATGTACACGTGTTACTGTGTGATTGCAGTTTGCAGTCTGAAGTAAGAAAAACTTGGAATGAATTTTTGGATCATCAAGATAAGAATTACAAAAATCGTCGTTTAGATGGTCTTATGTGCAATGCTGGTGTGCTATTGAATGACAAACAACTCAGTACTGAGGGGGTTGAGATAACCTTTGCGACTCACTTAGTGTATGGGTCATATTTATTAGGAAAATTAGCGATACCATTACTACAGAATACTAAAGGTTCAAGAATGGTATTCGTATCAAGTGGTGGAATGTATAATACTAAATTTCCTTCATGGGAGCGTGCTGCATCAATAAGTAATAAGCATAAGTATGATGGTCAGTTAGCATATGCGTTTGCAAAACGTGGTCAAGTTTTATTAGCAGAAAGATGGGCTAAAGAATATCCTGAAATTAAATTTGTCTCATGTCACCCTGGCTGGGTGCTTACAGAGGCATTAGATGCAGCGTATAGTAAAGACGAGCAAAAGTACTTGCAGCCATTAAGAACCCCATGGGAAGGTGCTGAAGGTATCGCCTGGTTAAATGTTGTGGATGATAAACAAATTGAAAATGGTGCTTTTTATCTTGATCGCACCCCCCAATCAAAACATTTTAGTGGGCTATTTATGACTGAAGGCAGTTACACAAAGAATAGTGAGTATGAAATAGATCAAATGATGTGCAACTTGGAGAGATATTGCCAAGGCACGGAAGGGAATGTATGGATACCATCAAAGGAAAAAATTGATGAAAATTTAAATGCAAGAAATACTCCATTAAGTGCAACAACGGCAATAAACGTAGATCTTGACCGATTTATAACTAGATGGCACGTGTTAGCAGCTATCCCAACATCCATAGAACTTAATGCATATGACTGCTATGAGAACTATAAAATTGATCCCAAAACAAAAAATATTGATGTTTTATTCCAGTACAAAAATCGTGGTGAGACAAAAGAAAATGAGACAAAAATGACAGGTACGGTTATCAATGCTCCTATCAACACGCATTGGACGGTGGACTTGAAGGTAGCGGGCATCAATTTGCCCACAAGATTATCTTATCTGATTCTTTATGTTGATGAAAGTTACAGTTACACCATTGTGTCGGTCCCATCACGTGATTACTTATGGGTAATGACTAAAGAAAAGCCTAATACCAAATTAGACAGTGCATCCGTTCTAACAAATACAATGAGCAAAGAGAAGGAAAATGAAATCATGAATCATGCGGTTGAAATGTGCTATAAACTTGGTTTCGATATATCCAAAATAAGAATGGTTCCTTACAGTTCTTAATCTGTATGCATAAATAATTGGCGACTTTCTTAAAAAAAATGATAACTGTACGTTCTAGTTATTACTAAATTTACACATGAAACATTAATACATTATTTATTTTCTTCTCTAATATTTTATAATCTTCCGATGAGTGGTCAGATATGGTGTCATCTAGTAATGATTTCGCTCTAGTCGCCAACTTTTTACTTTCGGGTATTCTGCCAAGGCCCATAGTGGCGAAAGCCAATTCGCTTAAACATGTTATTGTTTGCATATTTCCTTCGCCTAACATCTTCTCTCTCCATTTTAATGCTTTCGTCAATGTTTCTACTGCGGTTTTAAATCTTTTTTCCTTCATGTATTGAATACCAAGCTCGTATTGAGCTTGACTTAAAAATTTTCCAGCCGATAATGAATCAGGTATTAATTGTAATCTTTGTTCGCATAAATTCTCTACAATATCCCATTTTTGGTCATTATAAGCCTTCGATGTGTCATCTTTCAATGAATTATATCGTTCAATTTGTTCTGGAGTTAATTTAGGTTGTGGATATTCAGGAACACTTGAATCAATTGGTTCGATAGGTTTCTCTGGCAATTTCTTCAGCTCTTTGGAGCTGAACCAGTCCTTAGTGCCACCATGCACGCGCTCGTCTCTCGCCTTGCTGTCGGCGTTCAGCATTTCTTCCGCTTCGGTGAAAACCTATTTGTGGGATCTCCGATAAATCTACCGACTCGATTTTCACCGGAACCACGTAAATACCGGTAATATTTAGTTCATCAATTTCTATTTCATGATGTATAGTATCGCCTAAAGTTAAATTTATTATGCAGTTACTCCATCAATTCTACCAGACTTATAGCGGATAAACAATTCGAATACAAAAGCCATGAATAGTGAAAATATAAAAATCAGTTCATTTTATATTGAAGGCAACGAGTCCTCCACCATATTCACCTATTCCATCTAGTTTTAGTCACAGGCAACAACGGGGTTATCCCGCATCGGAACAAGTGTATTAAAAGTAAAGTACATATTGGTACGGTATTTCTGTTGTTTGGTTCCGGGAAATCGCTAAAAAAATGAGATGGGATCACATGAAATCGCACTTCCTTCTTGGAGACTGTGGACTTTGAGTGTGTAAATGACTCCGTACTTCACGACAAGTGATGCGGTTGACCGCAACGAGTTTCTGCAGTACTACAACGAATCGCTGGTCATTGCGCGATTGATTATGGCACCATTTGGATGTAGTCAAAATACTTGGTTACTTACAGAGAAAACCAAGTGTTTATTGGATGATTACAATAATATTTATAGATGTTATGAGGAAATAATCAGCAAGAAAATATTTAACTCGCATGAGCTTACAGATGATATTATAACAGCAACAACTCATAAGTATTTAGTTCTAGAAAATGATGAGAAAATGATGGAATACTTCAAGGAAACGAATGTATTTGTTGAAAATCTATTGAATCCTCCCGATTTCATTCAATTGTATGCAACTGCAAGTAATGATAAGGAAATAGCAATTGATGGACCTGAAATTGCCGCTCAATTGATTGGAAATGTTATTAAAACTTTAAAATTACTAAATACGAAAAAAGCAGGTGATTTAGGGCATAATAGTCAGCTTCCAATAGATGAATTCGTGCTAGATAAATTCGGGTTTAACATACCGCTAGATATACTAAACCCAATGGATATTATTTCATTGGCTGTACATAAGGATAGGATTAAATTAGATGACACCAATATTTTAAAATTAATTTTAGATAGGTGATACTTTTTATGTACTCGCACTTACTCACTTACTCGCTTACTCACTTTCTCGCTCATAGTATGATTGTTAGAGAAGATATTAATAGTGCTAATGGTGATAAGTATGCTGTCCCCGTTCTCCAGTACTATGCCTTATTAGACTTATATGGAACAAGCACTGAAGTTGAAAACGCTATCAGACATCACACGGAGAATGAAATTAGTACATTAGACGAGTTGCGGTGTGGAAAGTATGGACTTATCCCTAGCATGCACCCAATATTGTCGTATTATTACCAATTATTACAGCAAATGAATGCTGGCACCGAACCAAAATCTGAATATTCCGCTGAAGTTGCAATTGCAAGCTTGTTTGATGCTCTGCAGCTTATTAATGATGCCGAGAGCTCAGCGCAAGTAAGTGATTTCGATTCGGCCCTTGAAATAATAGAATATGCTATTCCAAAAGAGAACAATGACGAAGATGTTAATGATGATGCCGAGGTTGATGAATCTATGGAGCAATATAAGCAGAAACAAGTTAAAGTTTTACCAACGTACTTATTGATGAAAGTGTTATTATTAAGAGCAAATTATTATTTGCAAATGGATTGTTTGGAGGATGCATATGCTGACTGTGCCAAAGTACTGGAGTTTCATCCTCGATCGTCTCAAGTATATGCAATATTATCAACGATTAGTAATAAAAACGGCGATTTAGAGAAAGCAGCGAAAGAGTCGTTGGCATCATTTTTATTGGGTGGTTGCAGCGACCCGAGCAAAGCAGCCGAAGCAGAGGATGCGTGTAGACTATGCTGTCGTGCTTCAGCTAAAGAGGTATATGGCGATCGAGTAAAATCCAATAATGGGGCAACCAATCAACTACAATTTATTCCTAAATCGTGGTTAGTCAAGAGTTATTTGGCTGGATACTCGCCATTATGTGTTTCTCTGTTGATTGATCCGTTAAAAAACGACAATTATGATGCTATTTATGTGAAACTAAATAGTGATGAAGTGCTTACAAAGATTATGAATAATGCAGGTAATGCAGTAATGCATCAAATTGATGAGGATGATATTATGAATTTCTATTTATCTGTGCCAGCTACTCCCTCCGTGTTCATCAACTCCCCTCATGGTAATGATGAGGATAATAATAATGCAGTAGCGAAAGAACTTCCATTTGATCGGATTGCTTACTGGTTGTTGCGACGATTAGTATCCCTGTTGGACAGCATTTTGATTGAAGGGACGAATGCCGTCAGTGATACGGAGGACGATGTCTCTTCTAAGGCTCCTGTGGGCATTCTTCGTGAAATTGAAATATTGTCAAAATCTGAGTCCATGGACATGGTAGCCAGTAAAATTAAAGAAGGTGCTGCGCTAATAGATGTGGGTGTTTGTGACACTACTCATGACGTCGACACTGATACGTCGAAGGAAGAAGCAGTACCAAATAGAGATGAGATCACTTGTCAACCGTTTGTTACGTGTTTAAATTTGTTGTTAGCACCTATTAGTTCTCAAATAACCGGCGTTATGTTCGATGTAACTGGCACCGTAATATCGGTTGCGGATGCCACCTAATGTGAAGATGAAGATAGTGTATGGGAAAGCTGTGATGATGATGAAGAACCGGATGAAGCGAGTGTGAATGAGACACCTGAGGAGCCACTAGATGCCAATGATAAAGTGTCGCACAAGTTGCGAGCTAGGTTACTCTCTATCTGTTCCATTATATCTTATTTATCTGGTGACGCGGTTGGGGCTGTTTCTTGTCTCCGCATTAGTCTGCAAGAAGATTCAACAAATGATGATACTAGTATCAAGCTAGGAAGTCTGCTTGTGGATATGGATGAAGAGGAAGAAGCCCGAAGTTTATTGACCAAGCATCTTGATGCTGATACTAATGATCCAATTGTACATTTACATCTCGCGGAATTAGATATCCACGGAGTAGATTTTGCATCAGCGACAACACATTTGTACAAAGCAAAAAGATTGGCAGCACAAATATCTCCATATTCATCAGCAAAAACATCTAATCGTTCAACGGAAGTAATAACTATCTATGAGAAAAGTATCGAGATAGTACAGGCGAATATCTGCGCACTATTAGGTGTGTCGTTATTCCGACAGAACCCAACGCAGCCGGATCGTGCATTGTATACATTGCAGGATGCAGTGGATAGCTTCCCTAATAGCTTGTACCTGATGCTATCCCTGGGTGAAGTGCAGGCGCAAGCGGGGGATATGGTGAATGCACTAAAATCATTTAAAAAAGCATCCAAAATTGAATCTTCTCACCCTTTTCCATACATCAATGCAGCTCGTACGTATCAACAACTAAGTCAATTCAATTCGGTGATGCATCATTTAGACCGCGCTATTGCCATTGATCCATGCTTAGCAATGACGAAAGTTGATTTATCGCAGAGCTTATTGCGCTTTGGTAAAACAGAAGATGCAGTTAAAAAATTAGATGAAGCAATGCTGCAAGCGCGTCATGTTAGTGAAATTCATGATGTATTAACGGCTCGAATGGTTGCAAAGTTACAAGATGAATTGAAAGACGAAGACATAGTTATCCCAGTGTATTAGTAGTTTGGCTATTACGTAAATACAACGTTATTAATATAGAATTGAGATGGTCCAGGCATCCGCGATCTTGACACTGGGTTTCTTTATCGTTAACACTTTACTACTACCATCGTAATAGAACACTAATTCTACATTGTCGAGCATGATCTGCTTTGGCTTCGAGGCAATATTAGCGATCTCAATTCTCTCCACTTCATTCATTGGTTGGTACGTTGTGTCGATACTATCAGGGTGTTTGCTGCAAGTTAAAACATTGTTCTTATACTCCACTAATCGATACACGTACTCTTGATTCACCTCGTGCGCATGTGATACCTCATCATCCATGTAAATGGTACCACTTGCTTCATTTCTTGCATCAGGTGCAACGACTAAGGTGTATGGATCATAGAACATAAGTTTACTACTACGACGTAATCTCATCTTACGTGGCAGGATATGTCCACCTTGAATGAACACGGGAATCTTCGCTAATGGCGCATCTACATTGGTGACACCATTGCCACTCTGTGCAACTTGTTGCAATGAGTTGAAATCATACCAGGTAGAAACTAATGGTAAGTAGACATCAATATTATGGACATTATTATCGGTGACTGGTTTGACAAGGAGTGCAGAGCCAATCATCCACTGATCGTCCATCTTGAATGTTGCTGTGTCAGTAGGAAACTCAAGAAACATTGGGCGCATAACAGGAAGCCCAGATACAGATGCTTCATAGAATTTAGTGTACCAATATGGTAATAACGAGTATCTAACCATCGCGATAGAACGTAGAATGGAAGTGTATGGATCTCCAAAAACCCATGGCTCTCTTCTTTTGGTATCATGATGAGCATGTCCACGGAAAAATGGGGTGAATGATCCTGCTTGGTACCATCTTGTAAATAATTCTGCGGATGGTTCCCCGAAGAATCCACCCACATCGGCGCCAGCAAATGATAATCCACCAATATTTATGGAAAGTAACATAGGAGAAGCAATCTTCAGATGACCCCAATCTGCTTTATTATCGCCTGTCCACATTGCACCATATTTTTGTGACCCAGCCCAAAATGAACGTGTTAATACAAATGGTCGTTGACGTAGTGATGGTGATTCATAATTTGGTGACCGTTTTACTAGACCATCAGCTGTTGCTTTTTGCATATAAATACCATATAAATTGTGCCACTCTCTATGTTCAACCCCTTCAATACTTACAACATCTTTTGGCATACTTACTTCAGGTCCGTTGAAAACGGATGGTTCGTTCATATCGTTCCATGTGAATAAATCCATTGTACTACCAACATATTTATCTAATTGAAATTGAGTAGCCCACCAATCTCGAACTTTGCTATTTGTAAAATCTAAATATGATGATGAGCCTGGCCAGCACCATCCATCAAAGTCACTACCATCCTTCGTCTTAATATAGAGTCCCTTACTCGTTGCCTCCTTGTGAATATGATAACCATCATCTCGTTTAATATGTGGATCTACTATCGTCACCATACGTCGACCATGTTTCGTCACATTTGCTTGCATTTCTAATGGAGTAGGAAACGTTAATTTATCCCAAGTGAAGTAGCGTTTGCCGTTGGTATGCTCAATATCCAACCATATCACATCCATCGGATAGTCTAGTTTCTCGAACATATATTCGACATTACTAACATCTTTTTCATCTTTATAATTCCATCGGCACTGATGGTAACCAAGGGCGAACATAGGTGGCAAGCTCTGGGTTCCCACTAATCCCGTAAATTTTTTATACACCGATGATGGTGATGGACCAGATATTAAGAAAAAATCAATTTCACCACTTTCACTTATCCAGTGTGATTCTTTGTGTGGCTCAAGGTTACTACCTCCATCACTTACATCAATAAAAGTTTCACTAGGATTGAACCAAAATAACGCAGCAGTATTTGCAACATTATTTGAAATACCATGGCCTATCATGAATGGAATATTACCATATAATGCCATTGTATTGTCTAACTCATACTCAAAAACGTCAAGATTATATAGACGGTATGGCTGATCATAATAACTCTGTAATCCTGCACTAGACACAGCTGTTGTAGGTAATGATAACGGCGAAGTATGCTCAGGGATACCATAAATATTTTGAGCAAATGGAAATGAAAAATCCATTCCAACTGACATAGGACCATGAGGCATACTATCCGTGTGACCACCAAATGATTCCCCTTTGCTGTGGTTGTCTTGACTGTTACTATTGCTACTTTTCTCTTCTCGTGTACCATCAGCGTATATAGCTAAACCATCTTCACCATAATCAACTATTTCTTTACCATTATGTTTATCTACAGTGCTTTCACTACGATGATGATCAGATAATTGTAAATTATCTAATTTCTTATCGTAATGCATAAGAGAACGCTCATTTGCAACAATTTGAAGGATGTTGTTATGATATAACTCAAATTTTAATGGTTTAAAATAAACTATTAATATATTCGATGGATCTTCTTCATTTAAAATTCCGACAAAATTGTTCCCTGGATTTGCTTGTTTCACTTGTATTGGTATATAGGAACTATCTGCAGTCACTATCGAAACTTTCATTGGTGTTAATGCATTTTGTTGCAATAAATCTAATGGTTGCCATCGAACTTTATTTTTTTCAGTAATTTTTAAATGAAATAATCCATTATTAACCAAAGAAACCTTCAATACCAAGGACTCGTTCGTGCTTCCATCTGCGCTGCTCATAACCTTGCCTTCAACCTCGTTGTGCTCATTAACATTAAGAGTATCTACGAAATATCCCGGACGAATTGATAAATCGCCATTAAATCGATATTTTCTGCAAAAACCCGTGTCTTTACAGGTGCGAAACTTGGATCGATCCACGGCAGCGCAGATCGAGAATAGAGTCGCCAACAAGGTGACCACCACGAAGCACGACTTCATGATTTTCAACTCACTAATTCTAATTTTATTTGATGTTTCGAAACAAGAAGTCACGCGAATTCAGACCGGTCCGAAAGTCCACGCGGTTCAAAATAACTGCTCGAAGTATTATTGGTGATCACACAGAATTACTAGTCTAGTACGGCGTACGCGATTTATTGTAGTAATGACGTCATTTAAAATAAAGTTCGAAATAAGTGATTGAATTAGATATTTTCGTTACTTTTTCAGCGCTAAATTCTATCGAAACTGCTTCAGTTCTAACTTACTTCTTTATAACGAATTAATTTGTTTAAAGTATTTACCTCAAGAAACGAAGGAACCCTAGCTGAAACAGTTTCAGCAAAAAAATTCCCCAAAAATAAAGAAATAAAAAGAATGCCGAAAGAGTTGCATATTCCGATCCGGCGCACGCTCATCAAGGATCGTGTCGGCTGCGTTCGCACCTCCGTCTACGATCTTCCTGAAAACAATTTTTCTTATGGGAAACCAAACATACAAGGTGCGGAAGGTGCAGGCGATATTATATCGAATTGGGTAACATCTGATCCTTCAGCGGGTAAAGAGAGTAATAAATTGATAGTTTTTAGTAATATTTTAGCTATATCGAAAGGATGCGTTACAGCCAAAGCAATTAGGCGATACGCTCTTGAACACCCAAATATTCGTCGTAAAGAAACATTATCAGCTGCAGACTCAAATAAACAAGGAAATGATCATAGATTTGAAGGACCATTTGGTCGTAAAACAGTATATGCCGAAGAAAAGTTTGGTGATATTTTAGGCGCTAAATTTACTAATTTTAATACAGAGGACGCTGATTATCCAGATGTTAGTACTGTGACAAAAAAAGGAAAATTACCTAAACCAAAAACTACAAACGCATCAGATGGTGTTATTAAAGCTAGAATGGCTGCCAAAGAGAAGCAAGAGAAACCACATTTTGTTATGAAACGATTTCAAAAAGTTAAAGGCACTTTCCATTTACCTGACGTCAAACTAGAACATCATCCAACTGCTGACTTCGTTCACCATGAACATGTTCACAATCCTACTCACCATGACGTTCCTGAATCATCGTAATTCTGTTTAATATTGCACAGTTTAACTACACAAATATCAACTAACAAAATGATTATAACTAATTGTATTAAAATAAACATTTAAAACTATAACCATTACTACCTTAGTCTAGTTAACCTTTATCTAACTCCGATCTAACCAAGTAATATACGTATGCGCATACAGTTGCATAGCCTTGGTGCTGACAGGAATCGCTGTCATAAGACTTATTAACTTCAAAGCAGCTACCATTTTTACCAAGCACCTTAGTAGAAGCAAAGGCGATGATAAAGTTCAGCTTGGTAATAATGTTTAGTAGCGTTTACATATTACTACTCAACATTATTGATGATCTGTCACCGTTTCGGGAGTGAAAAATGCGAGATTTCGTGCTTTTTTGACAAACTCTTGGCACAAGTATAGATAGTCAAAGAGTTGAAAGATTCCCTCGTGAAACCAGTTACTAATGGATTACAAGCATCTTCTACATGGTTGTATCTCTTTTGCTACTAAAATGTTTCACTCACATACAGTTTCATCAGCTTCAGAATGCGTAATTTTCTTTTATTATTATCGAGTAACTTGTGATCAACATCTAGACGGTTACACAATACGCAAATTACCATTCTATCTTTTGGACGAACAAATATCGTAGGGCCTATTGTAAGAGACAAAAGTGAGTGAATGAGTGAGTGATATATAACATAAAGAAAGTGACCTGTGAATCCTGAATGACTCCACCAGTCTGATTCTATCGTGTTGTCGATGTTGATATCGACGATATTTTCTATGGTATCATCAATGATACTACAATCATTATTTTCAATTATGTGTATATCTATGTCGTTGGAGGTATTGATTGGAATCGAATGAAGTAAGTCGTAAAATCCGTTAGTCACGTCATAGTGTTGGACCCATAAGCCAAGACCCCAAATTTGTCCTTTTTCCGTTCTTGAGTAAGGTACTGCCTGTTTCGTCATGTATCCTTCATCAACCCATTTTTTTAACGCATTCTTTACCATTTTGGCTGAACCGCATAAACCAGCATGTCCTTTCATCCCAGTTCTTGCATTTATATCGTGGGGTAATTCTTGTGCTTTATCTGGAACTGATTTGCTATTCTCGTAATATATATTCCACGCGACTTCATCTACAGCATTTGGTTGTGGTATTGGCAATATTTGATTCAAATCAATATTGGACCAAGGATAGTGATATAATCCAGTTTGTTCAATGGCTAAATCCTCATAAGATCGCATAGTCTTAGCTTCTAATAAATCTTTCACGAATCGAAAAGAGATATCAGAATACAAAGATGTCCCTTTTATACCCTTTGATATCAATGCGTGTTGATCGTACACCTTGCAACTGTCAATTTGTTCATACAGCGACATATCAGTTCGAAATGGAAGCCATGCTGGTAAACCAGCCCGATGACATAGTAAATCTTTAAGTGTAAATGGATCCTTAAACTCGATAGGGAATCCATTTATTCCTACTATTGCAACATCAATATTTTCGTGTAGGTATTTCAGTGCTAATGGCGCCGTGCACAGTGCCTTGGTCAGCGATGCCAGGTCATACAACTGCTCCATATTCCTTAGTCACTCATTCATACCACTAGGTATTTCAATTTCTGCGAATTTGCCTGGCAAATTAAGTTTCAGACTACCCCCAAAGACAAAAAATTGTCAAAAATAGGTTGTATGTATGTAGGAGGGATTACGTGGACCGGTTTTCAAAGACTTAAATGAGAGGAAACCATCGCTTCACTAAGTGCTGTTGACTGTAAGTTGATTTTAGCGCAACGTGCAACGGCTGTGTATTTTATGACGGCTACGCACCAATTTTTTAAATAATCCCAGGTCTCACCTAGTCTCTCTAAGACTCTTTTAAAGAGTCTCTTTTTAATTTTAGTACCGGTGAAAATTAAAAACAAAATGCTTGAGAACCGGTCGAGTTAGAACCGGTTGGAGAACAAAAGAGTTTTTATATTAGGAAGTAATCCAATATATTTCTACAAACTCAGTTTTTTCTATACGCTAAATCTTTAGTTACCGCAATTGGGCGTTAGGGTTAACACTTCACATATCAAAGTTATTATATTTCAATTGTGCTTAACTTATTTATCACTCCTTTAATCGTACATGTATTTACATAGTATCCATTACTTGTTTATCATTCGTCTATAATAGACTCTATACGTATACCGGTACCATTGATCAGGGTATCTCTCAGATTGTCAAATTGATCGGTAATTAAATGGCGTTTTGGTCCCGATGTGCGTCACTCCGTGGGTCGTGGCTTCTGTTTCTGGTGTGTCTAGCAGGTATTGTGGCTGTTTGTGCACAAGAAACATTGGTAGCATCAACTGAGAGTACAGCAGTGACTGATAAAGTGGAGAATGTCGAAGGAGAGAGTAATGAACGAATAATTAAAGGTAAGTGATGTATAAGTACATATAGCTAGAATTTAGCATATTTGTTGTGTGACTTCATAACTGATGTGCCTGTCCGTAATTTAGGAGGATTAATCCATAATTTGTTGCTGTTCTTGACATTAGTCGCATTTGTGGGTAATCTTGCGTTTATGATATATGCTACGTTTCCTGATTTCAAATGGAAATTGTTTAGTCGCCAGTAAGATTTGTCACTGAGATCGCCAATAAATCCCTCAATCAATCAGTCAATAACCCCAGTGGAATCAATCAATTGTAGATATTGTCACAGTATATTGTCACTTAATTTACATGTTCATACAACAAATATAGTATTAATTGCGCTTTTTATTTTTTTCTGCCAATTTTTCTAACTTTTTAAAATGAGTATGAGGATCTGGATATGCTAATCCACAATCGCCGATGTACAAATGCTCTGTAGGTTCTCCAGATTCAGTGCCATATGAACTTATCTTCTCTAGTATTTTAAAATCGTCTTTATGGGCTGCGGGTGAGTGAGTAAGTAAGTGAACGAAAAGGTGAATAGAAATTGTGCAACCTAAACAGCCAAATACTACATGAACATTATCTAAATCAGGATTGTTGGAAAAACACACTTGAAATAGCGATCCATTAGTATCTGCGCCCCTATTACACATACTAATACAACCAGGTCCAGCATGCCTATAAGTCAACGAGTAACCACGGGCGTATGAGTGAATAACGCAAGAGTTAATTACCTTAATACAAAATTTTCATCTTTAAACAATCCACCATTATTCATAACCGATCTGGAGCACAATCCTCTCTGATCCAATAAATCGCCAGATTGGAAAAATTGTCCACGTAAAACACGGTGAATTCTATTGCCTTTATAATGATAAGTAATGCCGTCATCGGGATTGAAACCTTTGATAATAATTTTAGAAGTAAGCAGAAATTTTAAGTGATTGAATAATAAATGAATGCCACCTCTTGATCCAAGAATCAAAAATAAAAAGTTGCGACATGTAACGGGTACTAAATCTTGGCGCAATTCAAAATGCAATCGCCCTATAGTTCGCTGCCTTGTTATGTCACCATTTAATAGTCTCCGTCCTCCTGAAGGAGTTAGTGATTAAGTGAGTGAATGGGTGAGTGATTATGAGGGTAAGTGGGTAAGTAATTGAATAAGTGTGTATATAATGGAAGAAGTGAATAAGTAAGCATATGAGTAAGTGACCTGCCGCATGCACTTCCACATAAACAACAGGATTTTCATCACGGGGTAACTTAATTGGTTTACCAAATTTTGCAACTGGGCAATACACTGGTGGTAACCATTCATCCTTTTGGTGTTTCTCTTCAAGTGGAAAATCGGTGTCAGAGTCGGATTCAGATGAGACGTAGTCCAGGGAGTCCTCCCTGTTAATTTTAGCTTTGACTTCTTTATACTTCTTACGATTCATGTTTAATTGTTATTAACCCTACTTCTAGAAGATAACTCCTGCACACTCACTCATTTGCTTGCTGATTCAAGCGCGACTTCAGCTAATATAAGTATATCAGTCTTGGAACTGGAAAATCTTGGTTATTACCACAAGGCACTTTATTTTCGTTTTTTTAAAAAGTTCTGGTACCGCCACAATTCTTGAATCATCAAAATCTGCATTAGGTGGCATGAATATTTCTAACGCGATGATCGCGTAATTGCAAAAATAACAAGCAAAATCCTAATTCTTCGTTCAAACATATTGTTTTTATTTCATTACTTTTCGTTTTACTGCGGCGTAATACTGCCCACACCCCTTTTACCGGTACTTTTTAAAATAAGTATGCGATAGTCACACTAAATAAGGCACTTGGAAAGTGGTGATGCGCTTGTTGTGGTTTGCGTTTAGCACGTGCGTGATGTTAGTCGTTTCTGCTCGCGTGATTGGCGCGTTCACACGGCACAGTCCTGCTTCGTCGCTGAGTTTAAAATATAAAGAATTAATGAGAAGGGTTTATTTCAGCGAAAGTAAAAGGTTTTGTACAAATAATATTGGTTGGTCGATAGAAAGCATCCAAAATGTGCAGACTTTGTCCAATAGTAATCTTATGGATGCATATCAAACATTAAATGTAACAAATTTGTGTGGCGCTCAATGCGTTATTATTAAATCACCAACTCCAGAGGAATTTCAATTTAATTCATTTCAATTAAATTCACAAATTTATTATCATATTTTGCCGGAAGAAATTGAATTTGGTAAAATTAAAGAAAAAAGTAATGATGCACGATTAAATAAATTTATAGGTGGTAGAATAGCATTGAGAAGAGCATTTGATATTTTAGAAGTATCCGAATTAGCACCGATTATGCGTGACTCATGGGGAGCCCCTATTCTACCTATGCATTTAACTGGCTCAATATCTCACAAAGACTATTATGCTGTTGGTGTAGCAGCAATCGATGATAAAGGTAGAGTTGGAGTTGATATTGAACGTTGTAATAATAAAGCTGCAAGTACTTTACAACGCCGTGTACTCACCGAAAATGAACGCAAAACATTAGGGACATTGCCAAATATACCAATAGAAGAAGATATATTATTGCGATTCTCCTTTAAAGAATCTGTATATAAAGCTATTCATCCATTTCTTCCACGTTCTATAGATTTTGCAGAGGTTGAGGTGTATCCCAAAATCGATGGTTCGGCGGATATAAAATTTTTATTAAAAACGAAAGAAACGTTTAGTTTTAAAGCTAGTTGGTCCCGTTTTCGTGAAATCTATTGGGTGACGTGCGTCTATGTGTCGGATCCCACGACCCTTTATACCAAGTATAGATAAGGGTGTATATTGCAAGATTAGGTAAATTTGTAACATTTATTAAATATACAATAATAGACAATATTTCATCTTTCATCTCATCCAATCGATGACATGCGCATCTATATAGTGCTGCAGCAGCCACGCCAGGGCTACAATGCAAAACATTGTCACAAGTTGGAACAAGGTCCAACTAGAATTCGTTTTATTTGTATTTCGGTTCGTATTTCGGTTTTGTTTGATTCCTTCGTGGGTCAAGGTCAGAGCTACCAATCCATTGGAATAACCAATTTGCAAACTGAATTTAAAAGGTTTTACTGTTGTAGTAGTCAAGAATGGTAACGGTGTGGAGTAAATGATCTCGATATTGCATGATTCAGTTACGTTGATACTAGTGCCTTGAAAATAGACTAGATAGTATTGATTTGATTTTGTCAGAGCAGATGGCCGAAACGTCCAATATACAACGTCGTTGTGGATCAAATCAAAACTTTGGTCCATGTTATAACTAAAACTATATGATGCATCGCCTTTCAAGGAGTGTATGGATGGGTTCTGCGTGCTCATGTACGTCTCGCCAGTGCCATAAATCCAAGCTATATCTCTCACAGTCACATCAAAAAAGTTATAACTGGCCTCAGCTCCAGAAACTATGTAGACCCCGATATTTTCGGCTAAGCATTGATAAATTCGAAGTGGTTGAGCTGGTGAGTTCGTCGTTGCAGTCGTCGCACTTTTGTATTGGTGTAGCTTCAAGGAAATAAGACCATGAAGCAAAGTATTATAATCACAGTATAACCACGGTGTGATAGCGCTTTGTGTAGTATTATTACGAGTGTAAGGATTCAATGCCTTCCATCTTACATCATATCGCACACTGTCTAGTGCAGGTGACTGCGACGACATGGTCGATGCGACATCGGACCAGATGTTTTTGGTAGGTGTCCCTAAACTAGATGTTGTTGCTGGACTGAACCTTCTGTTAGCAGAAGCCCCAGAGCTAGTACTACTGGGAGATGATGATTTACTACTTGTTTTTTCATTGAACTTCAACACTTCCTTAAATTCGTGTTCAATAATGCTAAAAATAATATCGTCTTCCAAGTGCGCTGGCTTGTGCATAAACACAGTGTTATTATTCTGGCCATTTATGACATATCCTTGATTGTTACCATTGCTATTGGGGGCGTTGCACTCCTGCCACAATACAATCGCATCTATTTGGTCGTCAAGTCCTTTGTAGCTAGAAACATATTTTCTGCGACTTAATGCGGTGCGAATGGAATTACTCAATACATACTCCAGGTTACTCTTGTTATTATTCCCGTTTAGTTTGTAATGTAATTTGTAGCCCCTGGTGTATATCGCATACGTTAATGTGGAATGGAGCACAGATATGGTTAAAGCACTAGTGGTTTGACTTTGCTTTTGTTTCTGCTTGGTGTCGGTGACGGGATACAACATGAAGGATATACTTTGATAGATAAAGCTCAATAATCTGTTGAACAATATTTGAAATATGTCTTTCCCTTCATCGTTTGTTGTGTGTCTAAATGATTTACGAAATTGTAGAAAGGCCCATAAACACTGTCCTTGAATTTCGGGTGTCAATGTAAACCACAAATCTGTACCATTCAACATGTTAATTGTTTTATTCTTAGTATCAACTATATCTACATTATAATGAAGATCGAGTAAATCTTGAAACCAGGATTGCATTATACATGCGTCTCCTTCTCGTAAACCGAAATCACAAATCCCTGCGCATGTTTCTTTGCTTATTACAACCGATGGCATTTTACTTATTGGATTTTCATTAATCCAATGCTCTTCCAACACAACATCATCATCGTCGTCATCATGAATATTAGTCTTATAATGCAATCCTTCTCCTGCTACATCTATATTTATAATAGAGGTAGAAGTATATTCTTCGCCAATCTCTACTACTGCAATTGTTATGTATCCATTATTTCGTAGTAATAAATTGTACGAATCATTTGATAACAGAAATGTTGATACAATAGCAATAGCTGAACTATAAATATTATTAATTTTTATATCAAAAGCATTTTCGGCACTCTTTAATGATGTTACTATAAAATCTTTTCCTTTAATAGATAATGGTGATGGTACTACAATATCAATATATGGGTTCATGTCATTAGATTGATGATCAAACAAATCCTTCAACAATGACATAAATGCCCGAGAGAAAAGTTTATGTAGGCTAATATTTAAATTGCTTTCGTTGTAACCAATATTAATTGTGAAGTTTTTATCAATATCTCCAATATCATGAATACCAATATTTTCAATATCACTTATATGAAGTACTGAATCAGTAATCATTCTTAATATTGATGGCATAATATAACCTTCTTGGGCATATGCAAACTCTAATTTCCCTTCATTTTCCTCTTTTAAAAAGTGTATACCATTATTATCTCGAATTGAATCCAGCAATGATTCAATGTGTATTGATCCAAGTCGTCTTATCGTGCGAGTTGCAGTGCTATTGTCGCCAGACGCGGCATAGCCAGTCACGTGTAGCGATGAGAGCGAGATCACTCCAAGTTCCTGTACCATGAATCCAATTAATATGCTTTGATATATGGAGGAAGCATATAGATCGGATCCCTCGGATCTGATCTCGGATCAAGTTACAGTTCCGGATATTTTCTTTGATATCGATATAATAAAAGTAATGTAGTAATACAAGGAAATGTAATGAATTTGAATGAATTATACTTAATCATTGTTCTCGCTTTAGTATACAGAAAATGCAATAGTATTTTATTATTCAAGAATTAATTCGTCATAAAATGCATAATTTAAAGTGCATTTTGGGCTTAAACAATGTTCATCATGGGAGTATTGTAATATGTTGGTCGCTTATTGTCGGCAACGAGTCACTTATTTAGTTGATAATTATTAATTAGTAGGTGCTGCTATTTACACTATTGAATTGTCTTGAAACTGTTGCTGTAGCTGCAACAATCAAAGTTTCGTGATTCGTTAAGAAATATTATCATTTCCATTGACATTGTCGTGACTTTGATATTTGTTGAGGTGCTTGTTGATGTTTTTATTATAACCCCAACCAAAACCAATGCGTGCTCTACAGCCTAGTCATCTGGTAGTTGTCGCTGATAAATGAAGATGAAAAATTCCATTTTTTTGCTTCAGTTTCTCGGCTTGGTGCTGCTCATCGCGGTGCATTCATACGTGGGTCCCACGTCGTTTACTAGATTAAAACAGCATTATTCCAGCAATTATTTGAATAGAATATCGGTTGCTTCGACTACTGAAGTACCATCGGATATTGTTGCGAAACCAGCTAAAAAGGATAAAAAGAAGTCGCCTGATGCTCTAGAGGTGCTAGTGATTGGATTGTCGCATCATAATGCTAAAGTTGAAGTTAGAGAAAAATTAGCGATTCCTGAAGTTGAATGGAATGATGTTGCAAGTCAACTTACTGATTATAATTCTATTGCCGAATGTGCTGTACTTTCTACATGTAATAGATTTGAAATATATATTGCAGGACAGAATCCTTATGAATGTATGAAAGATGCTATAGAATTTTTAATCAAACGATCAAGTATTAAAGATCCAACTGGTGTTGGTTTAGGTATTCATTTCTATCATTAATTTGTTTAATTCGTTGCTTACTTCTTTATTAATTAGATCAAATAACATTAAGAAAAAATTTATTTATGTTATCTGGTGAGGATGCTATATGGCATATACTGAAAGTAGCAGCTGGGCTAGATTCATTAATCATTGGTGAAGGTACGCAGTCATTCCATGAAACCTACTTATTTAGTCATTCATACTCATTTATTTACTTTTTCGCACCAGGACAAATATTAGCTCAAGTGAAACGATCATATGAAAGAGGTGGTGAACCTGAAACTGGACAATCTGGTAAGGTAGTCGCTAGAATGTTAAATACTGCAGTATCTGCAGGTAAAAGAGTAAGAAGTGAAACTGGTATAAGTAAAGGTGCCGTATCGGTATCATCTGCTGCAGCAGAATTCAGTGCTATGAAAATTAAGGAAGATTGTAATATTGAAAGAGGATTAGAGGGTGCAAATATTAGTATAATTGGTGCAGGTGCAATGGCCAGATTACTGATTGTGCATCTACAAACACAGGGGGTAAAAACTATTACAGTTGTTAATCGTTCCAAAGAACGTATTGTTGAATTGCAGAATGAATTCCCTGATGTAAAAATTGAAATGAAACTTATGGATTCATTGTGGGATGTTATCAAAGATAGTGATATTGTTTATCCTTCTACTGCATCTGAAACAACCATTATCAATCCTCCTGAGTTAGAACAGGCAATGAAAGGGCGTAGTAGACCTGGCGGTCTTCAATTAGTTGATATTTCGGTGCCTCGTAATGTTCATCCAGATTGTGGTGCTATACCACATGTTCATAGTTATAATGTTGATGACTTAAAGGCGGTTGTAGAGCGTAACACAGCAAAAAGACGTCGTGAAATGGTAGAAGCAGAGAATATATTAAAGGAAGAGTTGAGTAAGTATAGATTATGGCAACAGTCTCTAGGTGCCATACCAACTATTGCGAAACTGCAAGAGAAAGCAGAAACTTTAAGATTAGAAGAATTCCAAAAAGCATCCAAGAAATTATCTAATCTTTCCCCTAAAGATCTAGAGGCAGTAGACCGTTTGTCTAAGGGAATTGTCGCAAAGTTATTGCATGGTCCAATGAGTCATTTGAGGCAACAAAAGGAAGGTGATGCGACATTAGCAGCGATAGAACAAGTGAAATCTGCATTTCAACTCGGGGATAATTAAGTGTAATTTAAGTGTATTGTAAAGGCGTAATGCATTAATTAGTGTTTATTTTACTTAGAATTTATAAATCTTATTTCATTGCATGCGAGGCCTCGAATGGTTATATGAGCGTGTTAATGTCTTGAGATAAATGCATAACTCTTACTAGCCAGCAATTATTAAGGCATATTATGCCTGGCATAAGCAATTATCAACACTAGCATAACTAGCGCCCTAGTAAGAGTTATACATTTAACGTTATGCCAAGACACAAGCATTTATCAGGCTCATACCATGCCTCCACACCCTTAGAGGTCAAATCGGTAACCGGATTACCGTATCGGTCAAAAACCGAACCAAAAATAGCTTACGTAGTAGTTCCACCAAACTATAGGAGGTATTTCTTATCCAGGTATACCTATTCTGACAAGTGTGCAGTGTTCAGTGAGCAGTGAATTATTGACAAAGTTGATCAGTCCCTTAAATTATTACAGAGAATTGAAGTACAGCCGCGATCCCACGAAATGTTGAATAAGGTCATAAATATTAATATCGGTGATTTAGATGCTGCTGGAATCAGCATTTCCAAGTACAATAATGCCGCAATGCGTAATGATCTGGTGGCATTCTATCATACTTTTATCAAAGTAAAGTATTGCAAGTGGAAAATTTCAATGATATCTGTGCCTTTATCGATAATTCTCCTACTAATGTCTATCCTTCTATGGATATTGCGTTATCCTTCCTTACATAGTGCAAATCATATAAGTGGCTTTTTTACTTTTTCTTGGGTTGTGTTTGTCATTGGATGGGTTTTACCACTTATTGCTTTCATTTACAAGGTTAATTTGGCTCAAAAAATGAGCGAAAGTCTATCAAATGACGACTACAACATTATATTGTTTCTTCAGCGTGTTTGTGTTATTTCTGGTGTTTTATCAACGGGTTTATTATTATTAGCTCGTACTCATGCAGGAGAGTGTGATGAAACTTTCCCAAAAAACAACTGGCGATTTTTTATGTCAGCGGGTTGTAATCCAGAAGCAAGTGTGGATATGATCCCGCAGGATCAAGCATTTGCTGTTATCATTTCTCCGATGTTTGCGCATCATATTCTCAAATCAAATAAAGATATTGTTTTTATTTCTTATTCGATAAGTTTTTTGTCACTTCTCTTTACTACATTGGTATTTAATTTGTACCAGTCATTGTGGGTTTGTGCACTTGGCTTATCAACATTTTTGTGCGCTTATGAGGTACTCTTTCATTTACTTAATTGCGTCCCCTACTTACTTATTTCCTCACACTAGTTGGAGCGATCTATTATGGTATTATTTTTTGAGCTACACTCTGAAAAAGACGATTTAGACTACAGTGAAAAGAAGGAATACAATGAATCTAGCATACCCAAAGACATCCAAGCTGTTGATTGCTATGATGATGTGTCTTCTATTACATTCACCGGTGTAGAAGAATGATCACAAAAAATTATTAATTTACACACAAATTATTTTATTATAGTTGAAGTATAGTAGTTGAAGGGGCAAAACTTATATCAATGGACGGGGTTGGCGTGCGGCTTTAACTGGAATTGGATAATGGACAAATGTATCTGTTGTGAAAAAATCCCGGATTAAATTCTTGGCAGTTATTGAAAGAAATGATGATTGTTTCAGTACGTCAATCAACCACGTGTTTAGTCCCTTTTGTCGATCTTCTAAGAACTTTAAATCTTTCCAGCGTGATCCAAATACTGTAAAGTATTGCTTACTGGGTAAATTAGGGATTTGTACCGAATCCACACCGTATACGTTCATGGATTTATCATATTTTATAATGTTCGTCAATAGATTGTAAAACGTTGTAAATTGACTAAATCGGCGACAGGCTGTTAGTTGGTCATTAGAAAATAATGTTGTCGTAATTTGTATCTCATAATCAACGTAACCATCTCTGACGATGTAAGAAGGAATGGTTGCAGTGACCAAACCTTTAGTTAATGCATTATCTAACTCTTCAATTTGAGCGGAGATTGGTGGGGAAAACAATGTGCTCATGGCAGATGATCCCTCGTTGTCAACTTCGTTGATTATTTCTTCTTCCTCTTCTTCATCCTCCGCATCATTTGCTGGTACTTCATTAGCATTTGGCTCATCCATTTTTGTGTCATCATCGAGGATCTTAATATAATTACGCAGTGCATTCAACACATCAAATGTAACAACATTTGTGGTGATAGGCTGTTCTTCCTCTTCTGATTCATTGGACAGAATACTGGTATCCGCACATGCCTTCTCAATACTGAATCGAGATCCTGATAGTCTTCGAATTGAATTCATTGTGAATATTTCTTCAGATAATCTTTTGTATGTTGGTTCATCAACTTCTTCTGCTTCAAACATGATTTCTAGCACATTCCCAACACTTTCTTGTGCATTTGACACCGAGGAATCGTATCCGTATTTCTCTCGAATTTTCATCTCGGCATTCATTATGGCTTGTTGTTTTGCTACTTTTTTTGCTTTACGACAATGTCTCTTCCATAATTTCTTTCTTTTCAATGATACTGGTTCTTTGGTATCCTTTTTAGCTGTTACAGGCGTTGGTACAGTAGGATTAGGAATACGATTTACCAATGGTGTCTTCGATGCAGGCGTTTTTGCTTTGTTATCAGTAGCAATTTTCAATCCTTTGCTTGTCGACGTTTGAGTTGAATTAAATTGATTATTTACTATATTCTCATCATTAATATTTGCTAGTATAAGCGAGTGAATAAGTGAGTGAGTGAGTGAATGAATGTATAAATGAGAGCTTACCACTTGTCATTCGTTTTTTCATTGAGGGTGCAACACGTGACTCTAAATCAAAGTTTTGTTTCTTTGCATTAAACAATAATGGGAATTCGCTCTCGAGGGCGGCTGTTTTTGCAACTTTATTGTTCATTCTTTGGTTCTTCCGCGATGCGAGCACCGACAGAGGTGATAATTCACTCATTCTTGGTTATTTTTTTGGCGATTTTT
>JACCDO010729568.1_pt1 | contig 34561 bp, 32 predicted proteins | sample 7446101 | NCBI WGS metagenome assembly JACCDO01 (sample SAMN15323440, study PRJNA562643) | freshwater metagenome | isolation source: river surface water | place: USA:Blue River Watershed | collected 2017-08-16 | reverse complement strand
GAATATATTATTTTTGAATACTTAAAGACGAAATACTACATAATGAAGGGATGATCTGAAAAACACGCGAAAAACAGGTCCTACACATGTAGCAACGATTTTTGATTATTTTTCGGGAAAGTTTTTTTGAAAATTGAAAATTGGACATTTTTTTTGTCCATTTTTGAAAAGTGAAAATATTTTATAGCTAAAAATTCTTTTTTCGCTGCATAATTGAAAATTAACATGTGGTTACCAAAAAAATAATTCAAAATTTGTGACGATAATTTTTAAAATATTTTCCGGAAAAAGGGTATAGGAGATTTTCTACTATCATATTAAGGATAGTAATGGATAGTAATTTGTCTCCAAAAATCTCCAAAAAATATTGTTGCGAATTATGTGACTATTATACGTCAAAATCAACTGATTTTAAGAAACACGTCGCAACTGTTAAACATCAAAATATAGAAAATGATAGTAAAATGGGCGAAAATGGTAGTATAAAGTCGCAAAAAGTCGCACAATATGAATGTAAATGTGGAAAAATATATAAATATGACAGTGGTTATTATAGGCACAAAAAGACCTGTATAAGTGCGCAGAGCATTTACCATACAGAAGAAAATATTATTACCAATGAAGCTAGTGATAAAGAAGCTAACGATAAAGAACCTAGTGATAAAGAACTTATTTTGTTACTAATCAAAGAAAATGCCGAATTTAAAAATATGATGATGAAAGTGCTGGAAAATGGAACACACAATACTACAAATAATACGAATCATACCAATTCACATAATAAAGCATTTAATCTTCAATTTTTCTTAAACGAAACGTGTAAAGATGCCATGAATATTATGGATTTCGTAGAATCTATTCAATTACAGCTGAGCGACTTGGAAAATGTTGGTGAAGTGGGTTATGTAGAAGGTATTTCCAATATTATTGTAAAAAACTTGAAAGAGTTGGATGTCACACAAAGACCTGTTCATTGCACTGATAAAAAGAGAGAAACAATTTACATTAAAGATGAAAATAAATGGGAAAAAGATGATGAAAAGAATAAGATACGTAAAATGATTAAACGCGTTGCCTCCAAGAACCAGCGATTGCTACTTAAGTTCAAGGAGTTGCATCCCGATTGTAGCAAATACCATTCCAAATATTCCGACCAATATAATAAATTAATTGTGGAATCCATGGGAGGTTCTGGTAACAATGATTTGGAAAAGGAAGATAAGATTATCCGAAATATAGTGAAGAATGTGGTAGTTGATAAGGATGCGTGAAATCTTTGCGACTGGTATGGAGATAAATTATTTTGAAATAATTAGAGACGAATTATTACAAATTGAATACAAATTGAATACAAATTGAATACAAATATTTTATAAATATATAATATAAGATTTATATGATAAAAATAACAAATAAACTGTCAATAAAAACGCAATTTGTATGTTTAATTACCATTATAGCATTCTATCATTTTTTTATACAAAACGGTTTAGAAAAAATATTTTTTGAATCGTATTTTGAATATGACGATGTAAAGAGACCTTTGTCAAAATGCGCAAATTCAACAAATGGACAAAAAACCGAATGTATAGGTATGCCATCGGGTCATGCCGAAACAGTTACGATAATAGCTTCACTATTATATTTATACAAATTTATAACACTGCCTATATGTCTACTACTTATATTCGTATTTTCAGCTCAACGTATTATTTCACATATGCATACAACTGTTCAAGTCATTTGCGGTATCTTATTTGGCGCGTTCTATGTTCTAATATACAAATCGTTTCATTTATCATTGTATTCATTACTTATAGTAATTAGTATAGGTATAATATTTGCTTTGTTAAGTGTTTATAAAATAGACCAAAAAATATATGGTCCTATTCCTAATTGGGTAGACCCGAAAATGTTTCCAAGCATTCGTTCTAAACAAGAATCGCCATTATACAGCAAAATTGTTCCTATATATTTAAATTCAATTTTGAAAAACATAACTTATATCAGTTGGAATCAATTGGAAAAAAATTTAGATGTGATTATTGATAAAATTAAACAAAGTGGACAACAATATGATGCCGTAGTTGGTATAAAAACTGGAGGCGCAATCCTATCAGATTATATTTCAAAAAAACTGGGAATAGCAAATTACAAAATTAAATTGTCCAGAAGTGAGTATAATTGTGATAAAAAACCATATAATGTTATAAATGATATTATTAATAAAAGAATTTTACAAAATTATGGCGAATATACTATTTGCGAGCCTATAGATGACAATTTAAATGGGAAAAATATCATTTTAATTGATGAATTTGTATCATCAGGTAAAACAATGAATGAGGCTTATAATTATTTACAAAATACAAAAAATGCCAATATTGTTTATCCAGTATGTTTTGCCGTAGAAGAAAATAGATATAAGGGAGATATATACATACATCGTGTTACAAATGGAACTATCATGGCGTGGCCATGGGGATACGACAATTAGATGGTAAAAAGTTCAAAGATGTAAATTATTCAATGATCATATTTGTATGAAATAATTCATTAATCACTTTATCGGCCACAGTGACAAAATCTTCTTTACAAAGGGTCAACGTAATTCCGTGCGACATTGCCAAAACCAATTGTGTTTTCACTAAATTATCACTAGGACGAATGCCAATATCCGCCAATTTAGAATTTCCCAAATAATCACTCAACTGGTGTAAAAACTTGTACAACTGTATTTGATTGGCCTTTTTTGCGCTATTTACGGATTCGTCTATAATATCGGTAGTAAATTTCACAATATTTTCATAGTCTTCTCTAGGGATTTGACTAAGAATACCGACTGGTTCAATAATGTTCGAATTTAATAGTTTTAATGTCATTTCTCTAGGAGGCATCGTAAACATTTGGGTCAAAACATCAAAAACAAAAGCCTTGTAGTCGGGTTCTAATTCATATATAATTCCAAAATCAATTACACCAATTTTGTGCGGATATTTTTCATCAGCGTCATCTTTGATGAACAATATATTTCCACTATGTAAGTCGCCATGGGTTACCCCGTGGACAATGGTCGTTACAAAACCAAATTTCATCACCTGCTTGGCGAATGCATCATAATCTTCTTTCGCAATCTCGTTTATTTTCATACCATCAATGTATTCCATCAATATGATGTCGTGGTAATTTTCGGTTACTTCTTGGTAAACCATCGGTATTTTAACATATTTTAAATTTTTACAGTTGGTTTTTATTTTGATTATATTTGCAACCTCCTGTTTGAAATCAGTTTGACATTTAATAATATCAATATTTCTAGTTATAACGGGGGCTAGTTGATATTTATGTACTAGAGGAATGAACGATAATAAATACAGAAAGGTCTCTAAATTTCCTATGGCGTGTTTTAGTGTAATATCTATATTTTTTCGTTTCATTTTAATTATTACGGGTGTTTGGGTATCATCCTTTTGATAACCTTTAAAAACTAATGAAATCATTCCGGCGTTCATCGGGGTTTCAAACCCATTTGGTAAGACAATGTTATATGTAGCACACATATGAATCAAATTTTCAAAATCTATATCTGAATACGTCCATGGCGCATTGTCAGTAAATTTCAAAAGATTGTTGTTGGTTTGCTCGTCAATAAGACTATTATTAGAAGCGACAGCTTGAAATACCTTCACATATAATATATTTATACCTGCGAGACGACATGTAATGCGTTCTATAAAATTAGCATAATTTCTAAATATACCATATAAAAATATTTCAGAACTAATAATGAAAAACGCGTTTACAAAAAATATGACTTCTCTTACAAACCTGCTTATATTATACAGTTGAATCATTAGACTGAATATATATTATACTCTCACGTTTTCTATAAATTGTTTTACCCGTTTAAATATTTTATTTAAAATCATTCCAACCATTTTCTCGGCAAATGGAGGAATGTTCATGCTAGCGTCAAACAATATACTAAAGGAAAAATCCATATGATGTGGAGTAATTATATTACAGACGGTCGTTAAATCTTCTATAGCCATTAATTCCGCATCACTTGGAATACCTTCTGGGCGATAACTTTTTATGGACTGTGATTTGAAGACAATACTATGGTTTTCTATGAATCGCTTGATGTGTATGAATGAAAATCTTTGCGGTAAACCTAGATCTTGAAATAAATGTCTTAGTAGAAGGGTTGCGATGACTTCATTGTCATTTAATGTTTCCATAGCGACTTTCTCATATACGTCACCATTTAAATCATAAATGAGCTTGATTAAATTAAAATCAATAATTTTTGATAGTATTATGTTTTTATTTTCCATGGAGAATTTCATTTTGTATTTATTTTTTTCTACACGTGAAAATATAAATCCGTCTTTATTAAATAAAATAGCTTCTAAATCCATTTATTATAAGACTGAATAATAAATTGATTGTTTTTAACGATGCGCTAATTATTTTAATTCAATGCATCTTTATACATCTTAAGTGATATCTCTTTTTGCTCGGCATAATTAACAATAGGCTTAGGATATCCAGTCTCTTTGTAGTTCATCCACGTATTCTCCCAATTGTGAATATCCTTAGAAGGTACATCTTTTAATTCTGGAATCCATGTCTTAATATATTCGCAATCGGGGTCATAATGTTCTGACTGCAAATATGGATTGAAATAGCGAAAATAAGGCTGACTATCTGCGCCTGATCCTGAACTGAATTGCCACCCACTGTTATTACTGGCGACATCATAATCAACCAAATTCTCTGCATAAAAGCGTTCCCCTTTTCGCCAATCTATTAATAAAATTTTAATTAAAATACTAGAAGATATCATTCGTCCTCTATTATGAACCCAACCGGTCTGCAAAAGTTGTCTTTGAGCAGCGTCTACCATGGGTATACCAGTCTCGCCTTTACACCACGCCTGGAACCATCGCTCGTTATGATGCCACTTGATTTTGTCATATTTTGGTTTCAAACTGTGACCTAATACGTGCGGAAATGCGTATAAAACCCCAGCATAAAAATCTCTCCAGTAAAGCTGACGAATAAAGTCGTGTTTCGAACGAAATGCCTTATACACTTCTCTCACCGAAACGTTCCCAAATTTGATATACGCCGAGAGCTGACTCGTTGGTTTCGCCAAATCATTACGAGTTTTTGCGTAGTGTGCAATATTTTTGGCAGCTTGGCGTATCTGTTTCAAAGCATTTTCTCTCCCACCGTGCACCAATATGTCTTCATTTTCTTTTCCAACAAATTTTTTCATTGCTTGTTCCAGTGTGATTTTATTAGTTAAATGTGCACTACTTTTGGTTAAATGAAGTTTCCTTGGTCCGGCAGGCGATTCTACCTTCTTTTTTGAAGCGAACACGTAGTATGGTGTGAATTTTTGATAAACGTCACCGGATCCATTCACGATAGTACCAGGTGGATGTAAATAATAATCGTGATCATACATTACATATGTTTTCAAATGCTCACACAATTTAATTATTTTAGCATCTCTTTCACGTGCATAGGGAGTTATATCTAAATTGAAACAAACTACGTCTATATTGAATGCCTTAATACAATCTGCTACCATTGCATCATTGTGTCCGTAAAAAGTATACAATTGGCCTCCCATTTTACTTATTTGAGATGCCAAATCTCCAAGAGACTCTATCATGAATTGTACAGAGTTATCGGATTTATATTTATTCCCTGCACCAACTTGTTCTGGAGTAAAAATAAAGATGGTGTAAATATTCTTACATCGTTCGTTTAATAAATTGAGACCATTATTGTCTATTAATCTTAAATCTCTTCTAAAAATAAATAATCCGTTGTCAAATTTACTAGTCATTATATTATGATGCTTATATTCTAATTATACTATATTTTTATGTAAAATAGTATAAATATATTATATATGAAAATGTCTCAAGATTTACTAAATCCAATTTATGAAACAGACTATGATATTTCATATGACATAATATATGACGATATACCAGTAAAGATACCTACTAGAAGTAGCGATTATGGCAAAAACCCCGATAAACAAAACCCCGATAAACAAAACCCCGATAAACAAAACCCCGATAAACAAACCCAGGATTTACCCGAGACATCGTGCGTATCTGAAACACGCGAATGTGTTTACGGTTTTTATCTACATTCTAGATATTTTTTTATATTTTTATCTTTAGTCATTGCCGGCTTGATAGGTATTTTGTTTGTTATAGTTACTATTAGATCTACTACCAATTAGTCAATTGTTTTAATCCAGACCAGAATTGTTGTTGGCTTTCCTTTGCCTTTTCCGATTGCTGTGCGTAATAAAAGGCCAGTGCTGCGGACTCTTCGTCTTTATTTTTATTTTCTCGGTATAATTGACGCATTGCTTCTTCTTTGCTGAGAGGAGTTGTATTTACGGAATCGCGATGACGTTTATACTCATCTACACTTTTAAACTGTTTGGTTTTCCTATAATCTTCTTCGGTCACTGGAATTACAGATTCAACGTATGCCTGACGTAAATCAGTGTAACCCATGCCATCGCCACTAAATAATGACCCCGACGAAAAATTTGAATCATATACCATTAAAGAAGAACCTCCAAAGCTGGATGAATAAGTGTCACCAACCCCCGTATAGGTAGTCAGAGTTTGAACCTCTTTTTTTCTTTTCTCCATTTCAGCTGCCATATTAGATTTTGTCACATTTGGGGTATAAACAATGTCTTCGTCCGATTTTAACCAATTTCCGTAGCCAGTTTCATTCGGGTCTTCTAATTTATGTTTATCAAACTGATCGTTAAACCATTTGTTGAAATTTTTGGGGTCTTTTAGGTCTTTTTTACTACTAAATACTGTGTCTAAAATATCGCGGTTAGACTCCTCATAATATTCATTTGTATCGTTGGTTTTTTTATTGTTTGTTTTATTTTGAAAATCATAAATTTCTTTTAATTTTTTGTAAGCTTTTGAAAAGAATAAGAAATATTCTGGCTTCAATTGTGATTTATCTGGATGCGTCTTGAGAACAATTTTTTTACATTCTTTCATGATGTCTTCATCCAAATTCATTGTTTTCAGACCAAATAAATTGAACAAATCATTTCGCGAATAGTTTTCTATATTTAAATCAATTCTCTCGTATGAACTTTTGTCGTAACTTATTTGTTGTTGTCTCTCTTCTTGAAATGGATTTACGCCAGCAAAAGGATCCACGTTATATCCATTTCCAGTATCTTTGATTTTGATTCCTCCTTTGTGACAACTTGTCATGGTTATATTCTTAGAATTGTTGTTGGTTACTCTGGGTTTCATTACAGTAAATTAATATTTTATTATTAAGCTAATATTTTGTTATATATTTTTTATCATTTTCAAAATTTTCAAATTTTCTAAAATATTTGTAATATATATGAAAAATTTGAGAGCCGATTTAGTATTTTCATATTGGATATATGTTTGGTATTTATTATATGTGTTTCGTTTGACAACATATTCGCCGAAATTTGCGCTTATACTAGGGTTTATTGATAATATTATAATGTTAGTTTTAATGTTTTTATATGGAACTAGTAGGCGAACAATATTTTATTTTATAATTATTAATACGTTGATAAAGGTGTTGCCATTGTATTATTTAAGAAATGACAAAATTCTAATGAAGGATATATATTTCACAGGTGGATTATTTATCATATTCGTTTTATGGCTACATATCAATAGTCAAAGTTTGGTAGGAAATGTAAAGATTATACATGATTCTTTATTGTATGGTAAAGATCAAACACCCTTTATGGCGTTATTAAAAAAGATAAAACAACATATACAACAAAATTACAAACATTTGGAAATTTTGTAAAATGGGAAACTATTATTTGGATATTTTCATTTATTATTATATTTTTTATAATAATATAAAAACTTTTCTCTCATTGTATACATGGTAGCTCTTAGGGTTCTATTTATGTTTACCTTGTTATATTGCTCATTTGACTCGTGTATAAATGGTTTAACCATAAGTAATGTCAATAATAGACGTATGCTCGTGGAAAATGATAGAAATAGATATAATCCATTTGCTAGAAAATATTTTCAAGAACGATTACCTCGTAATAATACAAATCCAAATCCAAATGAAAATTATAATATTGTTGTTAGAAGGTATCCAATTACTAGACCAGATTATATTGAAGAGTTGCGAAGGTTAAATTCCAAAAATGTTACAATTCAAACCAATAGTATTTTGGGTTCAGAAAATCAATTTTACAATGAAACTGATAATATTGAAAATGATACAAATACTACAGACAACAGACTTCCAAGGTTACGCATTATTCTAAACAAATCTAATATATTAGAGTCTCTTGGTATTGAATTGGATGAGGACGGTAATATAAGCAATGGGATGTTTAATGGTTTTGGAAACGATAACAATGAAAATGATAATGATAATAACAATGGGTTTGATGAAGACGAGCAAACTGGGCGTTCGCGATATGTAGAAAGACCCAAAACAAAGTCAAAAAATTTTGAAGTCCTCAAAAAATTCAACATCATGTTCAAAGATGTGGGCGGTTATGAAAATGTAAAACAAGAATTGCAACAATGTGTAGATATATTAAAACATTATCAAAAATATACCAAATACAATGTAAGAATACCAAAGGGTCTAATTTTGGAAGGGCCTCCAGGAACAGGCAAAACACTTTTGGCGAAAGCTTTGGCTGGAGAAGCAAATTGTAGTTTCATTCCTGTTTCAGGTTCCGATTTTCAGGAGAAATATGTAGGGGTTGGTTCTTCAAGAATCAAGGAATTGTTTGAACTGGCCAAAAAGAACGTCCCTTGTATTATATTTATTGATGAAATTGACGCGGTCGGTAGAAAAAGATCAACTGACGGAGAAAGCGCCTCAAATGAGAGGGATAGCACATTAAATTCATTATTGGTGGAATTGGATGGATTCAAAAATAATACGGGCATTTTCCTAGTTGCGGCAACAAATAGAATTGATTTGTTAGATAATGCTCTAACTAGACCCGGTAGAATTGATAAAAAGATTTTTATTGGTTTGCCTGATAGCACAACTAGATCAGCCATTATTAAAATCCACATCAAAGGCAAACCATATTGTGATTCTATTGGGTTAGACGAATTAGTAGAAGTAACGGAAGGTTTAAGTGGCGCTCAAATAGAGAACTTGTTAAATGAAGCGATGTTGAATGCTTTACGAATAAATAACACTCAATTTTGTTATAAAGATTTTGATTTTGTTTTGAATAAAATGATGGCAGGTTGGCAACCAAACGAACACGAATTTACTACTGATATTATAGACCATATTGCCATACATGAAATGGGTCATGCCGTGGTGGGTTTATTATCTAAACACCATTCCAAGGTGTCAAAAGTGGTTATCAATTTATCTTCTCCAAAAAGCCCTGGATACACAGTATTTGAAGGATCTACTAGTAATATTTATATAAGAGAGGCTTTGTTTGAGCATTTAATGATATTATTGGCGGGTAGAATTGCGGAAGAGGTTTTTTATGATGTTTCCGTAACAACCGGGGCAATTAACGATTTTGAAGAAGCTTTGAAACTAGCGGAGAAAATGATTATATTCTACGGTATGGGTAATAATATAATATATCCTAGTTTGAGTGAAAAATATAAGGAGCTAATAGATAACGAAGTTGTTACTTTATTGAATAACGCGTATAAATGTGCTCATGTTATCATTCAAAACGCCAAAGAATTTATAGGTGAAACTTCAGAGATTTTGAAAAGAGATAAAATCATCAAAGTGGATAAATTGAATGAACTTATTCAAACGAAATACAAACATTTGGAAAATATGAAAATAGAATTTGAATAAAACCATCTTTGAAAAAGGTTGATCCAAACTCACTAAATGTTTTGTAAAAGTATAAAAAATTATAAGTATTATTTAATAATTATAATTATATATGGGGTTACCAAAATGAAGGGTTGGCTCCACCTGTTCTAAAGGTGGAAAAGGGTGGATTTTGCTCCACTTTTCCCAAAAGTGGATTGGATTAGATGTCTAATGACACTGTGTTACTGGCAGATTTCTTGCGGCGGCCACTACGTTTTGGCATATTCCCTTCCGATTGTAGTTCCTTAAGATCGCTAATACTAATCGTGCTGTTATCGTTTGTTGGTTGTGAAACTGGCTCTTGAATATTAATCGTCTTTGTTTTTAATCCAGATAAAATATCTGAAATGTCACTAGGTCCCTTCATTTCTGGGCGCGGTGCCGATGAACGCTTACTACTTTTGTCTTGTCTCATGGCGTCAGTCCTTTCAAAATTTTCGCGCAAACTAATGCCGTCATCAACTCCGCCAAATGAACCGCGACTCATATTCAAATCTGGTCTTGCATAATTATTGTTTCCAGGACGATTCATTGGTGGTGGAACCGCATTTGGTCCTTGTGTAGCTAATGGTGGCGGTGGTCCCATTCCTTGTGACGGTCTAGGATCAGGATTCATTACATTAGACATAAAACCGGAAAATCCGGGGTTTGTTTGTGCCATGGAATTCACGGCAGCATTTTGGAATGAACGCATCAAGTCTGGGTTTTGTCTTAAAATATCGTCCATACCAGGCATTGCGCTCTTAAACATGGTGTTGGTCATATGGACCATCATTGCGCTACCACCTAATTGGAATAGAAGTTTTAATTCAGGCGCCATAGTAGCTTTGCTCTTGTATTTTTCATGTAATTCGCCAAAAATCTCGTCATAATCAGTTATGTTTTCCTGGATTTGTTCACTCCACCCGTCTAATTTTATATCAAAAGGATCAAATTTACCGTTTAAAAATTCAATCCCATTAATTACTGCCATCAACATATTACCTTGGAATTTAACAGAGTTCTGTTTGGTTTTTTCTTCCATGATAGTTTCGTATTCACCCATCATTTCTTGAAGCGACGATTCCATATTATATTTTTTTGATAGCTCTACTCCTTTCTTCTCTAAAGCCTCTAACTTTCTTAAATATTTGAACTTTTCTCTTAGCATTTCATCCTTGGACATTTTAGGTTCTAATGGAACCGCTTTATCTGGGTTCAAAGGAATATTGTTAAATTTTCCGTATCCATCCCATGTTTTAGAATCGCTTTCAGTTTGGGCAGTAGATTGACCTAATGTATTTTCATCAAATCCACCAAGTTTAATACTAGGACCCTCGTCAAAAGAAACGCTTGGTTTGTTGAAGAAATCCGATTTTGGTTTAAAACTGCTACTAGGGATATCCTCTACTAGGTCATTTAATTCGTTTTCTAAATTATTCAAATCATCCAATTCTATATCACTGCTAGGTCTATTGGATTCCTTAATTTTATCATTCATTAATAATTCCAAGCCTCCGCCGAAATTGGTAGATTTGCCAAATCCGCTATTGTTTCCAAAATCATTATCATTAAAGTCCAGATCAGTAATATCCATTATGTCCGCCATTATATCTATTCATTAAATAGAACATATAATTTTAAGTCTTACGAATTATAAATATATTATTTCATAAATAAATTGAAATAATGTATCAATAAAATTTGTGTTCCATGTACAATGATCAAATGTCTATTATTCTAAATATTTATAGTTTTTTATTATTTATAAACCAAATACCTTGTAAAAAGGAATCTGATAAATCATCCTTTTTCTTATGTTTATTAAAATATTCAATGTGTTCATTAAATCTAAAATCAGATGTTAAAATTCCTAAACATTTTGTTATACCTAGTTTTTTTCTATCGCTGTAATTAAGTTTTCCTGAACATTTTACGTCTGTTACATCAAAATCTTTTAACTTGTTGGATGCAGAAATAAATTCTATATGTTCAACTTTTAAATTAGACATGATAAAATATTGAACAATCATTCCTTGTATTGTTTTCATTCTAGTCGCGATTGGACTAATTTGGTTTTCAATTATAACATAATCTATGTTTCCTTCTTGCTCAAAGAGTTTATTAAATTTCGTTTTAATATTTATCCCAATATTGAATAAATCTACATCGGCCGCATTCGTGCTTTCTATGGTTTGAAAGTAATTATTATTAATGAAATCATTAATTAAAACAACTAAATCGGCCTTTTTAATTTTTGCCTCGTATTTAATACCATGAAACTCTGCTATCTCATAAAGTTTTTGAATTTTTTGTTTATTAATAAACGATGGTTTTTGCTCAGTTGTTGGTATTTGTAATTGTTGTTTCTTGGAATGCTTTAAACAATAACATACATTGTCTTTTTTAAATTTGGCGGGTTTATTACAAACAACACCCTTTTCTAGAAAAATACATTTTGCGCTTTCTTCTTTTTCAGATATATTTATAATGTCCCATTTGGATATTTTAAACTGATGAGCTGTTGGAGATTTATCAAAGAGACAAAAAGCCAAATTTTTTATACCTACATCAATACTTAATACTTTCATCTATCTATAATAATAAATTATTAAATTTGTTATTATATTGTTTGAGGGAGTTATAATAAATATACAATATACACAATAATTTGGCATGCTTATTTTGCTTTGATTGGATTGTATAATTATAATTTACATTTTTACACCAGGCACCATGTTTTGGTAATCGGCAGGGTTAATAGATGGCGCAATTAATCTGGCATTTAATTGTTCTCGGCTTAAGTATGGGTTTTTTAAATCACTGTTACAATAACCGAAACCAGGTTTGCTAGTATCAAATACACCTTTAAATTTATAAGGGACGTTTTCAGAAGGTGTTCTATCTGATTTAACATGTGGGTCCAATCCCAATGTGTAGCACGATTCCATTGTGTTGTAATTCATAATTTGAAGCCCGTGATTTTGTAAGTATTGACGATAGCTCCAATTAGATTGGATTCCTTCTTTAACTTGAATTCGCTCATTTACCACAGCATCTGGTTGCCATGTTGTGTAATTTCTACTGTCTGCCATGATTGGTGGAAAATTAAAATTTATATTATTAGAGCCCGAATAACATGTTGACCACGACATTATATATATTCTATCATTATAATAAATTTTTATTCACTTTCTAGCAATTTAATTAGTTCATTCTTTTTTAATTTTGCTACATCCACGGCAAAACCTTTTTCGGAAACAATAGTTCGTAGCTTAGGTAGAGGTAATTTTTTGTAATCTATAGATTCAGAATTTGTTTCTTCTAAAGTAATATTTATTGTTTTTAAATCTGAAGCACTAATATTTGCCAAAGGTTCGTTAATGTTGTCATCATCTACATTCGCGGCATGAATTTCCAATGTTTCTTCTACAAATTCCGAGCTTTCAGATTGCGCTTCTGATAAATTGTCTTCCAAATCGTCTAAATATTCTAGTTCTTCGGCATTTTCCTCTAAATCTAAGGTCTCATCATTATATTCATTATTATCTTCATTACCAATGTTTAATTTCAAGACTTTTATATCGCCTTGTGACGAAATAGTTGAAGAGGTCTCGTCGTCGGAATCGGAATTCAACTCTAATTCGGATGAAGTATCATTTTTCTCACTCAATTCACTTTCATCATCTGAATCATATTCAGAGTCTTCATCGTCCGAAACAGTAATTTTGTTGTCAGAACTAGAAATAAAGGCCGTATTTAGTTTGTCTGTTTGTGCTGGTGGTTGAAATGATCCACCGCCAATAGTTGTCATTGCTAAATGATTCAAACCCATTTTAACGCCATTCATATCTTCTGCTAAAGTTGAAACTAGGCTTAACATGGATGCGATTTTGTGGTTTTGTTCACGCATTTTGTTTTCAAAATAAACAACAACAAGTGCTACAACAAGTAATAGTATTCCTAAAAACATAAAAAAGGTTGGATTAAATAAATCTGTCAAAGGCATTATTACAAAAAGATTATATAAATTAATTCATTTACTAACGAATTGATTTATAGATTTATATATTTATAGATTTGTATATTTTAGCTAGGTATCATTTATTCTCTAAGAGTTCCAAAAATATAGTCTAACCAATATTCACCAAAATTACATTTGAAATATTTATGATGGACTAAATGATGGCGACCTACTATAACATCAAATCTATTATCATGCGACAATACACCACGTAAATTTATAAAAAGAATAGCGCAAAAAAACTGAACCATATATAATTTGTACAAATAAACAGCTATGAATAGACCAATACTGGTAATAGGTATTTCTACTATATGAATCGTGTAAAAATCATAATATTCCGGTTCTATTTTTGTATGGTGTATTTTGTGTATTGGATACAAATATCTAGTGTGTAATAATCTGTGCATAAAATAATAAAAAAAATCATAATAAACAATATATAACACAAACTCTTTCATAACTAAATATACCGAGTTTTATAATTTTTACCAAAACTATAATTGATTCTTTTTTGTTTGGAGAATCGTGTTATCAATAATTTCCTTAGGATAATTCATTTCCGTTAAAACATTGATTCCGCCTTTTACTTCTGAAATACCAGACTCTAATTTATAAGTGTATTTTATTTTATGTCCAGTTTTCTCTGTGACCATTTTACAGTTTTGAATTCCTTTTACCTTATCCAATTTTTTACACACCTTTACAAAATGAGTTGTTAGCAAGCTAGACACGTTTTTATATTTTTGTAAATAAAGCATAAATGATGTGGCACTTGTCTCTGCTTCTTCTGGATTTGTTCCTGAATATAATTCATCAAAAGCGCAAAAGTGTGCATCTGTTTTATATGCGCTGATAATGTCCAAAATTTCTTTACAACGGCGCGCTTCAGCTTGAAATAAACTGTCGCGACCAGAAGTATCCGGTATATTTAAATAACAATGTATATATTTGAATGGCTTCAATTTCGCAGACTCATAGAAACCACAACCAAACTGTTGTGTGAATATAATATTTATCAATGTTGATTTTAAAACGGTCGTTTTACCAGAAGCATTAGGACCTGTAATAATCATGTTCTTCTTAAATTTAATATTATTCTTTACAGGTGTGCCTCCTTTTGACAAACTAGCGTAATAGCTGTTTTTAAATACACTTTTCTTATTTTCGTCTATAAAAAGCGCAAAGTTCATTTTTCTCTCTACAATGTTGGTTTGAAGACCTTCTAAACAATCAATATAACCATTTAGTCCAATGGAATACATGATGGCATCTTCATATTCTTTATCAGTGTGTAATTCATAAAAGTATTTTAGGATTCTGCCTACTTCCTTGAATTTTCCAACATTGTATATGCTATATTCTGATATAGATTTTAATTTCATATTCATCGTTTCCAGGACTCGTCTTTTATTTCTAAGATTTTCGTTAAATTGTTCATGAGTAGTTAAATCACCCGCGTATTTCAAATAATTGTCAATCACGTGTAAAGTGTTATCTAGATACAGGCTAATCTCTCTAAAATGGTTGTGTATTGTTTTCATATTATTATTAAACCGGACACATACCATAATATTTTGGTATATGGAAAATAAATAAAATGCGGCAGAAATAAAAATATACATTTTTTCTTGGGCATTAATTTCGGCAAAATTAACGGTGAATAATTTCCCAATAGCGTTTGTTTGAGCTACAAATTTTAAAACGTCAATGTATTCATTTATAGTAAGCGGTAGTCCTTTCATTTTAAGAATAAAAAAAGGTATGATTAATATGATAATTGGCACCATAAGAGAGAATAATGGCGAAAATAAATTATACATGCTCATAAATTGTAAAAATATTTCTGATTTATTTAAAAACTCCAGGATTTCCCAGTCCACGTAATAATACTTTTCCTTAAAACTAATATCTATTTTTAATTCATTCCAAATGTCAATAATATTTTTGTAATTAGGAGCTAATTGTGTATACCGTGTTTCCGGACGTGTATATTCCTTAATAAGTTTTTGATTATCTTGTAAAAAAAGGACGTCGGTTGTGTAATATTTTGTTATTTGCTCGGTAATTTTTGTTGACACGTCATTATCTGTATTAAAACAGTAAGAATATATCGGATTACAAGTCTCATCTATTGTATTGGTTAATTCTAAATCGGATACAATGTGTTTTTTTAATTCAACTTTATCATTATTGTAATAAATAGGTGTCTTAAAATGGTCGTTAATTTTATGAACGATACTGTTTTCTAATGTGTTTTCTACATGTTTGTCTACTTTGGTATTTTTTTCTTCTTGATACGTCATTATATTTAAATTTATCTTAGAAATATAATGAAATTTTTTAACGAATGTTTTTATTAGCGAATGTTTTTATTAGCGAATGTTTTTATTAGCGAATGAATTTTAACAGCTGGTTAAAAACCCTAAATCAGAAGGCATCTCGCATATTTGAGTAGAATAATGGTTTTCTATCTCTTTTAATTTTCCTACATCACGTCGGGTAATGAAATTTATACCCACACCCTTTCTTCCCCAACGACCACTTCTACCAATTCTATGGAGATATGTATTTACACATTTTGGTAAATCAAAATTAATGACAATACTGACTTGCTGTATATCAATGCCACGCGCAGTAACATTTGACGAAATCAATACACGAGATTTACCACCCCTGAATTCATTGAATGCCACTTCTCTTTCTGATTTCTCCATATTACTGTGAATACGACAAACAGGAAAGTCATCTTCTTTCATAGCCTCGTATAAATCTTGAACTCGTTTAATACTATTACAATAAATAATACATTGCGAAACCGATAAATACGAAAATAAATCCTTCAGTGTAGAATATTTTTGACGATCATCATCTACGGCAATATAAAATTGTTTAATGCCTTCTAGAGTCAACATTTCGCGTTTCACGGCAATTTTAATAGGGTTTCGCATAATTTTATTCACAATTGAATTTATACTTTCTGGCAAAGTTGCACTAACTAAAATGACTTGAATATCATTATTAAAATATTGAAAAATATTATACACTTGATCTTTAAAACCGGCGGACAACATTTCGTCGGCTTCATCCAAAATAACAGTTCTTATGTATTTGGTAGAAATTCTATCACGGCGCATCATATCATGTACACGACCTGGACAACCACAGATTACGTGAGGCACATTCTTATTTGAAAACACGCTACCTTCTTCCACTACTGAACCACCATATAAACGTTGTATTCTTAAACCGTCCATCATACCGCCTAAGCTTTCAAAAACTTTTGCCGTTTGAATGGTTAATTCTTTCGTAGGAGATAATACCAAAACTTGGGTGTTGTTGTTGGTTATATCTACATTCGCAAGTGCTCCAATTGTAAAGGTGGCAGTTTTACCGGTCCCTGATTGGGCCTGTGCCACAACGTCTTTTCCTAAAATAATAGGTTTGATGGCCTTTTGTTGAATAGGACTTGGTTTTTCAAATCCATATGCGAAAATGCCTCTTAATAGTTTGGGATTTAAATCTAACTCATCCCATGTTTGTATTTCAAACGAAGAATCATATAATTCTCCGTTTAGCTCGCTAACTTCAGAATCCGTGGTTGTCATTTATATTATATATCATTAAATCTATTTAAGCGTATTACTATTATTATTATATTTTTAATAAAATTGATATAAATAATACCTGTTATAGTAAGTATACATATTACAAATGGCGACGGCAATGATATATAATCTTGATAGTATTAATGAAATTCTTTTCAATGGGTTTGACTATAAACTACCCGATGAAACATTGGAAATTATTTCAAACTTGGCATTGCAGGTAGGATCACCAGATTATGTAAAAACACCTGTCTTTCAAAAACGCGATAACCCTATGAAGGTTGAACCCGTGCAAAAGGAAACTTTTAAGAAAGGCAAACGTGGAAAGGCGATTGAAATCGTAAATGATGCGGATTGGGAAACTATACGAACATTCCAAACTACGAAATTAGAAGAAAAGGAGGGTATTCATTTACAAACAGACGCGATTAGAGTTCATCTAAATAAGCTTACAGATAAAAATTATATTGATATGCGTAATAAAATCATAGAAATTATAGACAATTTAATTGCCGATAATGTTTCGTTGGAAAATATGACCCAATTCAGCTCTACTATATTTGAGATCGCATCCACCAATAGATTTTATTCAAAAATTTATGCGGATTTATATTCCGATTTATCTTCAAAATATGAGATTTTAAAGAATACATTTGAAACCAATCTTACACATTTTACCGAATTATTCAATAATATTGAATACGTTGACCCAAATGTAAATTATGATCGTTTTTGCGAAATTAACAAATTAAATGAAAAACGCAAAGCTTTGGCGGCATTCTATTTAAATTTAATGACTAATGGCGTTATTTCAAAAGTACAAATTGTTCAAATAACTAGAAATTTACTGGAACAAATTTATGATTTCATTTCACAAGATGATAAGAAAAATGAAGTAGATGAATTGACAGAAACGGTTGCTATTTTATATAAGAAGGATTTATATGATGGGGCGGAAAATTCGCTTGATTATGAGAAGATAGATGGATACACTATAAGTGAGGTGGTTGAACGTATTGCCAACAGTAAGGTAAAGGATTATAAGAGTTTGACGAATAAAACATTGTTCAAATTTATGGATTTAATTGATATGTAGAATGTCTATTATTATTTATAAAAATAAAATAATATAAATAATTTACTTATATTATTAAATGTGTGAAACAAATAATAATATAACTTTTTTATTGGATGAGGAAAGTTGCGCATCTTATGAAAATGAATTTACTATTGATGATATTTTACAGAAAATAGATGACATGGAAGTTTTTGAAGAACAAGTGCCAAAGATGATTAATTATAACGAAAATTACACTGTAAAAGAGCTACTATTAATATGCGAATATTATGGAATATCTAAGGAATTAAAGGCTAAAAAATGTAATAAAGAAACCATTATCCAGTTTCTAGTGGATTTTGAATCCAATGTCGCGAATACCGAAATAGTATTTAAAAGACAGAGTTTGTGGTTTTATATGAATGAATTGAAAAATGATAAATTTATGAAGAAATATGTATTATGGTAAAAATATAATAGGCGGTAAAGAATATAAAATTTTTATATTTTAATATTATAATAAAATATAAATGGTATTATCAAAAATAGACAGTGATGTAAGTTATCCTGAATTGAAAAGTGTTGATTCAGAGGATTTGAAGAAGGAGGCCAATTTATATCAATTGGAAATAAAAGAAATAGATGTAATTATTGCCATTGGAAACGCAAAAAACACTTTTGAAGACAAAAATATACTGTATTTTCCAATCTATTTAGTTAAACATAATAATAAAGTAGTTCAAATCGGTGTATATGAAATAAAGGCGTCCGATTATTTAACTTATTTGGACGATAACAATAATCTGGAAGTAGAAAATATTTCTGAACCATTGATTTATTCTTTTGCTACCAAGGATTTTTTAAACAAACATCATTTAAAACCAGAAGTTCCGTTAAGAAGAATAGACAGTGATAAACCAGGAAATAAAAAAGAAGAAGATGAAAAGGAGGAAGACAATGAAAATGACGAAGACAATGAAAATGACGAAGACAATGAAAAAGGAGATGAAATAGAATATAACGAACATTATGAAATACCAAAAGAACGCGAAGATATATTTATTATGACTAGAGGAGTTCCATTGCCTCCATTGTTAAGAGAAGAAACGAAAACCCAAGCAAAAGACGCGAAAGAAAAATATCACGAATCGCCCAGTGATACTTGGATAGAAAAATTCATGAAAAATAAGAATTATTCCATTGTAGACAATGAAGGTGGCGGAGATTGTTTATTTGCCACCGTGAGAGATGCGTTTTCCAGTATAGCTCAACAAACTTCGGTAAATAAAATTAGAAAGAAATTATCTAATGAAGCCACGAATGAAGTATTTTTAAATTACAAAGAACAATATGATATGTATAATGCAAGTCTAATAAAAGATACCAACAAAATAAAACAATTGGAGGCGGAATATGTGTTGTTAAAACAACGATTTGCGGATGTAATTGATAGAAATGAGCAAAAAATGATTTCAAATGAAGCAAAAGTAGTCAAGGCAGAACATGATAGACTGGTAGAAGAGAAAAAGGTATCGGCTCAAATACTGAAAGAATATAAATTTATGAAGGGAGTTGAAACACTAGATGCGTTTAAAAATAAAATTAGAAAATGCGAGTTTTGGGCAGATACGTGGTCCATATCCACCTTGGAGCGTATATTAAATATTAAATTTATTATCATGTCTAGTGAATTGTATAAGGCAGGCGACACCAAAAATGTGTTACAGTGCGGACAATTGAATGATTCCATATTAGAGCAACGTGGTAGATTTACCCCTGAGTTTTATATTATTATTGAACATACGGGCAACCATTACAAGTTAATTGGATATAAGAAGAAAAATATATTCAAGTTCAGTGAAATACCTTATGATATTAAAAAAATGATTTCCGAAAAGTGTATGGAAAAAAATGCAGGTCCTTTTTCCATTATTCCGGATTTTCAAAAATTCAAGACCACTCAAGGTATAGGAAAAAATATAATAAGGGACACTGAATATGAAGACATTAGTGAAAGTAAACTAAGAGGATTATATAATGATGATATTGTTTTACAATTTTATTCTAAATCGGTAGATAAACCTCTTCCGGGAAAGGGAAATGGAGAGAAAATCCCTAATGAACGTATTCGGGAATACTCTGAACTAGCGGTTATTCCACAATGGCGAAAAAAATTGTCTAATTTTTGGGTGTCGGAGAAACCATTTACTGTGGATAACCATCATTGGGCGTCGGTTGAACATTATTACCAGGGGTCTAAATTCAAAAAGGGTCATCCCGATTTTTATTTGAGTTTCTCTCTAGATTCCGGAACTGATTTATCAAAAGACCCTGCCATGGCGAAGGCGGCTGGAAGTAAAACGGGTAAACATAAGGGCGAATTATTGAGACCCGTTGAAGTAACTATTGACGCTGATTTCGCTAGTAGGCAAAAGAAAGAATCTTATGCGGCTCAATATGCGAAATTCAGTCAAAACGAGGAACTGAAAAAATTGTTGTTGGCCACCAATGACGCAAAATTGACCCATTTTATTAAAGGAGCAGAACCAGAACTTTGCGATGACCTTATGATGGCTCGTGATAAAATTAGACGAAGCGAATACTAGATAAACGTGAAAAATACAACCATATGAAAAATAAACAATAAAATTGATTTTTAAAATTTTACTCAAATATAACTATAATACACTAATTATAGTCATATAAAATGTTACACCGCCTTATTTGTTTTCTGATATTTACCAAAAATTTAATTCCAGATTATAAAAATTTATATAGTCCTTACATAACGGCTACCGATAAAATTTTAGACACGGTTCAAAGTCAATATTTTAATGAATATTTCCATAATATAATCCAGGAACGTAATGAAAAAGTTGTCATTGTATCGGCTGTTGTATATGACAGCTGTAATAAATATTCAGATAAAACCATAAATAACACTAGCGAGTTTTTCAAAAACAAATTGGATGGTGTGGAAACATATATATCAAAAATGGTTTCAACTGTAGATTATCATTATACAAATACAACGCCTTATCAAAAACCGCCCTTTGACATTGTGGAATTTTATCAGGGAAAACGTATACCGTATGAAGAAAAATTGTTGGAGTATTACAATTTTGATAAATGTATTGTATATAACTATAATTCAGACAAGTGTAAAATACAAATAATATCAAACAGTTAATTTTACATCATATATGGTTCATAACAAATCATGCTATGTTGATATAATAAGCGGACAGCATCTTTTTGTTTTAAATCCTTGTGCATTTTTAAGAAGAAGGCTATTTCCGCCTTGGAAGATATATAAAAATCTTTATAGTCCATTTCATTCCACCATAATGTAGAACGAATTTCTGCGTCCATATCTTTTATACTTGGTATAAGAATAGCAGAAACAATATTATTAAATGTAATTTTTTTATTTTGCCTATTTGAAATTGGTTCATTCGGATTTTTCTTTGTAATAATTTTGGTTTCTTGTTCTTGCGAACAAAATTGTAATAGGAATGGGTTGTTCATAATTGTTTATTTATATTGTTAATATACTATTATTTTATATATATTTATTGAACTGTAATAAATAATAATCATTTTTTTTATTATTTATTTGATTTATTATTTTGGACAATTGCTACCTTCTGTGTCCATTTTTGGGGTGTAATTGTCTGGACAACAACCATAACGTGTTCCACCACATCCGCCAATCATCTTTTGCGGTTTTGGTCCAGGTCCAGGAACGGGTTCTGGCTGTGGTTGTGGCTGTGGTTGTGGTGGATATGGAGTGGGTTGATGCGATGGATAAATAATTGTATGTGGGACTGGTTGTGGAGGATAACCTGGTGCTGGTTTATAGGAAGGACAATTGGTTCCATAAAAATCAATTTTTGAATTTACACCATCTGGACAACATCCAAAAGTGGTTTGTGAACAAGATGCTTGCGACGCACTAGAATAAACAATAGTTATATTATGTAAAACTATCAAAATTAACAAAACAATTGCTAAAACAATTATTATTGTGCTATCCATATACATTTGAATATTATTATTTTCTTTTTCGTAAATTTTTTTTGGATTTTTTGGATTTTTTGGATTTTTCGGATTTTTATTTTATGACTATTTTTGTGAGTGTTTATTTTTTCTCATTTTCCTTGTTACAACTCTTTTCCGAGTACTATATTTTTTACTTCTTCGTTTACCGCCTAATGCGCCTAATAAAAAGGGGGTTGCTATTCCGGCAGCTAATACACCTGCGGCAGGGATGGCATATTTGTAGTTTATATTCCATTTACCATTATTTGAACCATCATTTGAACCCATGTTGTCCATTTCAGGACCACATTTATCTAAATCATAATTTATTTTTAAAAATGTGAATTTATAATTATCATTTGTTAAATCAAAAAGAAGTTTGGCTTCTATATTACCACACGGATATTCGGGGTCCATGAACTGTCCATTTAATCTATCTTTAGATATGGTTAATTCCGCGCTATAATTATACTCCATCGTTTTACTTTCTGGTTTTATCAATATTTTATAATTTTTATTTATGTGAAATGGCGAACAGTCTTCTGGTCTAACTAAAAATCGTATCTTATAAAGAAACAAATCGCTTATAAAATTTTGTATACTTTGTGCCGACAATAGAGCAATCATATTGATTGTGTTATAATCTATAACGCCTCCATTTGATTGAAAATAGGATATTAGCAATTTGTAAAACGCGTCAGTTATTTTGTATTTATCCGTTGAATCACCTCCAAATTCGGTTCCGTCATAATATACACCATTTATGGTTTTTTTTTCACGATTCACATCCTTACCTATTATGTATTTTAAATTTTCTAAATAGTTATTATCCTCAAATGCTTTTCTAGATTTGACATAATATGAATAAGCTAGTAGTTTGTAAAGGGACATATCTGGGTTTTTTTCTATAGAGGATGATTCAAAAGTAAATTGTCTGGAACCATTGTTTATAATAATATCTTTCGTATCAAAATAACTATCCAAATTTTTGATTGGATTTACATAAGTGGGGTCTGACGCTTTTCTTTGTTCACATTCTTCTGAAAATACTTTATAGGCATTATAATATTTTTTCATATAATTTGTTATTTTTGTAGATGGTATCACTTCTGTATTGGCATAATATTTATCGTATTTGCTAAAAAACTTCTTTTTTAGTAATAGATTAGATTTTTGATTATATTCGCTTTCTTTTATATTTTCTGTATTTTCTGTATTTTCTGTATTTTCTGTATTTTTTATATTTTCTGTTGCCATAGACATTTATATTATAATATATTAAGAAATGAATAAAAATATTAAAAAATAAATACACTAATATAATAAGAATGAAACTATCGAAAAATAGTAAACAACTTATGTTATTTTTTACGAAAAATAAACATATTAATAACAAATCGCAAACCAAACATACCGAGGGGATCATCACCGAATTGTATAACGATATTTTTAACGCATATAATTATTTAAATTCTCTTAAGCAAAAGGGTCCATATTTTACAGTTGTCACTAAAAAAATTTTGACTGCTACCCAAATTTCTAAACCACAAAATTTTAATTCAAAAAGCTTCCCAGAAATCGTAAGAAAACACATAGACGAACTAACCATGTCCGAATTAACCTATAGTTTTTCTCTCCATGGACGCGATATTAAAGTCCATTTTATAGTAGAAGAGACGAATGTAGAGTTAAAATTAGAAGCTTTTAACAAGCATATAGATTCTATCATTATGTGGCTCCATATATTAAACCAATACGCGTCTAAACAATGTGCTGAAAATCTAGTAATTTATTTTTATTTCACATCACTAGAGAAAAACCTGCCTAGTTCAAATATTTTTATATTAGACGAAACAAATGTAAACACCGCATTTACTACTACATGTCCAAAGGATTCTGAAATAGTTGTATTTAGAAAGGAAGAATGGTTCAAAGTATTTATTCATGAAACATTTCACAATTTTGCGTTGGATTTTTCGGATATGAACAACTCCGATGTGCATGGCTGTATATTGGAGATTTTTAAAGTAAACTCTAGTGTAAACCTCTACGAATCATACACTGAATTTTGGGCCGAAATGATGAATGCTTTATTTTGTAGCTTTTTTTCATTAAAAGATAAGTCACGAGTTGACGAGTTTCTCTCTAATTCAGTTTACTTCATTAACTTTGAGATAACATATAGTTTTTTTCAAATGGTCAAGACGCTAGATTTTATGGGCTTATCCTATAATGATTTATATTCTAAGAAAAAATCTGCCACCATACTTAGAGAGAATTTATATAAAGAAAAAACAAATGTGTTATCCTATTATGTGATTAAAACCATATTGTTAAATAACTATCAAGGTTTTTTATCTTGGTGTAAAACCAACAATTTTTCTCTCTTACAATTTAAAAAAACATTATCAAATCAAAAGGAGTATTGTAATTTCATAAGAAAAAATTATAAGACGACGAGTTTTTTGACGGGAGTGAATGATACCGAAGAGTTTTTTGATAATATACAAAAAAATATACAAAAGAACAATAAAAACACACCAAATAAAATTTCTAATAAGAATTTAAAATATATATTAACTAATCTACGTATGAGTATTTGCGAATTAGGCTAACTCAACTAATTACTTTCTTAACGATTTACAATGTGATCTACAATAGAGTTCACCGATTACACAGGCAACACCGCATTTTTTACCATTTTTATCTGCGCAACAAATATATTTATAAGAACCGTTACCTATACTTTTTTTATTTGCTTTCCAAGCCGCACTGGCTTCATCAAAATCAATTTCCACCTTTAATAAAGGAGTCTCTTCGTATTTTGGCTCCGTCTTTTTTAATAGTGACTTCGTTTGACTTCTAGTTAGCATTTTTAGTATTTGATATAATATTATAATAAATACCAAAAGCATTCAATTTTTTTACAAACCAATAAATATATAGTGAATATCACATAAAAATATTTTATATGATTTATATAGGTAAATCACATGTCAGCATTTCGTAGATATAAAGCTGAACCGGATTATTGGATGATTGATGATGAAAATGAAAAGGAAAAGGAGGTTGAGAAAAAGAATTATAATACAATTTATAACAATGTTATTGACGTTGCTCTCTCTAATATGGAAGAAAATTTATCAGTAGATATGGCCAACGAACATCACCTTGTTTATTTGTTTAAAATCAGAGTTTTTGTCTCTTTTGTTTTTGTAATATTTATGTTGACTGTTTCGGGGACATTATACACGATATATAAAAAAAATAATGATTCTAGTAGCGAGAGTAGTTATTCAATAAATAACAAATCTTTGTTTAAAGATGACGATAATACATTTACTGCTACGTTATATGATGAAAATATCAGTATAATAGTATCCAATGAATATGGAACATACAATGGAACTAGCTATAAATGGTTAACAAATAAATATTTAGCCGAACCTTATAAAACGACTACTATTGAGATAAATGAGGTGGATTCTCTTACAATGGATTCTCTTACAATGGATTCTCTTACCAATATTCAATGGAAATGGCAATTAGAAGATAGTATAGATGAATATTGGGGGAATTCTATAGAAACCGTTTTTACAGAGCCTGGCGAATATTACATTTATTTAACTGGATTGAATTCTGACAATGAAACGATTGTAACTAAGACCATACCTATTATTGTGAAATATGTAAAGAGAGAATTACGTTCGCTAACAAATGATGATCGCCATAAATTTTTACATGCCGCATCTAAAATATGGAAATATACTACCAGTGAAGGTCGCGAGAAATACGGAGACAAATTTACCGGAATAAATGAATTGGTGGAAGAACATGCCCTCGCCTCTAATGATATTAAATGCGATCAATTTCATGAAGGAAGTGGTTTTTTTACACATCATTTCGCAATTACGCAAACGTTTGAAGCCGCATTAAGAGCAATTGATCCGTCGGTAACCTTACCTTATTGGGATTTCACAATAGAGGGACAACAAATTGAGGATGCCGGAGAAAGTCCGTCGCATTTTTTAGACGTGACGCCTTTTTTAAACGATAAATGGTTTGGTAGCACAGATGAAAACGGACATGTTCAAGACTCTAAATTCGCGTTTGCAAAAATGCCAAAAGTGTCAAATACATCTATTGTGTCGCCTAATTCTTATGGATATATAAGGTCTTATTGGAATAATAATAACGATGAATATGCGGTAAGACATCTATTTGATATTTGCGGTGTAGAAGCAAAAAATAAACGAATTCCCACTTGTCAAACACATTTTGATATTATAAATGTCACTACTTTGACCGATTTTCAAATATTATCGCCAAATGATGGACACGGAACCGTTCATGTTCAATTAGGAGGGATGGGCGGAGAATGCGTAGATACCTATAAAAATTTTACCGATACTTGGTCGTATTTATTGGACGCAGACATGACGCCAGATGAAATCATGAAGCACGGTTACAGCATGGATGAATGGGAATGGGGGACTCAAGGTCCTAGAAGAACAATGTTGGAAAATATGGTTATGGGTGAATATTTTCATGTTTATAAATCGCTATGGCGTTCGCACATGTGTTCTAGAGATGGAACGCCCAATTTGTTGGTTTGTCCAGAGAATTGTGATGAAACGCAAGAATGTAACTGTCAAGTAGAATCATTAGTCAATGGCACTACCGATTGGGAAAATGTGTATGATTGTATTTTATCGGGTCATAGTCAACAAGTTTTTAACAAAATATTTCCAGAAGAGTTTATCATTGATATGGTTTATATGTTGAGCACCATGTCATCTGTAGAAGGCGAAATGTTGGAATCTTCCTCACCAATAGATATATTATTTTGGGTTATACATCCAACATTAGAGAGATTGTTAGCGGCTAAAAGAGTAGAAGGTAATGTCAATTATGGAGGTGTGCCTGTGTATAAATGGCCTACACCCGATGGTTCAAAAGAAACATGGTATTCATTTTCATATTTTTCATTAGAAGAAAATGAGAATGCATATTGGCCAGAAGCTTATACATGTGTAGGTCATGATGCGACTGATTCGGTATTGCCTGCGTCGCTACCTTTGTTAGACGGTTTTTCTGAATTGGCAGACACCGATGGAGATGGTGTTATAACAAATTGGGAATATTACATAGCTATCAATCCAAATAATGGAGACGGTTTGGATTATGTCTTTGATAATTTTGAATGGAGTCATTGTTCCGCCTTTTAGAAAGATGGATTAAAGGGATGCAACTGTTAAATATTCTGCACTACATGTATCCTCGGACTGTACCGATTTCGGACATTCTATTTGTAGAACGGGTGAATAAGACCAACACGTGTATACACCGGTAAGAATATTTGTATTACTACATTGTAATGAAGCATATGATGAACCTCCAAAAGAATCTCTCAGCGTCGTTGTAGACAAAGAATTTTTAGTATTTAAATAACTATGTATTATATTAGGTGTCGTAAATGTTTCGGCTAATATAATGGCTTGTTGAAAATAATTGTATTGGGACAATCCTGAACATGTACCATGTTTACCCCATTCATGTTCCCAAAAGCTATCATAATCAGGATCCGTTTCATCATATTTAACGTCTGGATAATAGGTAATCATTGTATCCCAACCAATTTCCAACGGAACATCTGTATCAAAACTTTCCGTGGAACAATAAGATGGATAACCACTAGTATTATATTGCGGCCATAAACCATGAATCGTAAAATTTTCGGTCCAATATGGGTTGGGGTCTAGGCAACCAGGATAATTTGGATCCGTTGTATAACAAAAACCGGGAGTCCATGAATATGCCAATACATATATAATTGCGTCCGAATCCATAGCGTTGAGATTGACATTATTGTTAAATGTTTCAGATACAGATGAACATGAGCCGCCGTTATATGAGACAGAATAAGTCGCAATATATGGTTTCGTATGGGACGTGGATTCATATGTAAATTTCCACGATAATGATGCCGATGACGCACCATTCTTAATACAATTATAAATATTCCCTTCAAATTGAGCCCACGCACCTCTATTTATAGACGAATCTTGTGGAAAAATATTTACGGGTTGATTTCCCGGACCACCTAACCGATTTGCTAGAATATGTCCTGCGTCACAATCTTTTTCTCCGTCATCGTCTAACATTCTGGCATAATCTTGAGTGCAAGATGTTGTATCCGTTCCAGTATCTAAATTCGCCTTTGTAATAGTAATTGAAGCAGAAGTGATTACAGGAATACCATTATGGTCGGTATAATAATATTTGCCTACAGCTCCACCCCCCGTAGTTAAATAATTATAACCGCTATTTGGACACGGCACTGATGTACATATACACGAGCTAGATGTGCTATTTACTAGGAATTTTTTACTATTCATAGCTAATATCAAAAATGTAAATAATATTTGGCGATACATTTCTTTTACAATATGATTATACTTTTAAATAAAATTGATAAATTTAAATCATTTATTTGATACATTATTACTACATTAACAAAATAAAAATAAAATAGTTAAGTAACCTACAAAAATAAAAATGGGAATTAGACATTTAAACCGATTCTTCAAGGAGAATGCATCTTCCGCTATAAAATTTATATCCATGTCTGAATTATCTGGTAAAAAAATCGCGGTAGACATCAGTATATATATGTATAAATACGCATCTGAAGAAACTCTAATAGAAAATATATATCTTATGTTGGCAGTTTTTAGATATTACAATATAATACCAATATTTATATTTGATGGAAAACCGCCAACTGAAAAAAAAGAACTACTAAAAAAACGCCGCGAAGACAGGAAAGAAGCCGAGGAAGAATATATAAATTTGAAAAATATATTGAATAATAATTCAAACATGGATGACATAGAAAAACAGGAACTGATAAATAATATGGATATGTTGAAAAGAAAATTTGTTCACATTTGTAAAAATGATATAGAAAATGTGAAGAAACTAATACGGGCTTATGGAGCAACATATTATGACGCACCTGGAGAAGCAGATGAATTATGTGCTTTATTAACAACAAAAGGAAATGTATGGGCTTGTTTAAGTGAAGATATGGATATGTTTGTTTATGGATGTCCACGTGTTATACGATATCTTAGTTTGTTAAATCATACTGTAGTTTTATATGATATGAAATCTATTTTGGAAAGTTTGGGCATTACTCAAAAAGAATTAAGAGAAATTTGTATTTTATCAGGAACTGATTATAACAGTTTAAATGATGAAGGTAGAGTTCATCCGACATTATATACAACTTTAAAACATTTTAAAAAATATCATAAACAGAAAGCAAATGATAAAACTGGTGATAACTTTTATAGTTGGTTAATTGAAAACACTGATTATATAAAAGAATATGATTTGTTGATGAAAATTTACGATATGTTTGATTTAAATAAAAACCATTATAATATTAAATTATTTGAAAATATTAAAATAGTAAATGGACCTATTCAAAAAAAGGAAATTTATGATATATTAAAAATAGATGGATTTATATTCCCGTCTAGATAAATACGGGGGTGTCTATATTTTCAAAAGTTCCAGACGAAAATTGCGGAATTTGATCCAATTGCGCTGTTTTTAATAAATCGCGCATTTTTTTTACTAATTCTCTCCAACTACATGTTGGTTGCTGTTTTAATGCTTCTAGTAAAGACCATGTCATTGCGCCATTATTGTTATTATTGATAACTGCGTCAGCACTCGTTTGATTATCTGTGCAACCACTAATCATAAATACATCACCAAGTGTTTCAAGCTGTTTATTATTTTCAGTATAATTATCATAGTTTAAACTATCCATATATTGGTATTTTAAATCTAATATAGAACCACTAAAACAGCAATCAAACATGGCAAATAGCGTAACACTGGGTTTCAAATATGTTTGAATAAGCATCTTCAATTCATCGTCCAAAATAATATTTAAATCACATGGAATTATACATTGATCATAACCAGTTTTTTCTTCACTATTCTTGTCAGGAGTATACGTTCCATGACCACTATAGGTAAAAAATAGTAAATCTCCAGGTTTTGAACTAACCAATAAATTTTTAAATTCGGTTAAAATATTGTTTTTGGTTGCTTTTTTACTGGTTAAATCGGTCATTATAGTAATATTTGTGAACCCTTTTTGTGAGAGTCTCTCTTTAACACAATTTACATCATTAATACAACCGTAAAGTTCGTTTTCAGTGCCTGTATAATTAATACCAATTAGCAACGCTTTTTTATTTTTAGTAATAGATATTGTTTTTGGTATAAAATTTTGAATAGTTTGAATATTTTTGTTGAGCGTTCCTTTTAATAAATTTACATTTCTATTATACTCATTAATTTTGGCGTTGATATTTATTTGCTTGACTTTTATGGTTTGTGATGATTTTTGAATACTTATAATATTTGACATTAAATTAGCATATAACTTTGCGACATTTGCGTTATAAATATTCTGCAATTCTATAATTCGGTTTTGTTTATAAATGGCTAGTTCCTTACTCATTTTATAATAAATATATATAAAATAAGTATTCCAAATATTTTGAATATAAATTATGTAGTCTTTTTAGACCATATAATTTTTGTTTTTTATTTTGTTTTTTGTTTTTTTATTTTTGTTTTTATTTTTATTTTATTTTTTTATTTTGTTTTGTTTTAATTTATTTTTGTTTTAATTTATTTATTTTGCTCCACTTTTTCTAAAAGTGGATAAAGTGGATAAAGTGGATAAAGTGGATAAAGTGGATAAAGTGGATTTAAGCGGTTTCACTCTTGGCTGCCTTGGCAAAGTGAGGAGACATATACTTTTGTAAGTTGAAGTATGTAAGCTCGTCAGTCTTCTTTAATTTAAGAAGAGTTGCTAGCTTGGTGTCTGGGTTGATTTTGCGACCATTCTTCTCGTCTTGTAACTTGTGAGCACGAATATAGGTGTTGATCTCACGGGTTACTTCTGTGCGAGCCATTTCAGAACCCTTTTCCTTTCCTAAGAAAGATGCTAATTCATCAGAGATTAAAGTTGGTTTAACAAAACCTGATGGAGCACGGTTTCCGGCCTTTCTCTTTCTCTTTGATGATTGCTTTTGGGCAGCCTTAACTTCGCGTGTCCATTTCTTTTCAAGAGTCTTGTATTCAGATTTTAATGATGAAATAAGTCCACTAAGTTGTTGTAATTTGGCAAGGAACTCAACAGATTGTTCGGCAAGAGGAGCCTCGGCATCACCTTCAGTGGCAGCTGGTGCGGCCTCTACAACTGGTGCGGTCTCAACAACAGGAGCAGTTTCAACTTTTGGGGCTTTGGTCTTCTTGACTTTCTTTTCAACAACAGGGGCAGTTTCAACAGGAGCGGCGACTTGTTCAGTCTCGGTTTTAGATGTGACTTTCTTAGGCATCTTATTATACTATATACTAACAACTACTTTTTAAGTGATTTAAGGCTAATAATATATATTGTTACGATAATATGGTAATATTAGTTTCGTATTACCATATTATAGACCTACGTATATTTTTAATAATACGCAAAACTTTGAAAAAGCCAAGGAAGTGATGTAGAGGCAGCTTCATTTACTAAAGTTAAAGCTCCTAGAACATAATATGCTCCTAAAGCTTTACTATCTTTGTCTATTCCACTATTGACTAATTTTTCTAAAACTTCAATTATAACTTTTTTAACATTCCACAAATTTTCTTCTGTGTGGACATAAGCGATACTTAAATTCCTAAATAAATCTCCATTTGGCGGGCAAATATTGCGTTTTATTTCATTGGATAATTGAGCTCTATAATTCCATGTATCGGATAATTCACGAATAAATTTTATCAATTGTATTCTATTCAACGAGAGAAACCATTGAGGGTCTGAATAATTTCCTAAAGCATCTATGTTTTGAAATAAACCCAAAGCTCTCAATTCAATAGCCTTTTCATTTGATACATTTTGCGTATCATCTTCAAAATGTAAATTAACATGTATTTTTAATATTCTGCTAAATCTAATAATAGATTTAATTGTTTTAACTACATATTCAGGTATAATATTTCTGTTATATGGATTTTTAATACAATCAATATCTTTTGATTTTAAAAATAAATTATGGAGAGAAATAATATCAAAACCATATATAAAGCCATCCACGTCCTTGTAGCTCAAAAACTGATGGAAATTTATTTCATCAATAGGCTCCATTGTTATAAAATCTTCTGTATTAGTGCATAAAGCTCGCTTCATTGCGGCTGGACCATGAAATTCTTTATATTTCTTTACAATCATTCTACGAAAAACACTCTGGATTTTGATTATATAAGATGAAAAATATAAATATGAATAAACTCGCGTAACTAATTCGTTTTTATTTCCACTAATTTTTAATTTATAATTCTTGGCAATTATTTTTAATTGCGACAAATTATAATTATATTTGGGTATATCATCATAGTTTTTTATTGTAGGGATAACTATATTATCTCCATTTATTTTTACCGGTTTTTTTATGATAGGCATATTATTCTCACAACGCAATGTAATACTATTCATATATTCATCTATCAATGTTTCATTACTTTTATTTTTCTTTAAAGTAGGTTTCATATATTATTTATATATAATTTTCTTTTTGAGCTGTTTTATATATTTATATATTTTATTTTTGTTACCATAATTGATAAGAATATTACGGCGCCACACCATAGTGGCATTTATATTTAAAAAAAAAATTGATTTAAAGATATACCGATTATATAAATCATACACACAGAAATGGCAACCGCAATCATTGACGGAACTAATATTGATACCAGTTTATGCTCCTACTCTGCTCCTAAGGCTAATCCTAGCGGAGGAAAGGTGGTAAATTTATATAATAAAAATTTCAAGGAATCTCTTACTATATCAACCCCATTAATGCTAACTTGGGGAGCTCAAGAAGGAATGGACCAAGCTAAGAATCCTACCGGTAAATTTACAATGTCTTTACAATTTCCTAGCAAAGATTATTCAAATGCTGACGCAGAGGCTTTCTTGACATCTATTCGCGCATTAGAATCCAAAATCAAGGCCGACGCATTAACTTATTCTAAGGAATGGTTTGGTAAAACTATTACCAGTTCAGATGTTATGGACGAGAAATTTAATGTTATGTTAAGACATCCTAAGAAAGAGAAGGGCAGTGTTGAACCTGATTTATCTAAGCCTCCTACTCTTAGTGTAAAAGTGCCTTGCTGGAAGGGTGTATGGCAATCAGAAATTTATGATGAGGAAGGTACTCCTTTGTTCCTGAAGGGAAAAAGTCCTAGTCATATAAGTCCTCTTGATTTCTTAAAGCCTAAGACACATGTGATTTGTTTAATTCAATGTGGTGGTTTATGGTTTGTAAATGGAAAGGTCTCAATTACCTGGAATTTAAAACAAGCAATCGTTCAAAAACCAAGAACATCCTCCATTGTTGAAGGCACTTGTTTCTTAAAGCCTAAGGCATCTGATGTTGCCAAGTTAAGAGCCCTTCCACCACCAGAGGATGATATTGATCCTGATGGAGCAGTGAGTAGCACGATTGTTGAAGATTCAGACGAAGAAGAGGAGGAATACGAATTACCTCCGCCAAAACCAGTTGAAAAGGTTGTTGAAAAGGTTGTAGCTCCTGCCGCTGAAGAGCCTAAGAAAAAGAAGGTTGTCTCTAAGAAGAAGACTTCCGAATAAAAACAACAAACTATAAATCTAGACAAAAATAAAAATAAAACTAATAAAAACAAAACGAATAAAAAATAAAACGAATAAAAACAAAACGAATAAAAAACAAAACGAATAAAAAGAAAAATTATATATTTGGTTAGCCAAGTATATAATTTTTTACATGTAACTCAATCTAATTTGAAATACTTAAACGCGTTGCTCTAAAATAT
>JACCDO010905697.1_pt1 | contig 34568 bp, 15 predicted proteins | sample 7446101 | NCBI WGS metagenome assembly JACCDO01 (sample SAMN15323440, study PRJNA562643) | freshwater metagenome | isolation source: river surface water | place: USA:Blue River Watershed | collected 2017-08-16 | reverse complement strand
TATAATTTAGGGATTGGATTATCAACTTCGGAGGATAAGAGTAAGTATGAGTATGTATTCCATGCTTATGACATAAATGGTGACGGTAATCTGTCGAGGGATGAATTTGCAGCTTTATTAGAATCACAAATTATGAAAGAATGGGGATTTAATAATAGTAGTGAAGAGTTTGAAAATAAATTCAATGAATTTGACACAGATAAGAATAAGTTAATTTCCTTGCAAGAATTTGTCAAAGCTATGGAAGATATCGCTAGCAAGAAACCTATTGTAGATTCAAGAAAAGATAGAAAAACTCGCGATGTTACTGCGGCTATATTTAAAAAGAATCAATAAATATTGTATAAATAGATTTATTACAGTGTTACACTTCATGCTATCCTCAAAATAATATGAATTCCAGAATCACTATCAACAATATTACTCAACTCACCTATTTGTAGACTATAACTAGCAACTTCAAATTGTTTTTGCATTTTTCCTCTACCAAAAAATCCTAAATCTCCTCCTTCTCTAGCGGATGAACAATCACTTTCTACTTGTGCAATTTCCGTGAATAAACTATGCATGGCATCATCTCCTGCTTGATTTTTTCTCTCTAATAATTTTTGTTTAATTCCATTAATTTGTTGTATTGATGTCTCTTTTGACTGGGTAATCACTTCACATCGCCATGAAGAAGGACGTCTACTGCCTTCATGCTTCTTTAAGATATGTCGAACTCTTATTTCGGCTTCAGCAACGGGACCAACAGCATCATGCGTTGGTACTTCCCACTGCGTTTCACCTGTAATATTGTTAATGTAATATAAGCATCCACGAGACTTAGACTCTTTAGAGCTCCAACCTTTAGGCAAACCACTCATATTTCTATTTTAAAAATATTCTCTTGAGTCTAGAGTCGATGATTTGCGATAAATTTTGATGATTTTTTTATTTAGTACCGTCAACGGTTATCACTCATAAGGATCAATTTTTAATATAAAAAGCTAAAAAATTATTCATAAAAATATGGTAAGAACACATATTGATGCGTGGTGCATTTATCTATCACAGTAAAAGAAGATTAAAAAAAAATGCAAAAAGTTGAAACATGAAGGCTTCTCACGTTCTCTCGAACCGTAATACTAACTTCACCTGCAGTGACTTGTCTTCCGAGATCAGACGGGATCGGGAATATTGCACTGAGTATGATCTCAACTGAGAGTGAGGGCGAATATTTTGCAATATAAATAGAAATTTCTTTTTGTGGATTGACTTTTTACATTTGTTCCACAATAAGAAATAATATATATAATGTCATCATTACCACTACCATCACCACCATTACCACCATCATCATCAGAATTATTAAATAATGATGATGATGATAATAGAATAATATTTACAAGTTTGTTGTCAAATAATTCAATTGATAATGATAATGATAATATATCTAGTAATGATGATGATAATAATAGATACTATACAAATATTACATTACAAGATGATGATAGTGATAATGATAATGATAATGAAAATAATAGTGAAAATGATGAATGTAACAGTGAAAATGATGAATATAACAATGAATATAATGAATTAATTGATGATGATTATAATGATGAATTACAAGAAGAATCACATATAAATAATAATATATCTCATATTCCAACAACATTATTAAATGCATTAGATCGTGATTATCTTGCAACAATCAATAGCAATAATAACAACAATAATAACAATAATATACAAAATAATAATACTCTAAATAATAGTAATAATATTGATGATTATGATGATGATGATAGTGATTCTTCTATATTAAACCCTATCGTAATAACAGATAATATAAATTATTCATCAATTGAACCATTGACAGAAGATAAAATTAATAAAATTAAATCATTCATGTCAAAAATTCCTCCACCAAAATCACGACCAACAATGGATATATTAATTGAGAAGATGATAAAAAATAATAAATAAATATATAAATAATGTATAATGTAATATATAATGTGTAATAATAAAATAATAATATCAATATGTAATTATTATAATACAAATCTAATTAAGCAACTAATGCTGAAGCAGTACCAGATTCATATTTCCAATTAGCATCTAATTTCTTTGATAAACGATAATATCTTGATAATCTATGGATACGTGATTCAACTAAAATAAGTCTAAATTTAGAATCTTTATCCTTTCTGTTTCTCTCTAAATGTTTGCGGATGGCAACAGCTTTTTTAATAAGACTGTATAAATCTTCTGGGATTTCAGCAGCTAATCCATTCTTTTTTAATAAACGTAATATTTTATTACCAGTAATACTTTTAACTTGTGCAACACCATGTTGATCACGTAATAATACACCAATTTGGGATGGTGTTAAACCTTTTTTAGCAAATTTACATACTTGATCTTCTACTGTTGCTGCTGTTGTTTTAACCCATGCTGCTGGTGTTCTCTTGTATGGTAACGAGCTTTTGCTGATACCTTTACCTCCTGAATGCATACGACCCATCTTTGCTGTTGTGTATTACTTGATAAAGAGACGTGTATAATTTCGTTATCAATTTTTTATTATTTTTTTTGATGATTTGGTGGATAGGTTTAGAAATGGATGGACGACGGGCGAAAGATGAAAAAATGATTTTTTAATTGAATGTATAATTTACAATAATAATTCATAAGAATAAGTTATATATACATAGTGAAGCATTATAGCAAAGAATTATATTGTTCAAATAGTAGATTATTTTAATTTATTTTTTAAACTTAATTTTTATAAATTAATATAGTAAATAAACTTGTTGTATTAGTTACATGCACCGTTCTTTGATAAAGTAGACAGTTTTGAGTTCTTTTAAACCTTTCTTGATAAAAACCCTAACATTACAGGCCGCCGAGAGAAGGAGCTTTTTTTGTGGTGGCTCTAAGAAAAAACAAAAGAGACTAGTTACACAAGAATGGTCCGTCATACCCTCACACTCGCTCATTTACTGTCATATACCTGTATATTTACTCGTCTCTATATTAACTGCGTCTAACCCAGTCAACTGGCGTTATGTAGTTAATCTCAAAATGTTGTTGATAAATATTATTTTAATTGATAAAATTAATTGATTATCATAATGAATTGATAAAATTCACGACATTTCACTGCATACTTAACTCCTTCACTATAATTAAAATATAAATTACTTACTATATATTAATATATAATAGACAAAGGGTACTCAATCATTCGGTAAAAGACATACCAAAACCCACACTGCATGCAGACGTTGTGGTAAAGTATCATTTCATAAACAAAAGAAAACTTGTGCAGCATGTGCATATCCAGCAGCTAAAACACGTAGTTATGAATGGGGTGGTAAAGCTAAGAGAAGAAGAACAACTGGAACTGGTAGAATGAGTCATTTAAAAACATTACCACGTAGATTTAAAAATGGCTTCAGAGAAGGTACACAAGCTAAAGCATTAAAGGCATAAAGATTTGTTGTATTATTATTATATAGGGTTTTAGTGTATAAAATTTAAAATATATATATTACAATTATAATTTTAAATTATTGGTTACATGATCCAATATATCAATAAAATAATCTGATTTTAATAAAGTCAAACGAAGATTTTCATTGGTATCGTTGTCTCGTTCCGAATCCATTTCTTCACTCACTATCACACCTTCGACTATATTATTATTACTATTGTAACTATTACTATCATTACTATTATTACTATTATTTAGCATATTATTCGTTTTCTTCAATATAATGCTGGTGTTATCATGGATACTACTACGATCTTTGCCGTGAATGGACATAAATATATTGATACTATCGAGAATAGCTAAATCAATCATACTTTTATTATCATATTTATTACTGTCGTGATTCGTGATGATCGCGTCGATGCATAATCCCATTAACCAGGAATAAGGAATGGAATTCGAATGACTTAATTTTATAGATATCATAAAAGATAATAATTCGCATATACCGATCCACTCGTGATCCAACAGTGATCTTAATTGAACTAAATTGTAATTATAATCATGTTGATTAACTGTTTCATTACTACTTTGTCTACATATTTTATTATAATTTTCAAGAAACTGTTCATGTATTGTGCTGTAATCAGTAATATTTTTATATTTTCTATGATATAAACAATATGTAAAAATTGTATCGAATAAATAACTAAAAGAATAATTTACACTAGCTGGTACTAAGTAATTGGAAGAATTTTGAATAATATTATTATCCATTATCGTGACATCAACTGGTTTACATAATCTACGCAAGAGACGATCATCTTCTTTATGTAATGAAAACCATGTATTAGTGAATGAAACAGGTGATAATGTAGTTGATATAGTTAATAATGGAATATTTATTTTACTACTTTTTTTCTCATCATAATGATCTAATTCATTAGCATCACTTTCAATAATACTTCTTAAACCTTTTGCATAATCTAATATTTCACCTGAACCAATGCCAATAATACTACGAATACCTGTACGTTTAGCTAACAATATTCCTTCATTAATACATTTATGTGTTGGATATAAAACATTAGGCACAGTATAAAATACTGCCTGTTTGCCTATTTTTTGTAATTCAAACCATAATCTACGAGTTAATTCGGCTCTTTTGCTAGATGATTTCACTCCTGCTTCAATATAACTATTAGAATTCTTAGTACTACTTTTATTCTTTTGATTTACACCCTCAAATTCCGAACTAACGATTAAGACCTTATTGCTCAATAAAGTTCTACATTCATTACTCACCAAGTATCGCCATGCATCATCTTTTACTAAAGTGCTCAACTGACGATGTAATTGCCGCTTCATTATTCATGTTCCAAAATATCGCTCAAAAAAGTTTGAGAAATTTTTAAACACGGCCTTAAACAGGAATGATTCAAAAGTCAACTCTTTAAGATTTAACAAGTTAACGATTACTCGTTGATGCCGTGAAATACATTTTCTTCTGTCATCCGGCATCTACCTCCTCCTAGGGATGGCACATTATTTGTTGAAAGGACTGTATGAATATTTAATATTGATCACTAAACGACTATTTAAACATGAATAATTTACGTGGTGAATGTTAGCTATTATTTATTTGTGTAAATCAACATTTTTGTTCTTCAACGGAATCCTCACTTGACGGCGGTCACTCCCCAAAATCTGAGGGAGTGAAAAACACCACTGTGAAATCAAATAAGGAAAACCTTCAACAATCAAGATTGGGTTTATTTTTTGACTAGAAATATAGGAAAGAAGTGAGAGTAGATCTGTATCGTTATTCAATTGAACCTAAGTAATTCATCAATAGAATATGTACGGCAGTTCGATCTGTCTGGTAGTCTCTGTGATAATTATAACATTATCTCTCACTACTGCTGTCGATTGGGGTATGCGTCAGAATAGGGACTATTATGGTAATGACCTTTCTGTGAATAATGACTACACTCTTGCGCAATGTACGCATAGTTGTGAAGCAGATAATAAGTGCGTCGGAATAGTTGTAGATTTCGCTACTGCATCTGGTACAGGAAAATGCTGGCTGAAATCTGCTCTTGTATATTCCACTGTAAGGAATGGTGAAAGATATACCTACAAACTAGCTAGAACTTGAATTTTCATCAATATAAAATATTGTATACAAATTGTTACAAAAGTCTGCCTATTCATTAATTGTCTTCGTGAGTGGCAATAATATTACCTAACCCAATGTACATGGCTTTTCATAGTGATCTATCCATACCAATACACCAGTATTGTTATCTGTATTTTCATCAATAATTTTTTCATCAAAACCAAACCAATTTCTTATTTCATGAAAAAAATTAGGATTCTTTTTCATATCTTCTTGCACATCTGGATTGTTGGATCGTTCTATCTTATATACTTTTTTGCATATATGTACCTCTTTGACACCATATTTACTCAGATCTTGGTGTTCTATTGTTATAAATTTTATATTCTGCTGCTTCTTCAAATCCTCGATGATTGCACGCACTTTGTGATAGCTACTTGCATCTAATCCACTTATTTCGTCAATAAATATCAATAAAATCTCCTTTAAACCTAATAAAATTGGTAAAAATTCAATCAATATTGTTATTCTGGTGATTTCACCACCACTTGGTTTGTGGAACTTGGCATCCATAGTGCTTGTGTTGATCAGCGAGTCTAATCCCAATCTTTGTGCATATGTACACAGTAAACCTTTAATTTTATCTTCAGTGGCGTGGTGATTACGCGGTAAACTGCTGGTCATGATCTCGTAGACGGTGCCGAATTCACTAGAAAATATTGATTGTTGTGGTAGGTATATCCAGCCACTGGTGTATTGCAGCTTGATTTTAATAATCATGTTATGTATCCACGTTGTTTTCCCAGCCCCTGAGTCGCCCTTGAGGTGTATCTCGTTATAATCTTTAAACTCGTGAAATACTGGCGAAAATTGGGTAAGTTCATTCACATTTGTCAATTCTTTACTGGCTTTAGACGCCGTGTAAATGTGCATAAAATCTTCGTATGATCCCCAACTGTCGCTGCTCGTTAGTATATTGCGACACTTTGCGAATAGTTGCCACGTCCCAGAATATAATTCGTATATTATCCAATAGAAAGCAAACACTTCCATGATTTTATTCGTCTCCTTGACATATATGACCGTACCAACGGATATGACACATTTCAAGCAGTCTAGAGTCGCGTACAAAGAGTCAATATACATCTCATGGGACTTGCCAATATCTGTTACTTTCTTGTAATACTTGCTTATAACTCCGATGCTGTATTCTTGTCGATTATTCAATATTCGAATATGAAATATTTCCCATAATTTTGAGATCACACTGTTCATGTACTGCCGTGTGCGATTGAATCTCTTATTGTTATTGTAGTTGTAACGTAAGATACTTAATCCCAAGTAAAAATATATTGTTATCAATCCCAAGTTTATTGCCGTGATATTTGAGGACACTTTTGTTCTTAGAATAAAAAATGCATTAATAATATCAATAAACGGTTCGACAATAAGTACAATATTCAACACTAGCTTCTCTAAAGAATTAATCCCACCCGTAAATATACGATTAAATGATTTTACTTCATGTAACACCTCGGCACTCATACAACCAATTGGTTTGACAAGTTCATTAAATATGATCTCTTTTAACTTTGGTGAGAAATGCTTCCTATAGTACCAATCCTTGATACGACCGAAGAAAAGTCTATTGCATATAAAGATTTGCGTGTATTTCAATAGTACATCGCGATAATTAGAGTCGTTAATTGCTGTAATTAACAGTTTTTCATTATAGTTCAAATAGGTTACAATTGCGATAATACCAAGGTATATAGCAATATACGGCAAGAGATTACGATTACCTACCACGCGCTCTAGATAATGCAGTATGTCGGAAGTCATTGCAGCAATAACACGACTCTCTTCCCATGAATCGTGACGGAATCTACACAGAATGCATGCTTCGCCAAAAAATGATGTCTACCTAATTGACTCGCCAATCCTTGGTCCGGTTGCCGTACGCCGATCGATGAGAAGATTCGAGTCACTGAATAATTATGCTCCTATTATTTCCACTTTAACAAAACTGAACTGACTGTTCCTAGTAAGTTTATTTTGATTCTCTATATTTAATTCCTTCAACTTGTCAATCCACACCCCCCAAATCAGTTGTGAAAAAAATTTGGGAAAAGGGAGAAGAGGAATTTCTCCCAGAAAATGTTGGTAGTTCCTTTGTTATATTGTCAGAAGACATTGTAAGTAAAGCTGTAGAATGTCTAGCCGTCCATCGAGTAATGCTGCAAATGTCCGTCCTTCCTCACGCTTTGATGAAAGGGAGCATGTGAAGGAAGTTGACCTCACCGATTATACTGCACCAACACCACAGCATATGGCAAAAGTGTTGCTGAGTAGAAAGGTGGAGCGAGAATATAAAAAGATTTATAGCTATATAGATGAGGTCAGTGGTGCAATAAACAATAAGCTAGAGCTGCGTATGGATAAGGTGATGGCTATCACAAATGCTCAGGATCAAAGATTGTTGAGAGATGCTAGTAATATCGATACTTATCAAAGGTTCATTTTTGAAGTTGATGATAAAATAGATGATGTCAACCACGCGAAAGCAATCAAGCGTCATAGCCAGCAAAGGATACAGAACAATTTGCCTTCTTGGTTCAAATCAGTAACGCAAGCTATCGACATTGCAAAGAGTAATGGACACAGTAATAAATTAAAGTGGCGTTCAAAAGTGTGTAATATATTAAAACAAAGTATTCTAGAGAGTGAAGATGATACCTTCGCGGTTGATAGTAGAATAGAATTGCGCAATATCGTTCTAGTTATTAATACAATGAATGCAAATGAGCTGAATCGGCGCCTAGAAGCAGTTAAGGCAAATTATATAAGTGATCAGAATGACAAAGGAACCAGACTTGGTCATGACAGCACAAACTTAGTAGAATCAAAAAACTGGTTGGATGCTAATGACACATCCTCTTTGGTACCATTATCACGTGATAACTGGTCGTCTAAACTGCAAGAATATGACGTAACCAGGCGAAGTATGGCGCTCAACTCAACGACTACTATATCTACTTTACCTAAATCAATACGCTCACTTCCTACGTTGAACACTTCGGCAATCAAAGATAATTTTGACAAAGCAATTTTGCAGGACAAGAAAGATTTATTGGCATCACTGCAAGGAGGAAATTCCTTGAACAAGGCGCTGATAAGCATGCGCGTCGCTGCTTTATCGGGTGATTTTCAATTAACATACTCAATTTTCAAAAAAACATATGAAAAACCAATAATAAATGGGAATAAGCACAGCATCCGACCTGGAAAGCACTTGCCCAACAACTTGTACCCCTTCAAAGTGATGATGGTGGCCTTCAAGAACGACGGCGAGCTGTGCTACAACAACGCGTTCAAGATCATGGATATGATCAAGTCTTACGGGCTTCGACCTGACGTCATGATATATAATATTATGATGAAATCCTGTGTAAAAAACAGTAAATGGCGACGGTCTTTGTCTATTCTGCATGATATGCAACACATTGACGAGGTTATACCGAATGCGCTAACTTTTGAAATCATTCTAGACTGCTGCCGCCATGCGCTGGATGAACCAGCTGAGATTTATGATACTTTGCGGTATAGTAAGTTACCCAAAGAGTTCTGTTACAAAGCAGCTGTATGCAACGCCGGTAATCGCATCTCCCACCAGGTGTTGCAAGATTTGACATATGATGTCATTACTCGCAATGTTGATGTCGATAAAGAAGTTGAACAGGAAATGGGAGCACTCAATGCAAGTCAAACCCTGTCTAGTATCGATTCATTCAGTCAAGCACACAGTGCTACCTTCAGCCCTAACAAGTCTACCATTAGTCACGGTAATGAAAAGGAGTCCAAGCATGGTAATATACTAAGCGAAGAAGAAAAGATCAACAGTAGGAACAAGCGTGACTGGGAAATGGTCATGCGGCGCATAGGCAACACACTGCCAAGGAACGCGCCAGCTTTGATTATACCTGGTAAAGTCGAGCCAGATTTTGAGTTGCAAGTAGCAAAGCAACTGCCTACCGACATCGACTTAGTCACTATTAATGAAGTTACCACAGTAAGTAACGACTTAGAGAACACCAATTACGGTCGACTGACGTCCATGGTCTCAGTCAAATCACCCAAGAGAGCGCCACTACGAGTATAACATGTTTATTTGTAATAATTACAAGTTGGTTGGGATAGAATCAACCGCACAAAACCTAGTTAGTATAGTCTCTTCTTGCACAGTTATTAGCTGTAGACCTCCTGCTTGAGCAGCTACGGAAGTGGTTGATACTATTACAGGACCATAATACTCCTCATCCACGTTGTTCCATTCATCGTCCTCCTCTTCATCATCCTCCTTTCCGTCATCCTTACACTTCTCGTCCTTGCTATCATCGGATGCATCAACACCCTTCTCATCAGTTCCCTTTTCCTCATCACTATCTGTGTCCTCGTAATCATTAGGATTTAACACCTTTGGCTCCGGAATCACACGTTCGTCATCTGAGTTATCCGCGTCAGGGATTTGGTCGGACAACTTCTTCTCGCCGTCGTCGTGATCAAGCTCGTAATCTCCTTCTTGGTGCTTGCTACTACCTTTCTTGCGTGGATGGGCATTTAATTTTCCATTTTTACCTAATTTCCCATTAAAAACAAATTTTACCTTCGAGTGACGCAACGCATCTAGCCATCTCAACCTGGTAGTAACCGGGATATTGACACCTGCAACGTGTTCCTCGTCTCTATGCTCCAGAAACCACGGATGATATGAGAATAGAAGTATGTGTGTGGAGCAAAGCTTTGCTTGCTCTATCTCCTCTTCAAGCCAGATATCTTGGTCCATCACCGCGTTATCTAGCTCAGGGTTTCCAGTGCCTACTTGATGACACAAAAGAGTAGAATTGATCACTAAGCAACGCAACCCACCGTACCAAAAGCCGTAGTAATCATAACCATAAAGTCTTCTGTATTGCTGCAAGCTTTGCATGGTGCGACCTACATCGCAGTCTCCAGGAACAAAAAGTACGGGTATAGACTCCGACACCCTCGCCATGGTCTTGCGAAATAGTAATGCTTGCTCCTCGTACACAGCGGCGTCAGCATCATATGTACGAAGTGTAAAGTTTCCTGTAACGACTATAAATTTAGGACGCAGTCTATTCAAGGAGCTAATAACCGCCTTAAGCTTCTCCAAGTCGGCGGCAGAGTCAGTGATGACTGGGTCGGTGATATAAGCGAAGTTAAAGTTTTTGTTCCATTGCCCTTGCATAGTTCTGTTGTAACCAATATATTCCTTGTTGCACTGATCCACGCGGATGGTCCTCGCGTCCACTACTGACTTATGGAATAAGCGATAAACACCTGGATTGTGCAACTTATTCCGACGGGTTAAGTAGTGCTTCATGCGCTCTTGGTCCGCAGCACTGAGTCGCGTGATATCAAAGTCTTGCATCCACTTGACGCTGGGACGGAAGCCACCATTAAGTGCCATTTCATCAGCTAGTATCAATGCGGCGTTGCTAGCTGCACGAATACACAAGTCCGTCAGTGAAGGGACTGTATTTGCTTTATGTTCGTGAATTTTATTAAATTTTTCACGATTAGAGAAGTAGTTGGGGTCGCTAAAGTCGCTGGATACCTTGGCGCCGGTGAAGAATGCGTGATCTCGTAACGCATCGTACGAGATATCACTGCCATGCTTTGGTTTAGCGGTAGCCCCGATTGCGTTCAACAGTCTTTCGTCGCCATCTTTAGTCAGTAATAGTTTAATGAAGTCGCGAATATTGGCAGGGATATAGTCAGATAGCTTGACCAGAGATCGTTTGATACGTAAAAATGTTAAGTAAGGTGAAGCGGCAGCAAATGGTGTGTATCCAAGGAGTAGCTGGTACATAACTACACCCAAAGCCCACAAATCTACTTCCGGACCTGCTTTTTTACTCTTTAGCGTGGCTGGTGCCATATATTCTGGTGTTCCTACAAATTCGGGACCGTTTAGATCAGTCTGTACCATATCCTTAGCAGTCCCAAAATCAACAAACTTTACATGTCCATATTGATTACGAACCATATTCTCGGGCTTAATATCACGATGAACCACGCCTTTACGATGCATATATTCTAGTGCATTCACGCATTCAGCAATAACGAATCTTATAAGTGACCAATGACATCCTACTTGATTGCGAATACCGTCTGCGTCCTCTTCGAGCAACATGTGCCACACTTCTCCGCCTGTGAGGTACTCCATCTGGAAGTACAGGGTCATATCATCTTGGAATGTAGCATATAATTCCACGATATTGGGATGATTTAACTTGTTCAATACACGTTTTTCCATCATAATTTCGTTATTAATATTAGGATGACGTCGCTTCATCTTTTCAACTGTTAGCTTCTCGATGACTTTAATTGCGTACTTACGATCGACACTATTCCCTTCTTCTTTTTCATTCTTACTATTCTTCGCCTTATATTTGGCTATATAAATTTTACTAAAATTTCCATTACCTAATTCATCCAATATAGTGAAGTCCCCTGGCTTAGGTCTCAATGGAATTTTTGTGATAAGATCATACTCAGATTCTAATTGTAGAAATTCTTTATTTTTTTGTCCAAACTGGCTGAAACAATATAATAATGCTAATCTAGCATCCTTATACTGTTCTAATGCCAATAATCCTTTGATCACTCGATAATGTGCTTTCTGATAAGTATCAACTAGTTTTACTGACATTTTGGCATCATTCAAGCTATTTTGATATTGTTTTAACGCGTAAAATGCATTTGAACGATTGCAATAACAAACCTCATTTTGGGGGTCAATTTCAATAGCCTTTGTGAAATAATTGATTGCTTCTTCATAGTTCGCCTCTTGAAAGTAACGATTGCCAACATCTTTCAAAGCTTTTACTTCTTCACTTTGATTTTGGCTTACTATTTCTGCCATTTTTCTTTCTAATTTTTTTGATTTTTTTCATTTTTCGAATTCACGAGTCAATCCACACCATACCATTACCAAGTAGACCTTTTAACATAATAATGTAGCTATCTTATACAGCTAATGTAGAAATCGGTTTCGCAAATAGCAGCAATGTTTTCCTCGACATATTTAATTGTTTTGTTTATTAGTTACATATGTACAGCGACTAACATTATAAATCTCTTGGTGACCGTGTTATGTGTGTGTTTCTTCCACCAAAAAGAATGCCATCTACTACCAATCCTGCCGTTAACTTTGAAGTAAAAATTTTACCACGTAAAGTTTCTGCCGAGCGTTAGATCTAGCTTTGGATTAAAACAACTAAGAGCCGGAACTGCGGAATCCGGACCGGAATCCGGGAATGGGATTGGGGTATCGCTACAAGTTTTACTGTAAAGAAAACAGTTCACGTTTTTCGTGTATGAGAGAGTTCGTTGCTTGGTTGGTACTCGCGGTTTTCTTGTGCTGTGGCGGTGCCCCGATCCCTCTCTCTGAGTACTATACTCTCGAGTCGTTCTATTACGCAACAGGAGGAGAGTCGTGGAAGTATCACAGTACGAGTGATGTCAGATGGAATTTCACTGATTCAAATACCTCCGAACCGTGTAATTGGGATGGAATCAGTTGTATTTGCAGCAGCATGTGCAATGTAAATAAAATCAATTTGAATTATTTCAACTTGGAGGGGTACATTCCAGATCTACAGAACCTGACATATTTAAGTAAACTTAGTCTGAATGGCAACCATTTGTATGGACCATTAGATGGATTGAGCAAGTTACCTTTAGTTATGCTTAGCCTTCATAAAAATCATTTAGAAGGCACATTAGAACCGCTTAGAAATATAACAAGCTTGAGTTTCATAAGTTTAGCGTATAATGTGATTGAAGGCAATTTGACTGCGCTAAGTAATATGACATCGCTAGAGCAATTGTACTTGCACAGCAACCTTCTCAGCTGCACTTTGCATGGTATTGGCAGTCTACGCTCCTTAATTTATCTCACTCTTAGCGATAATATTAATATCTACGGTAATTTGACTCAACTAAAAAATTTAACAAATTTGGAAACCTTGGAATTATCGCATACTTTTATCGGTGGGGATTTATCGCCTATCAGTGAACTACATAGTCTAAAAGAAATCGAGATATCTGGCAATAATCTGTCAGGCTCCATCGAGTATATCGCGAACCTAACGAACTTGCTTGTGGTTGATCTCGGTGGAAATTTCCTGAGTGGCTCCTTGGTATACCTCAGCGACTTAATTTATGTTAAAGCATTGTTATTGAGTAACAATTATGATATATATGGGTCACTAGCACAGCTAAGTAACTTGTCTAAACTTCAGGTCCTAATATTATATAACACGTACATTGATGGACTAATGAATGATCTAACGATGTTCCCTTTGCTTAAGTTTACCGACTTGTATGGCGTTATGCTTTTTGGCAGTCTTTATGATATCCGCAATATGACTTCGCTGGAGTATTGTGATCTTTCCGACACCCACATCACCGGTAACTTGACGGATATCAGCGGTCTAAAGAATATGAAATTGTTGTTCTTATATGGAACCTTAATTGAAGGCAACATCGATGCAGTTAATGGATGGCGGTACTTGATGGATCTGGATTTGAGCTACACACTTATTACTGGATCCTTCGACAATTATTTACCCTCGCCTACTATGGAAACCTTGGTACTTCAAGATAATCTATTAACCGGCCAAGTTCCCGCAAGTATCTTTGATTTATCGCAGCTTCAGGTGCTCAATCTAGCCCAAAATTGTTTGTTTGCTTCGTTGAGTGGCATTTGCAATGCAATATCGCTCACAGATCTCATCATGGATGGACTACACTCACAATCTACCTGTAGAAAAGCGTTACCGTTTAAACTTGTTGATACGATTTATGACGCTGAAACGGTGGTATCCGATGTACCAGGATGCATGTACAGTTTGCCTCATCTCATATCCGTGCATCTGGGTGATAACGGTATTATTGGGTCACTTCCTGCTGACGCAATACTAGGCGAGAATTTCACTGAGTTGATCCTTACTAACAACTTCATGCACTCTACAATACCGCATGTATTTCAAAACCACACATGGACCACGTTGGATTTGAGCTATAACCGCTTCACTGGCACTTTACTGGACTCGTTGGATGTCAGCGATGATGTGATTTTGCGTGTTAATCGATTGAGCGGGAAAATACCTCCATCGCTGTACAATTCTAGTCATGTTAATGTGCTAAAAAACAATTTATTTGCTTGCACACCTGGCGAACTAGCAAATCTAAATGACAAAATAGGGAATGCATATATGTGCGGAAGTAACTCGTTTAATTACATAAGCTACATTTGGATAGTGGTAATAGGGACGTTAGCGATACTTTTCCTGCTCTCAACACGCAACGTAGTTGATGGAAAAGATTGCTGGATCGGAAAATGCTACAATACAATTATCAAATTCCTCAAGCGCAAAGTATCACACATGAAGAGGATGATGAATATTCGAGAAGTATTATTATCCTCGAAGACAACGGTATCCACGGAAAATATAAACAAGTTCATCTTGCTGGTGCGGAATATCAGGTGGCTATGCGGCATCACAACAGGAGGTTACATCTGCGTTTTTATGCCTCTTTATTCTTTCTCTTCTCTTTATTTTGGCTCGTACTATTACCAGTATGCATGGACAGTAAGTGCAGCATTCATATCTAGCAAGGATGTAGGAATTGCACTGTTTGTTATATATGTGCTAGCGCTGTTTGTCCTATTTTACTACATCAGACACACAGCCGCCGATGCGCTGGTCAACAGTCCCAAGTTGCCTTCGTCCCCAAAGTACTATGCGGTGTTTGGGTTTATATTCGCTATTAATTTGGTGTTTGTAGTGACTCTAAGTGGATGCTACGTGTACATACATACTCACTACGACGAGACGATCATATATATCGTTGAAGTGTGCACAAGCTTCATTAAAGTGGTGTGGAATAACTACATCCTGGTATCAATAGTAAGGTATGCGGAAAAACATATATTGAAATCAAAATCACACGATTATAAAGAGTTGGCAATTATGTTCATCGTTAATAACATCTTCGTGCCTTGTCTAGCTACATCGTTGGTGGAGCCCAATTGTTTCTACAATATGATTGATGCGCCATATATCACTATCCCTACCTTTAACTATATCATTGAAGTGTTTTTCAAAAGCTCTACGGCCAAATTCATGTACTACATGAATATTTATAACTATGTGCGTTTACCTTTGTCCTACTCCTACTCCTACCAGTGCACCTCCATTATCCTAACATCGTTTGCGACGATATTTATGTACTCGTGTTTATTCTGCACCATCCTGCCTCCTATACTTCATTATACCAAGAACAAAACCATCAAGTACGTGCGATTGTACCCGGATAGCTACATGAGTAAAGTGCTGAATATGTTCACAACATTGGTGGCCAGTTATACTGGACACGAATTCAATGTCACGCGCATCAACGAAGCGCTTGTTCAGAGATTTGTCTTGCAGTTAGTCGGCAGTTTTACCATTTTATTTTCGTTTGGAGTCATGATACCGTTGGTTGGACTGGTTGTGTTCATATCCATTGTAGGGCAGACCATGTACACCGAGTATTGCATTGGACGGTACATCAATGTGATAACAAAGTCCAATAATCTGAACCAACAAGAAAAGGAAGTATTGATCACGCAAGTAGATAGCGAGTTTAGGGATTTAGACCTGATACTTTTGAGATCCTCGTGGCAAATACTACTGTTTGTGGGGATATTTTATGGTAGTTTCGTGTTTGATATGGTGGGTTCCCAGGTTGGATATAGCAATGCTCTATGGGCGCCCGTATCATTACTTGTCATCTCAATATTCCTCTATGCGAGTCCGATGTATTTTAAATCGTACATATTTATCACAAAGCAGGTGGCTCGAGGAAAAGGCAGTTCACGTAGTCTGTTTGAAAGAAGTGAATCTGCCAAGTTTGAGCTAACGGATTGTAATATATACAAATTCTCTACAGGAGACTCTAGTGGTAGTAATGATGACAATAAGTTAGTTAGAATTTCTGAATCAAATAAATTCAGTAGGATAATCACCATCGTCAATCCTATGAATTCCAGTTTCAGTGAATCGAGAGATTCCAATAATAAGTCTACTGCGTTACCCACTCATCCCAGCAGCGACGACACTAATCGCGAATCGGTCGATCCCGCAATCATCCCTTAAATGACACACATAGTGGCTCATTGCAGTCCGCAGTCAAGTTGGCTCTTATATTGCCCATTCCTTTTCTTGATTTACATTTTTCTTTTATATATATTTGTGTCGAATAAGTTATATGTTTGTGTATCACACATTTTTTTCTCATATTTTCTTCACTGGTAATAGGTAAAGCATTAAACAGTCTAAGCTGTACTCTGCCTCATCTTTTTTGCTCATATTTTTTAAAATTATTAGTTAATTTTTACTTTTGGCCAGGCAGAATCTGGCAGATGGTCCCACCGGTACGAAGAGGTGTGGAAATTTAGGAAGAAAGACTCCGATCAACAGTAAAGAGTGTTGTTAATTTGACTAGTATTTAAGTTCAAACTACACCGTATTCAAGATCTTATCAATTAGTTTTTAGGACCGTTTTTGTTTTTGTAATTTTATAGTGTAGTAAAGATTTTTAATAAACAGGGTCCCTGCAGTGGTATATACACTCTCTCCGTGTCACGATGTTGTGTGTGGTTCTTCTATCCAAAAAAAAGGGCCTCGGGTGGCCTTCTCAGATCTGACAAAAATAACCTATTGGTAGAAAAAGGATATGGAGTCATTCCTGTTCAAGACGCTGACCAAGGTCAAGAAGGAAGCCCCGCGCAGATGCAAGGAGCTGCGGGACTACTGCGATGAGACCCTACCACAGCTAGGAGATCGTGATAATAAGGATGATGAGGAGGAAGATGCTGATAAATATTTTTTTCCATTTAAATTGTGTTGTGATTCACAATATCCTCGTCTTATGGAAATAGGACTGGATGCCATTCATTGTTTAATTGAGTATGGTTACTTAAAAGGTAATACAGTCATCGAAGCTGCAAGTGAAAATAATAATGAAAATAGTAAAAGAACTATGATGGATTTAATTATTGAAACAGTGAGTAAATGTTCTGATATCACCGATGACGGCGTTCAGTTACAAGTAATCAAGGCATTATTAATAGCAGTTACCTCAGTGTATTGTGAAGTTCACGAAAGTAGTCTATTATTAGCTGTTCGTGCTTGTTTTCATATCCATCTAGTAACAAAAAACCAAGTAAATAAAACTACCGCGAGAGCTGCATTAACACAGATGCTAAGTGTTGTGCAACAACGTATGGAGAATTATGAAATTAAAATGAGTTCTAAAGACGAAAATGTGGTAGAAGTTAGCACTATTATTCCGGAAAACGTTGCTGAGAGTGATATACTTGTGGAAGGTGAAGGTGGTGATGGTAACGATAAGACTAGCGACAAGGATATGACATTCGTGTCAATCTACCACAAAGATACTTTCCTCTTGTTCCGTGCATTGTGCAAATTATCCATGAAAGGATTACATGATGACTCTGGTTCACAGTCTGACCCAATCGCTTTACAAAATAAATTGTTATCGTTAGAATTGATCCTCCACATGCTTAACCATAGTGGTCCAGCATTTCGTTCTGGTGACAGATTTGTTCACGCCATTCGTAACTATTTATGTGTGTCACTGTTAGGCAATTGCACGTCCCAAGTAACACAGATAACAACCTTGTCATTACAAATCTTCGTTGCTCTTATGGATGGTTTTAAGAAACATCTAAAAAATGAGCTGGAAGTCTTCGTTACCAACATCTTCTTGCGCATTTTAGAGAGTGAAAATAGTACATTTGACCATAAATTGCGTGTGTTGGAGGTATTCTACAATATATGTAACGAGCCAAGTTCACTCATTGAGATATTCATTAATTATGACTGTGACTTTGAATCAATTGATCTTTTCCGCCGCATCGTTGATGGCTTTAGCAAGATTGCTAAGAATCCCTCGCTAGCTGCGAGTAAGAGTCAGTTAGACTTCATGACTTCCAATGGTAAGAGAACGTTACTGGAAGAGCAAACTATCCGTATGAAAGGCTTAGAGGGTCTTGTCACCATATTAAAATCCTTGATCAAAGCGGGGTCATTCCAACAAGCAAGTGACGACGCTACTGTGAACGCTACTGTGACTAGAGGTCATCGCAGTTGTACGAACACACTTGTATCACCATTGAAGAATTCTATCAATGACGATGATGGTAATGAGCTAGACAACATAGCTATCGATCCAGTAGCTTCTACTGCAGCAAATGACGATGATGAGAACAAAGTCACCAAAATAGTGGAGGTATTTGACCGCAAACAGAAAATTCAAGAAGAAATTGAGAATGGAATATTGAAATTTAATATTAATTCCAAGAAAGGTCTGGCCTATCTCTCCTCGTTAGGGCACGTAGAAATGACTCCTAAAAGTGTTGCAAATTTCTTACATCAGTATCAAGAGCGCTTAGACAAGACAGCAGTAGGTGAATACTTAGGACGAGAGCGTGAGTACGAAAATGGATTTTGCTTGAAAGTTTTGTATGAATACGTGGATAGTATGGACTTCAGTGGAATGTTGTTTGACTTGGCGATCCGCCACTTCTTGTCTGGCTTCAGATTACCAGGTGAAAGTCAAAAAATTGATCGTTTAATGGAAAAGTTTGCGGAAAGATACTACTTACAGAATCGTGACACCTTTGCGAGTGCTGACATGGCTTTTATCCTTGCTTTCTCAACTATAATGCTTCAGACAAACCTGCATAATCCCGCGATCCGCGAGGACAAACGCATGACCAAAGAGCAGTTTATCAAGCAGAATAAGGGAATATCTAGTGATGGAGAACTCAGTGATGAGCTTTTGAGTGATATTTATGACCGTATCGCGGCTGAACCTATTTCCATTACACAAGACGATAAATTGTTGAGAAAATTGAAGAAAGATGAGCAACAAGCATTCCTTGTCTTCCAAACGAGCACGGACAAGAAGCGTAAGGATGCGTTCAATAATGAAAGGAAAGAGATGGTAAAAGCATCTGAAGCTATGTTCAAATTGAAGCAACGTCGTGACAGCAGCATGCGCACGTCAGCGCCGGGCTCACACGAGGCTTACATCCGACCTATGTTCGACATTGTATGGGCGCCTATTACTGGTGTGTTTAGTCAGATCTTTGAAACTTATGACGACGTTGAGATGATTTCATTAGCTCTTGAAGGTTTCCAAGCTGCGGTACAACTTGCTTGTCGTCTTGATTTCCCAACTGCTAGACACACGTATATCAATGCCCTAACTAAGTTTACCACGTTAGATACCATCAAGGAAATGCAGCCCAAAAATGTTGAATGCATCAAGATAATCTTGGATATCGCGCTGTCGGATGGTGAGTACCTTGATGAAAGCTGGAGTCAAGTTTTGCATTGTATCAGTCAGGTTAGCCGTTTACAACTATTCGCCAGTGGCTTCCACACCGATGACTTGTTCTTCAGTAATGAATCAAATCGTAACAATTCCAACTCCAATGAAGGTTCTTCGTCGATGAAGCGCAGGAGTTCGGTGAATACCTTAAAAAAGGACAACAATGTGCTAGATCCCTTCACAAAATTGTTCTCTGGACCTTCAAAAGCGGAGACATTTCGCCTTATTGAAGAGGCAAATGCAGAGTTGCTCTCCAAGAATATCAACGGATCTCTCATCGACAGAGTATTCGTTAATTCCGAGAACCTTTCCCCTGAGTCTGTCTGTCATTTTGTGAAATGTTTGTGCGAAGTTTCAATGGTAGAGATCACAGGTGTTGGGAGGGAAACCCTCAATAAAGGAGATGATAGCTTGAATAGTCGACCGTTCACACCGCGCATCTTCAGTCTTCAAAAGCTAGTTGAAGTTGCAGATTTCAACATGTATTCTCGTTCTCGCATTGCCTGGAACCATATTTGGGGATTGTTGAACTTCCACTTCACAGCAGTCGGCGTCAATGACAACCACGCACTCGCTATGTACGCAATCGACTCGCTCAAGCAGCTGTCTATCAAGTTCTTGCAGAAAGACGAGCTATCAAATTTCAATTTCCAAAGAGTTTTCTTGAAACCGTTTGAAATTATTATAAGTAAGTCAAAATCCCCACAAATTCGAGATTTAGTGCTTCGTTGCATCGATATAATGATTAAAGCGTGTGCCAGCAACATAAGGTCTGGTTGGAGAAGCATCTTCTCTATATTCGAGGTCGCGGCGACGCAGGAAGTGCAAGAAATCGCTTCAATTGCATTTGAGATCATCGAAAGACTCCTTGAAACACAGTTTGACCTGCTTATTTACGACTTTGTTGAGCTTATGAACTGTCTTGTTGCGTTTTCAGCTGGTGGCCATTCTGCGCTTTCTTTGAAAGCACTCGATCACCTTGCAACATGTGCGGATAAGCTGGCTAGTGGTGCGGTGAATAGTGCCCTTCCTGTTGTAGCAGGAGTTCCATCGTCGCCGTTATCGGCAAAGCATATAGAGGCAGGTAATGTGCAGTCATCTAATGGAGCTGCTACAGAAACTAGTATTGAAATAAGCCAAGATGCCTCAGTATTCAGGATCTGGTGGCCATTGTTGCTAGGGCTTTCGACTAGAGTTGGCGATTCCAGACTACAGGTTAGGTTCAAAGCGTTGGAAACACTTACATTCGTCCTCCGCAAATATGGCAATTTGTTCTCTCCGCAGACGTGGGCTATGATCTTCAAAGGCGTGCTATTCCCTATTATTGATAGCGCTAAAACTGATTTTACGCAGCAACCAGAGTCAAGTTTCCCCACCGAAAATCCCACTGCATCGACAAATAAACAGTCGTGGATCGGCACCATGGGTCAGCCAGTCCTGACTGCTTGTATTGATTTATACCAGTTGTATAAAGAGAAAAGTGAAGCCGTCAATTTGCTACCAGACATGTTCACTATGTTGGGCGGTTGCATATGCCAGGACACAGAGTCATTAGCACGCATGGGATTGTCGTCTTTAAGTAGATTGATTTTATCCTTTAAAGAAGGCAACAATGAGAACTGCAAGGCACTTGTGTTGCCAGTAGCAACGAGTGAGCTAGTTTGCACACGATTAGCCTCATTCTTACTGCAGAATATATGCATGGACTTTGAGGATGTGGGACAGATTGATCTAGTCGAGGGAACCCCTGCAAATATCAAGGCATTATTAGCGGACTGTCCTTTGAATAGAAGGCGCAAGAATAAATTAGAGGACGGAGATAGTACTCGGGATAGTGTTTCATCAACGAAGACTAATACAAGAGCGAGTGTTAGTGCTATAAATGTTGGTGCAGTTGTCAAGACAATGTATGGCGAAGGGAAGCTGGTAGCAGTAACTGGTGGTAAGCGTACTATCCAGCTGCCTTGGGGCTTATTGTATTCATTCGATAATACAGTTAGTGTCGTCACTAACGCAGCGTCTTCCCCCACAAGATCTGATTCACTAGGTGGCCTGTCTATGACCCCAAGATTGACGAGTGAGCAAGCGTGGCGACAGTTTACGAAGTCTGCGATGACCTCGATGGTAATTTCCCTGGACTTCATTGAAGTTTTATCCAACATACTTTCGTTTCACTGTGTTTCATTCTCAAGTAAACACGTGACTACGTTACTAGACTCATTAGAGGCGTTTTATTGGCATGCAAGAAGCTTTAATGATAACTACCGCTTGAGGTACAAGTTGCGACAGAAGGGATTCATGATCTTCCTCGGCAACAACAACATGTTGCCGCACCTTATAGAGCAGGAAGTTAATAGTATTTCTCGTATTATAGACATTTTACTCAAGATTTATTTGCGGAATAACGGCAATGAATATAACGACTCTATGCTGGTGGTCACTGCCAATAGACTAGAGAAACCACTAGCAGAATTCGATGGATACATTGAGGAGAGCATGCGCCGACTGTCGATGGTTGTGTTGAATCGGTACATAGACTTGGACAAGATCTCGCCATCGTCTATGAGCGACAGATTTTTCATCGACCAGTTAGAGGCTTATGTTCCCGCTGTGAATATTGTATTGCATGGTATTTTTTGCTTTAGTCCAGCTCAATTTCAACGGAACTGCACGGCGATATTACCGTTACTATCCAAGTTGATAGTCTGTTCAGATCGTAATATTCGATTATTTATCAAAAATATCTTTGAGAAGCAGATTCACCCTGTCGTATTCAGCGCAGGGAGCACTAAGTAGACAACCGGTGGATGGAAGGAGACATCGAGAATAGCTTATAGAAGTAACAATGAGTAAACCTATGTAAATATTATTGATTTTTCTTTTTATTTTTTACATTATTACATACATGCAGACTACAGTAGTGTGCGTATGGGACCAGAATCACCCACGATTTTCATCGCGAATTGGATATTGCATCAACATCTGCAATCCGTACTTGGGTGTAATACTTCCCTTTAGTATTGCGGCGACTCCGGATATAATAGGAAATTTGAACTGAAAAATGGACGGTTTGACTTTTGTTTTAATTAATTGCTCCAACGCCAGGGCAGTGAAAACGCCTTCCGCCACGCCATCCGACGAGTTCAATATATCTTCCAATTTTTCACCTTTGGCTAATCGAATACCCACATTACGATTTCGAGATAGCGGTCCTAAACAAGTACCAAATGTGTCGCCAACACCAGCTAAACCAAAAAATGTCTCTGGTTCAGCACCAAATAATTTACCCATCCTTCCCATTTCAGTGCAGCCACGTGTAACCAACGACGACATGGCATTCATACCAAGCCCTAATCCTTCACACATTCCAGCAGATAATGCAATCACATTTTTAATCGCCCCACCTAGCTCGACGCCTTTAACATCACGACTTGTATGACATCTAAACTCTATCGATGAGAGTATTTCTGCCAATTCTGTAGCAAGAACATCATCACTGCTAGCAACAACCACAGCTGTAGCCTCACCATTCATAATTTCCTTAGCAAAGGATGGCCCACTTAAAAATGCCGCCCGTTTGGTTTCGCCCAAAGTCTCACTGATAATGTCATTCATCAAACTGAATGTACCTTGTTCGACACCTTTGGTTACTGACAATATAGGAATTTCATGTTTAATATGATGCTTTATACCTTCTAAAAATTTTCGCGACTGTTGCATTGGTACGGCATGAATAATGTAATCAGCATCTGATAATGCTTCCACAGGATCAACGGTAGCATATAACTGTGTTGGTAACAGCGAATCTGTAAGGTATTTAGGATGATAATGCTTACTATTAATATATTCAGCTACATCATCACCACGCACAAGCATCTTTGTTTGTATATTTTTATACGACAATACTTTTGCAAGTGCCAGTGAGAATGCACCACCACCAAATATAGCGAACTTAAGTTGACTATAATCTTTGTCAGAGTCTAAATTCGCCCCAACCCAACTGTACCCAGAAGTTGGTGAAGTCCACATATCCAGCGAGCTCTCTACTCTAGACATGGGACCCAAGCGGTAGGAGTAGGTTATAACCAAGATGGCAATCAGCAAGACCTGCTGTAGCATAAGAGCCTTCATCTTAACTTTCGGTCGTCAGCACGTTTACTTTTTGATTTCTTCCGACACAGCAGCAAAAAGCCGGTTCCATGCCCGGAAAATGTTAAAGGGTGGAAGTTAACGCCCGATTTACTTTGTTAAGTGCGTTTTCTATAGTAATTTACAATCAAAAATCTTAAAATTTATTAGTAATAATATATTTGTCTTTTAGTTCAATATTTGAAGACGCCTTAGATAACCCAACAAATCACTTATTCTATGTAAGGATATTAGATTCGTCTCAACCAAACAAACACAAATATAGATATATACACACATTTTCTCGGGTTTATTGTCACGGGGGCCGAACCGAATCCAGCAGCAGCTGGGTCTGGGAGGAAAAGGAAGAGAAAAGAGTCAAATCTGTTTTACGAATACAGATAGAACTTGTGCGATGTCTCTCCCTGGCTCGCTAGACTTCCTGGCGACCGACAACTTGTGTGGTCAAAACCTGGTTCGTATTGTTGCTCGCGGGTCGTCTATCGTTGCAGAGTTACTGCGATTATGTGGAAATATTCCCGAGGTTTTCTTCGAAGGCAACGAGAGAGGAGGGAATGCTGATAACAAGAAATATGCCGATATCATGTTTGACTTTCATTACCTACGTGATCCGGAAGAATTTGAGAAAAAAATAAATGCAAATATGGATTTATTAGATTTGGATCAAGAATTTCACGAGAATCATGACGATATTTTGAATAGATTTTACCTCTTATTTGAATCAATATGGAAGTATCAAGGTGATTTAGCAAAGTATATAGATGATGTTAATAATGGTTTCTATATTCAACACTCAATTGAACAGATATTAGAAGAGGTTGATGGTAGACAATTACTATCTGAAGCATTATACTTGTACGGTGTCATGTTGCTTATTATGGAAGATAGAGTGCCTGGTTATGTGCGCGAACGAATGCTTGTTGCAATTTACAGATTTAGTAATGATGGAACTTTAGTAAATATCGATGATGTGTGCAAGTTGTGCCGAAGTACTGGTTATTTACCAGGTGTAAAAAAACCAAAGAATCATCCTGAGGCATTATTCGCCAGATTTGCTCCAAATCCTGAAGTTGTACGACTTGTGATCGGCAGATTACAAAACGAAGATATTTATCTTATGCAACCATCATTTCCTAATCCTGATCATCGTTCGACAAGAATCTCAACTCAGGCTGCTATGTTATATGTTATACTCTACTTCTCCCCTGATATTCTGCATAAACAAAAGTCCACAATGCGTGAGATTGTAGATAAACATTTCAATGATAACTGGGTTATCAGTGTATACATGGGCCAACTCATAGACTTAACGGTTGAATGGTCCGTGTATTCTGCTGCTCAAAGTGCGTTGGACAATGTCATTACAACAGCAAATGTGAAAAATTTTACAGAGAAAAATACGAATTTGATTAATTCTTCATTGGAAGAACTTAAGGGATTTCTGACGGAGGGTGTGCTCCAGCAAGATTATTTACTGGACCACACCACAGCCTTGCTCAATTGCATGAGGTCCTGTAATGTAGCATTGAGATGGAGATTTTTACATCGTCGATGCCAAAATGAAGCCTTTTTAAAGATAATTAGGGATTCGATGGCCCCTCAAATATTAATCACTCTGTTACTGAATACATCGCAGCTGGAGTACACATTGAAAGGTATGTTTCAGGTGCTTTTGGACGAGAAAGACCGTGCGTGGACAGAGGGCAAAGATGCTGCAGCTGACCGCATGATCCAACTGAGTGAATATTTTACAGGCGAGAAAGCCTTAACAAGGGTAAAGAGAGATGAAAACATGATGAAGTGGTTCTCAGGACTTGCGGAACAAGTCAAAGGTCTCAATTTAGGATCTGATCATTCGACTTCAATCGGTCGCAAAATACAAGGATTGATCGCTGCATTAGAGGACGTGGAGCAGTTCGAAGCGATCGATACAAATCTCCAAATCAAGTCTTTCCTTGACGAGGCTCGCAATATATTCAGACAAATGATCCGCACGGTGAACATCAAGCATGAGGTTATGCACATCATTGAGAATGTCAGCGACATATCATATGCGTGGGAGACATTGAACGACTACCTTGACATATTCCACGACCGCATCAGGAAGGATCCGTCATCTGTTGTCTTCTTACGAGCTACGTTTTTAAAAACTGCATCAATTTTGGATATTCCATTAGTGCGTATTAGTTACATCAACAGTCCTGATGCCATATCCGTAGCAGAGTATTATTCTTCTGAGTTAGTTGAGTTTGTGCGAAAGGTGTTGGAAGTAATCCCTCAATCAGTATTTCGTGTCTTATCTGAAATAGAACAAATACAAACGAATAAGTTGAGACCTATCCCTCTTCGTTTGGAAGCCAAGGACTTGAAGGAGTATGCGCAGCTAGACTTGCGTCTGGAACTGGCAAAGCTAACTCATCAGGTTTCAATATTCACTGAAGGTGTACTATTGATGGAGAAGACACTTCTTGGTGTTATTCAAATCGAACCAAGACAGATATTACAAGAAGGTTTACGACGTGAGTTAGTGCGCCAAATTGCGTTTGCTATGGACAAAGACTTGTCGTTCAAGGAGCTATCGCGAGTAGAAATAAATAATAATATGTCGAAGTTAGCTGCCACATTAGATGGATTGAAACGTTCTATTGAGTACTTGCAGGACTACATCGGTATCGCGGGTTTGAAGATGTATCAGCAAGAGCTATCGCGGGTTGTCAATTACAACACCGAACAAGAAGCAAATCGTTATTTAAAGAAGAAAATATTTGATTCAAACTCACGTTACCAGAGTAAAGCCATCCCAATTCCACGGTTATTGTCAGCATCAGCTGCGAATAGTGATGGCGCCATCAACTGCATGGGTAGAGTCATGAATGCGATCTTAATCTTGACAGATTCGACTAGTACTGTGTATGCACCAGAGTGTTCTGCATGGTTCAATCACCCAGCCCCAGACCAAGTCAAAGAGATGAATACCGCGTGGTTCACTAGTGGTCAACAGGACGCTAGTAAGAATCAAACGGTTGAAGTATGTGGTGTTCGTACTTTTGCATTGCTAGAGCGAACTCTTGGACCTATTGGCTTGCGTGGATTAGATCGATTATTTGGATTTAGGGCGGTGTTTGAGTTCAATACTTTTTTAAAATTTTATCAGAACGAGGTGCATCCATTCCGCACTCTCCTCGATCAGGTGCGCGAAGGCTTGTTTCCTGAGCATAAAATACCTCCAAATGCATCCAAATTATATCAAACCGCAAAAGCAAAAGTTGAGAAATTAATGTTACCGTTATTAAAAATTATTCGCCGCATTGGACAAGGTCAACTCATCCGTCGGCAGATAGCAAACGTACTTAAATTTGGTTGTCAGTTAGATGCACATTTGTTGTATCAGTCATTAGATACCTTCAATCGTGGGGTTGTTACTGATGTTTATCGCCATTATAAAAATCCGGACAAGTTTCCTTATCCCGATGCAGACAACCCGTTGCTGTTTGAAACTACCCAATTATTGGAGGCTTGTGGTATGGATGATCCAAATCATAAGATTTACATCACGTCTACACCCTTGGAGGGCCTTCCAGTCTTACTCTTTTTATTCTTATTGAATTACCTTCCAAAGTTGGATTATGATAAGAATTTTGGTGCTTTAGTTCGAAGAAAAGCGGGATTTCCGTTGGATGGTGTGCCATTGACTGTCGGTATTAGCTCCCTATTGAAGCAATTTCATCCCGTAGTTACCAAGAAGCTCATATCATACCTAGGACAATACATCAAGGTGTCAATCCACGCAGTGTTGCATAGCGACGTGGAGTCCAAAGGGGTAGAGATTCCTAGCGAAGTGCAGAACACGCTTATCTTTATGAACCAATTGTGCCACTATTCCTCGATTCCAACTACCGTCATCCATACTTATGTCCCACCGTACCTATTTGACGCCATTAGATTAGCCAATAATAAAGTATAGATGCGCATTCTCTCGCTTGACCATGTAATTAAGCAAATAAAGGCGCACTTTTTCTAGTTCTTCCACCTCTTACGCCCACTGCTACTAGCAGCTACAGTTTTGGTCTTTAATCCACAGCAGGGCCGCTTATGCTTGAACATTCCTGAGGTGATGATGAGAGCAAGCATCCCATCACCCGACCGATTCTGAAGATGAAATTAATATTAGTGATTCTATGCGTGATATTTGTATCAACAATCGCTAATCAGGGACGTTTAGAGCGCAAAAGTTTAAGCGATATTGTGGCGGCAAGTACAGCAGTGAAATCAGGCAAAGTACAAATATCACCAAAACCTGTTACGAATAATGGTAAAGCTGCTCTTAAATCAACACCTGCGTTGAGTGACAATGATTTAAAAGGATATATGTGCATTTTGGGTGGTTTTTTGACTCATTTAACTTTAGGAACACTCTATTGCTGGGGTAACCTTGGATCGTATGCACCACATTCATTAAAATTTTTTGATGGTAAAGAACATATTGGAAAGACACCTGATTCTTTATTGGTTTTACCGTTAACCTTAGTCGCACAGTGTATATCATTACCATTTGGTTCTATTATCACGGGAAAAATTGGTTCTCAAAAGACAATGATATTAGGATCATCAATATTAGCACTTGGAGTTTATTTGTCGTCTTATGCTAAGACATTATTACAATTCATATCATTCTACTCAATTATGGTTGGCGCAGGTATTGGCATGGCTTATACTGCACCTATGATTGCAGGATGGAAATACTTACCTAATTCAAAAGGATTTGTATCAGGTGCAATTCTCACTGGATTTGGTGCTGGTGGATTTTTATACAACTTCTTAGGAACAAGTTTAGCAAATCCAGATGGGTTAAATCCAATTAAAGGAAAGTTTCCAAGTATCGTCTACGATCGATTCCCTTCAGTATTGCGTAAGTTAGCTGTTATATATTTCCTTGTTGCATTAGCTGGTGCTTCCCTAGTTAAAGAACCACCAAAGATTGATACTACTAAATCAACCAAAACACCTGCTGCAGTAGTCAGTGGAGTTTCAGTTAATGAAGCGTTACATACCGTACAATTTTGGCAGATTTGGATCATGATTATCGGTGCAGCTAGTGCTGGATTAAACGTTGCCTCAGTATATAAACAATTTGCATCAAACGCTCCAGCATTAGCTGGTGATGGTTTCCAGTCACTAGTTGGTGGCATGGGAGCACTATTTAATGGCGTTGGACGCATATTCTGGGGTTCTTTATCCGACAAAATTGGGTTCAAAAAGAGCTACATTGTGCTCACTAGTGCACAGGTCGTATTACATTCATTGTACTCATACTCTGCAGTTAACAAGAATCTATTCTTGCTTGCTACATGCTTGAGTTTCTTTTTATTAGCAGGAAATTTTGCATTAATCCCACCAGCAACACAGCGCTTATTCGGTGCTAAGAATGGACCATTAATATACGGATTGGTATATTCTGCATTTGGTGTAGCATCAGTTGGTGGTACTTATTTATCAAAATTTTTAAATGCTAAATATGGTAGCGACAAAGTATTCATGATAATGGGTTTAATGAGTATGGTCTCAACTATACTGACAATAGTATTGAAACCATTGAAATCATTAGCATCTAGTCAACTATAAAGGAATGAATACTTCAGTTGAAAAATTTTGTTATTTTTACAAATAATAAAGCAAAATTATAATTCCTATTTCTTTTTACCAGCTTTTGCTACACCTTCTTTACCAGAGCTCAATTTCTTATCAACTGGGCGTAAATTGTCGTCTAATTCAATTTGCTTCACTGTTCTTGGTTTGGGTTTCAATGCATTTTGATAGATGAGGAATGGAATTAATGTTAAAAATGAGATCACTAGTGGCGTGGCAAATGCAGATGTGTCAGCAGATAGAAGCATGGAAGATGTTTCACTCAGTATATCAGTCTCTGTAGTCATCGCCAATGTCTTTGGTACTACTCTTCCTGTACGAACAGGTTTATTCAAAAAACCAAAACTGATGGAACACACCACCAGTAGCAACATCAGGAGGAGGATGGTGGACACCATAGTATATCTAATCTGTCTTTTTACTCACTTAATGTGCACCCTGAGCTTGGTTTAGGCCAGCGCAGAACTTTCGATGCATAAAAATGTCGACGCTCGACAAGGCCGCCGGTACCACAGAGAAACAAAGGTAATAAGTATATGGAACTTATGATTTTTAGTCATTCGACCGATTTCCGCATCACCAGCTCGTCAATTGCATCATTTACAACCATTGTTTTCTCGTAACTTCTTTACTTTTATGTTGCGGTCCTTCGGTCCTAGAGCGTTGACAATTTTTCAACTTAGGAAGAAAAGAATTTTCACTGATGAACCACACAAATAATTCGCGCCTTCATGGTGATTCAAAGTACAAGTTTTAACGACGATTTGTGTATACTTCGCATTTAGAGGACGTAATAATGATACCTTGGAAATTCATAGCGATTTACTTCATTATTTTGGTGCTTCGTCAAGTCACGAGTAACAAGGTAGGTCCGCGAGTAGTAACTCGTCCTCCGACATCTCGTCCTCCGACAAGACAGCCCGTATCAACGCCAACTTATCAAGCGACACGGATGCCAACTACCCCAACAAACCAACCAACAATAAGACCTACAGCCATTCCGACATCTCCCACAGTTGAACCAACTGTAGTACCAAGGTAATATTATTTATTAAATCATCTTTTTTCTCAATAGCTTACAATTAACTATGTAGTGAAATACCGACAGCGTTGCCAACTATAACACCATCAGATAAACCAACAGAAGTACCAACTAATATCCCTACAATAATTCCCACTGAAATACCAACTGCTTTGCCTAGTTTGAACCCAACTCTCGTACCTACAATACAGCCGACTAATATCCCAATCCAAGATCCTACGATCACTCCTACAAAATTACCTTCAAGAAATCCATCTGTGGAACCAACGGAAGCTCCATCAAGAGACCCAACAATTGAACCAACAAGTACCGCACCTACACATACGCCAACTAAAGATCCGACTATTAAACCGACTTCAGAATCGACACAAACACCAAGTAGTATTCCTACTGCATCACCCACCGAAATACCCACCATGATCCCAACAAATAACCCCACTCTAAGCCCATTCACTCGAACTCCAACATCAAGTCCAACTAACAGTATATCTATCGCCACTATAGGTGGCAGTGGAATCCCTGGATATAGTGGTGATGATGGTGATGCGCTATCTGCAAGGTTTAATGTCAGTTATGATATTGTAGTAGACAGTACAAATAGAAAATATTTCACGGATACCTTGAACAATTGTGTTCGTATGATAGATGCAGACAATACAATAACCACAATCATAGGTACAGGTGTTGCTAGTTACAGCGGCGATTCTGGCACAGCTGCATCAGCAACACTCAACAATCCTTATGGTCTTTGTATCGATTCTGGTGTAAATATTTATATTGCCGATACATATAATCAAAGAGTTAGACTAGTAACGACATCCAAACTTATATCCACAGTTATTGGAACTGGTGAAGCTTCCTTCTGTGGCGACTTTAGTGACTCTTTGAGTGCCTGTTTAAATTATCCAATGGGTGTCGCTGTGGATACAAGTGGTAATATTTATGTTGCAGACACATTCAACCATCGCATAAGAAGGAGGAATACCGACGGTTATTTTTACACTGTTGCTGGATCATCAAGTGTTGGTGGCTTTAGTGATAATCGTGCTGCTACATCCGCAAAGTTGAACTATCCCACACATATAGCGATTGATTCTAGTGGAAACATCTTCATTGCTGATAGCAATAATCACAGAATCCGCAAGGTAACCAGTAGCACAGGTATGATAAGTACTATTGCGGGTACGGGAGATGATGGATTCAGTGGTGACGGCTTTGCTACAACCACTACTTTGAATTATCCATATTCTTGTGTTGTGGATGCCACTGGAACCGTGTATATAGCAGACTCCATGAATCATCGTGTGCGTATTATACGCAATTCATATGTAATAACAATAGCTGGTGACGGTAGTACTGCGTATAACGGAGACCAGGCGCTGGCTACCAATGCTAGTATCAATAATCCCACCGGACTTTATATTAAAGATAGTAATTTATATTTTTTGGATGCAAAAAATTACTATATTCGACAACTAGCGATGGTGTATTCGCCTAGCCCCCAACCTACATTGCTGCCAACTTATAGCGCTGGAATACCGACGTTTGTACCTAGTAGATCGCCATCAGCAATTCCATCTATTAAGCCATCGAGACAACCATCTACTTGGAAGCCATCAAAGACACCAACGAACAATCCTACTATTGAAGCTACATTGAATCCAAGTGTTCAACCATCATCTTATTTTCCCTCTGAAACTCCAACAACAATACCTTCAACATCTCCATCAATCCAACCAATACCAGATGTACCTACTAACTCACCTTCCTCGGCAGAGCCTACAAGTTCTGCACCTAGCACTATACCATCTAGTTTACCAACATATGATCCTTCTTATCGTCCATCAAAAGAACCGACATATGAACCAACGCATGAACCAACATATCTACCAGGTGAACCTACTCCAGAACCGTCAACTAAATCACCAACGGTTGTCCCAACATTTCAGCATGATCCAACCTCGACTCCTACTGGACATCCAACTGGAAATATTCAAGAATTATATTTTTTTAGTGTATCACAGCAATTGATTGGACTTAATGTTGAAGAATGGAGTTCTTCAACGGAATCATCAGTGGTATTCAAAGCAACCGTTGCGTCACTGATCGAGGGTTCCTATCCTTCAATGATTGAAATTGTATCTATTTTTGACAAAACGGTAGCGCAAAGTGTTCATGCTATGTGTGTTAACTACACAGTGTCGTTTTATGACACAAGCACTTATACTACTATCAAAGACGCCCTTACAACAGCAGTAAATTCAGGTGCGTTTGATACAGCATTACACACCTATGCAGTGGCTAGTGGGAGTACTGTGTTGCAATCAGTTCAATCCGCATATATTTTTGTAAGTGCTGCGTCATCTTATATACCAGGACCTACCATAAAACCAACAGTTGAACCTGCTTCGAGTGCTACATCTAATAGTGCAGCAGCTGCTGCAGCATCAACAGTTTTATTATTATGCTGTTTTGGTAGCACTGGTTATTGGTTATTTAGACGTTATAAACGCAAAAAAGCTAAAGATGAAGCTTTCCAACGATGGAATGAAACATACAAGAATTCTTCCTCAACAAAACCAGATGATCCTAGCAATACTGGTGAATGGCCTTCCTATTTAACTGGTATACCCCATAGTTTTAATAATAATAAGACTGATGGGGATAGTAAAGAAATGAATTACAATCCCATGTTAACTAATAAAAATAACGTAGTAAGTAGTAAGGAACCCGTTTTAATGATTAAGAAATTTGTAGAAATGAAAGAAAATCGCTTATCTGAAGACGACACTACTAGTGTTGCCGAATCAGTTACAACAACGTCATCTCGACGAACTAAATCAGTATTTGCTTCATTAAAAGCAAGGAATAAATTAGGTGGAAGTCCGATGAATAAAACCGTTGGAGGTGCACAATCATCGAGCGATGAAGGATCAATATCACCTTCAATAGTCACAGTATCTACTGTGCGAAATAAACAAGAAATTAAAGAAAATTCTACTTTATCACCAATTCATGCAGCCGCATTTCGACGAGCTTCAATAGATCCCAAAAGAAGAACATCAGTAATAAGTTCAGAGAAACAAAAAGAAAGTAATGCAGTAATATATTCTACTTCTCCTCCTCCAGTAACTACTATTGGTAGTAGTAGTAGTAGTAGTAATAATAATAATAATATTCCTGTTATGGAATTTGGTCTCAATACTTCACCAGAATCAATCAAGATACGTCGTAATTCTACCCGTATCACTTCACCGTCAACGAATAGTATCATACCATTGACTGTAGGATCTGAAAGAATGGACAAATGGAGAAAAGCTAAAGAGGAATTGTTTGAACGTAATTTATAAATTGTATGTAATGAGTGTAAATTGTTATTTGAATCACACCAAAAAAAAATTCTAGTTTATATTAATTACTATACAAAAACAAATAGCAAATATATATATGATATGCATACATATGTATATCAAAATATCTGGTTTTATATAGAGTAATAGTTTTTTTTGACTTGGATAGTGAAATATGCCTTCTTTGTTGATAGTTTTAAAATGAATAATCTTATAAAGTCGATGCAAGGTATTGCAAGTAAGTAAAGCAATCAATATAAATTTACTTTTAATAGTAATATT